>OAUN01000502.1_pt1 | contig 13759 bp, 16 predicted proteins | sample 1495101 | NCBI WGS metagenome assembly OAUN01 (sample SAMEA2580000, study PRJEB22360) | human gut metagenome | biome: human gut; feature: human-associated habitat; material: faeces | place: Denmark | collected 2008/2010 | reverse complement strand
CTGCGGTGAGGTTTCTGCAAATAAATCAGCGAATGTGGGGGCTTTAATCTTCATAATCACACTTTTCGGTAGTGTGCTAATTATAGCATATCACCCACCTTTTGTGCAGAGGTTCCTTATTAATAAAAATCACCAAAAAGGAGAAAAAAATGCAGCTTTTTCGCAGAAGCATGCTTCAAGTAATCGTGTCAGGAGCGATTTGCTCCACCCTCCCTTCCCTCGCCTTTGCTCAGACGCAAAAGTTAGCCTCTGAATACGATGTCATCGTGATCGGTTCCGGATTTGCCGGTCTTGCAGCCGCAATCTCAGCAGCTGAAAAAGGTGCCAAAGTTATTGTTCTGGAAAAAATGCAGGTTGCCGGCGGTAACTCTTCCCGTTCCGGGGGCATGATGGCTATTCCCGGCTCTTCCGTCCAGAAAGAACAAGCATTGAGGACTCTCCGGCCAAACTTGCAGCCGATATGAAACGCATCGGTTTAGGCCTTGGGGACCCTGAGCACATCAAAGTCGTGACCGAGCTTGCTGCTCCCACATTTGAGTGGACCAAGAAACAAGGCGTCGTTTGGCGTACTGACTTGACTGGTAAAGGCGGACACTCTGCACGCCGCTGCCTGATTACCGAAGAAGGAACCGGACAAGGCATCTTGATTCCGTTCATGAAAAAGCTCAAAGAACTCGGCGTTCCTGTTGTTACCAGTGTGAAAGTCATTTGTTTAGATAAAAACAAAAACGGTCGTGTCATTGGTGTTACAGCTCTGGAAGGCTACAAGTTCGGCAAAGAAGGTTCCGGTAAACCTGTTGAAATCAAGGCCAAAGACGGTGTGATCCTCGCCTTCGGCGGCTTCTCGGCTGACGTTGGCTATAGAACTCGCCTCGATCCGAAGTTAACCGGTAATCTTAAAACGACGAACCAACCCGGCGCTACCGCTGAACTCATGCGCGAAGCCAGCCGAATCGGAGCCAACATCATCCAGGCCGACTGGATTCAGTTCCTACCGAACACTTCACCGGACGAAGAAGGCATGGGGATGGGCTCGCATTTTGCCAGCGTCGGCGGCTCTCTGTACGGTCTGTGGATTAACACCAAGACCGGCAAGCGTTTCACCGATGAATTCGGTGATCGCAAAACGACGACCGATGCGATCTTCAAAGTGCTGGATGCCGGAGGAAAGACAATCTCCGTGACCGACTCTGTCGGCGTTGCCTCTTTCAACAAAGTGCGTCCAGGCGCCATGGACATCTTAAGAAAGAACGGTGCGGTTAAGGAATATGCAAGTCTCGATGCTCTAGCTCAGGCATATGGCATGAATCCGGAAGCACTCAAACAGACCTTTGCCGATTTCAACAAAGCTATCGAAAGCGGAAAAGATAGGGAATTCGGACGCAAGCTGGATAAGGACATCAAGCCTTTGACTCATGCGCCCTACTACGTTTCCGAAATGAGCCCGAAGATCCACCACACGATGGGCGGTATCGCAACGGATACTTCGACCCGTGTCTTGTCAGTTGTTGACGACAAACCGATCCCGGGACTTTATGCGGCCGGTGAATGCACGGGCGGCATCCACGGTGCGGTCAGAATTGGTGCAAACGCAGTGATGGACTGCTTGGTCAACGGCAAATTAGCCGGAGAAACCGTGATAAAAGACGCTAAAAAATAATATTAGCTATTAATAATTAGAGGGCTGCCGTAGAAAAACTCCGGCAGCTTAATTGTTTTCTTTTGCCAATGGACGCGGTTTGGCTGCGGTAGGTTTTTCCGGAGGTTCGCGGAAGAGCGCCATGATATGTCTCATCGAAAGAATGGGGTGCTTGAGCAGCAGCTTCGGACCGGAAAAAGCCATAATTTCTTTAGCCCTCTCCTTGTATCCTTTCCCATAGCAATGAATTTTGCATTTTGCGCAGACGGGTTTCTTCTCTCCGAAGGGACAGCAAGCGAGTCTTTTTACGGAATATAAATAGAACTCCTCGCACTCCGGGCATAACCCTTCTTTGGTGTTGTGATGAGCATGGCAGTAAATCTCGGTCATGATGCGAATCGTCTCAACATCCTTTGCGATATAAGGAAGCTTGAGCTGCTGTTCGCGTTTTTCGCTGAGATTTAACTTTTTAAGTTCGTATTCAAACATCTGACACCCACCAAGATACAAGGAGAAATACAGAATCAGTCGGTTGAGCTTAGGATGGGTCGCTTAAAAATTTATTAAAAGTTGAGAATGAGTTGCATTTGAAAAAGTTTCAGAATGTTATTTCTTCGACTAATCAGCAAACATTCAGGCATTCAAAGCACAATACGATTATTCGACTGACAGAAAGCACCTTTGTATGACCGAAAGCATCTCTAAAAAACCGAGCCCAGACTTCCGAGAAGGAACTTCCGTCACCCATTGGGGAGTTGTGAAGACGACCGTTGTAGACGGAAAGATTTCTAAAATCGAACCGATTCCGGAGGACCGGCGCCCTTCTCCGAATTTAAAAGCTCTGGCGGAACTGCCTTATGCCCCTTCTCGGATTCGTTATCCGATGGTGCGCGAAAGTTATCTTAAAGAAGGGATTGCCTCTAGGGATCGCCGCGGCGAAGATAAATGGATACGGGTTTCCTGGGAGGAGGCCCTTGATCTGATTGCCTCCGAACTTAAACGTGTCTATTCGGAGTACGGCCCGAGTGCGATTTTCGGTCAGTCGTATGGCTGGAAGTCACCGGGTACTGTGAATTCGGCCAGTACGCTTCAGAGAAGATTGCTGAGTCTTAGCGGTGGTTATGTTTCCGGCGTCAATTCTTATTCAACTGCTGCAATCGGAACCATACTGCCCTATGTCGTCGGGACAGGCGATCCTCAGTCCACGGATTGGAATGTTGTTCTTAAAAACAGCGAGCGTGTTGTTCTTTGGGGCGCGGATCCGATTGTCACGAATGACATCGACTGGTCAACGACGCTTCACAACTACTTCCCTTACCTGGAAAAACTCAAAACATCAGGCATTAAAACGATCGATATCAATCCGGTCAGAACAGAAACCGGGGAGTTTTTAAGCAGCGAATGGATCGCACCTAAGCCCGGAACGGATTGCGCCTTGATGTTAGGCATGATGTACGAGCTGGAAAGCTCGGGCAAATCAGATAAGAATTTCCTTAAAAACTGTACTTCCGGATTTGAGGTCTTCCGCGACTACCTTCTCGGGAAGTCTGACGGAATTCCTAAATCGCCTGAATGGGCTTCTGAAATTACCGGTATCACGGCCGACAAAATCCGCCTCCTAACTCATGAATTAGCGGATAACCGCACCATGATCATGATGGGCTGGGGCATCCAAAGAATTCAGTACGGCGAGCAGCCGCATTGGATGGCGTTTACGCTGGCAAGTGTGTTGGGCCAAATCGGTTTGCCCGGCGGAGGCGTGGGCACGAACTACCACTATTCTTCCGGCGGCTGCCCTTTCCATGTCGGCCCGATGATCGGAGGTTTGGCGCCTCGAGTAGAACCGGTTCCTCCCAGATTAAAACCCTGGAAAGGAAGCGCCTATATCCCGGTTATGCGGTTTGCGGATTGTTTTCTGAACCCCGGAAAGACGATCGAACATAACGGTAAAAGACTCACTTATCCTGATATTCGTATGGTGATGTGGACGGGCGGGAATCCTTTTGCCCATCAGCCAGAAACGAATCGGCTTCTCTCTGCGTGGAAGAAACCGGAGACCATCGTCGTCACCGATTGTTTTATGACGGCTACCGCACGTCATGCAGACATCGTGCTTCCGGCGCAAACCGTGTTCGAACACAGCGACATCTGCCCGATCGGAACCTATACGAATGACGGAATTGCAGCGAATCACGCCATGATCGCCCCGATTGGTGAATCTCGCTCCGATTATCAGATTTATTCCGAATTGGCTCGCCGTATGGGTGTTGAGCACGAATTTACACTTGGTCTGAATGAGATGGAATGGATTCGAGCCATCTACCAAGACGCAAAGAATCGAGGGTTAAGCTCCGGAATCCAACTTCCTAGCTTCGAAGAGTTCTGGTCAAAGGGCATCGTTTTTTATACGGAGGACGAGTCAAGTAAGAAATTCATTGCCTTTGAAGAATTCAGGAAGGATCCTGCAGGCCATCCGCTTCGCACAGAAAGCGGCAAAATTCAGATCTTTAGTCCGAAGATCGCAAGTTACGGTTATGACGACTGCCGCGGATATCCAAGCTATTTTGAGCCGAGCGAGTCCTTAAACAATAAGAAGAAGTATCCGCTGGCATACATGTCCGGCAAAAGCGCGCACAGGCTGCACAGCCAATTAGACGGGACATCTCACACGGCCTCTCATAACATCGGTGATCGGGAGCCGATATGGATTCATCCGGATAACGCCGCCGAGAGAGGAATTAAAACCGGTGACGTCGTTCTTGTCCGCAACGATCGAGGAAGCGCTCTCGCCGGCGCTTTTGTGACCGATAAAGTTAGAAAAGACGTGGTTCTTCTTCGTCACGGCGGGTGGTTTGAGCCGCAAAAACAAGAAGACGGATCAACGCTTGATGTCCACGGCAACGCTAACAGCTTGACGATGGATGTTCCGACTTCCAAGCTCGCCTGCGGAAACGTGGCCTCCTCAGGTCTTGTCGAAGTAGAAAAATTCGAAGGTGATCTGCCTACCGTCACGATTAGAGAAAAAACCGTTTCTCAGCCTAAATCCTGACAATCTTTGTCCGATTTTCTTGATTAGAGACTTACGAGCCTGCGCCTTACCAAAACCGCGCAGGCTTTGCATTTCTAGGAGTATTCTTACTTTTGAAAACTCGAACCAACTATAAAAATAAGGATCGGTCATGGCTATCTTCAGCAAAAATATCGACATGCTCAACGGAACCATCTGGGACAAGATGGTTGTCTTTGCAATTCCCCTAGCCCTGACCGGTGTTCTCCAGCAACTTTACAACCTTGCAGACGTTGCTGTTCTCGGACATTTTGTTTCTAACGAGGCCGTTGCGGCCGTCGGTACCAACGTACCGATCGTCGGTCTGATTGTCGCATTCTGTATCGGCCTCTCCATCGGTGCAAACGTTGTGGTGGCCAGGTACTTGGGTATGCGTAAATACGATGACGCTTCCAGAGCTGTGCACACGGCCTTCGCAACGGCGGTCATCTTCGGCGTCATCGCAATGGCGATCGGAGAGCTTTGTGCATCGATTTTGATGAGATGGATGCAAGTGCCTCCGAGCGTTGTTCGCCATTCGGAGATTTATCTTCAGATGTACTTGATGGGCATGCCCTTCATTTCCATCTATAACTTCCTATCGGCCGTACTGAGAAGTCAGGGCGATACGCAAACGCCTCTTTGGGCTCTTTGTATTGCGAGTGTCTTTAATGCGTTGGGAGATTTGTTCGTTGTCACTATAGCGGATTGGGGTATCGGCGGCGTTGCTTTAATGACCGCTTTAGCGAACCTGTTGGCATCCGGCATCCTCGTTTATAGACTCATGCGCACAGACGGGCCGCTCCGTCTTTATCCGAAGCGCCTCTTCAAGATGGATAAGAAGGCCCTGCGCTCCATGATTAAAATCGGCTGGCCTGCCGGTTTGCAAAGCTCCGTCTTCTCTTTATCTAACTTGATTATTCAAAGTGCCATCAACTCCCTGGGCGCAGATGTGATGGCCGCTTCGGTTGCTGCCTTTACGATCGAGATTAACTGCTACTGCGTGATAAACGGTTTCGGTTTGGCTGCAACGACGTTTATTAGTCAGAACTACGGCGCCGGCAATCTGGAACGCTGCAAACGCGTTACTCGGGTCAACATGGCGCTCAACATCGGTATTACTGTAGTTCTGAGCGTTTTGATTTACGGTTTCGGCCGATATTTGCTGGGATTTTTTACGCAGTCCGAAGACATTATTTCTCTCGGTATGATTCGACTGCTTTGGGTTGTGATCCCCGAACCTTTGAATTCCGTCATGGAAGTTTTATCCGACTCTATGCGCGGGTATGGCTACTCTCTTCCGCCTGCCATTATTACGGTCGTTGTCATTTGTACCATTCGAATCGTTTGGGTGTATTCGGTTTTTGCTGCGAAACCGACCTATGAAATTTTGATGATGGTTTATCCGCTGAGCTGGCTCGTGACCTCTGTCTGCTTAACGATCCTCTACTTTAGATTCATGAAGAATCTTCCGGCTAAACGCTGCAGAAGTGCGGTTAAAAAGTAAAGAGTTTCAAAAGTATTTCCCATAATTGATTCATTTTCTTTGTGTCCAATGAGCTACATAAAACCAATCGTTACCGACAAACCCGACGGCTTGAAGAATATTCTTTTGGTCGGCAATTCCTTCATGTTTTACAACTGCGGCGTCAATGGAATGATGAATGGCTTTGCGAAAGCAAAGCACCGCGATCTGGTCATAACGATTGTCGGAATTGGGGGAGCCAGCCTGTATTGGCATGACGTCAAAAGTTATTTGCGACCGAACGCTCTGAGGAGCTACAAGATCGCAAGTGACGGCACAAACAAAGTAACCTTCTTAAAGTATCCGGACGGAAAGATCTTTGACGCCGTTGTCTTAGAGGATTCAAGCCAAGGACCGATACATCCTGAGCTGAAGGAGCTTTTCCGAGAATCGGCTAGAAAGCATTGTCAGGACATTCGGGCTGCCGGCGCCAGACCGTTTTTCATGATGACTTGGGCTTACAAAGACAAGCCTGAGATGACGCGACTTTTAGCAGACGCAACCATCGAAGTCGCCAACGAAAATTCTGCCTCCGTTATTCCCTGCGGTCTGGCCTTTGAAAGATCGCAACGAGATTTTCCTGAGATTGAACTTATACGTTCAGATAACCGACATCCGACTGTCGCCGGAACCTATTTAGAGGCAGCGGTATTTTTTGCGTCATTAACAATAATTGAATATTCCCTATTGGTGAGGCTTTGCAGATGATATAAATAAATTGCCATATATTTTGCCATAATCTTACACGGATAAAATACGGCAAAGAACAAAAAAATTGCCCCGACAGAGCGGGGCAAAATTTATCTTTTGCAGCTGGCAGAGCTCTTCTTTATTGAGAAATATTTCCTCTCCGCGACTTCGCCTTTTTTTCCGATGTTGAATGACGAAATAGGGCGGTGGTAACCCATCACTCGTGTCCAGACTTCGCATTTGGTGCGTTCACTGTTTGTAATGCCGAACTTTTCAATGTTGTCCATGTTCATCTCCTGAGCTGGATTGCGCACCATTCAATGATTCCTCTATCGCTGACTGCGCGTTCTGCACATCGATTAAGAGCTGCTGAAGAGAGCTCAAATGCTCGTTTAAATCTACCACACTCTCTAAGCTCGGTTTGTAGGCGTCGCTGTATCTCGGCATCTCTGCTGCGCACCCTGACAGCAGAGTCGTTAAGAACAGAAATAGACTGCTGAAGTTTTGCAATTTCATGATCTTTCCGCTGTAAATTTTCAATTTGTTGAATTAGCGAATGCTCTCGGTCCTGAGCCCAGCGCAGCTCAACTTCCTCTTGCCCAAAATGATAGGCGCACATCGCGGTCGCAATGAATCCAGCTACTGTTAGTATTGCTCTAACCATTCCACCTCCGCTCTGGTCCAAGATCGACGTGAACGAATGTCGGATAGAAGCCAACACCGCCCTTGCATCGCCTATTAGCGATAATTTTTAGACGCCCGAGGGCCTCCTGCCACCGTTTTTGATTGCGATATCGCGTAGGCCGAATGTCTGCCGCCTGGCCCTTAACATGGTAAGAGTTTTTAGCTCCACCGACTGCCGCATTGTGCTCAGGCGACCTATAGCCAGAGTTGATAAAAATTGGTTCTCCGAAGTCTGCCCGGATTTCCTCCAATAAAGAATAAAGGCCTGGGTCAACGACCTCGGGCCATGGGCTGGATTTGCCATCTCTTGATGCAAACTCCTCGGGTTTAAAGTGTTCACTCATGATTCACTCCCGGTAATTTATTGTTGAGTCTGTTTTTATGTTCCTCCTGGACCAGTGCCAGCATGTCTCGGACTCGTTTTGGAATGATTGAACCGAATCCGGATTTCTCAATGTTCTCCAGAATCGAGATCAATTCATTCAGCGAAAGCGCTCCGATTGCCCAGGCGCCAATCCATGGCTCGTTGAGAATCTGGTCCACACCGTGGAACCCGATGGCAGTCAGGAGGATCAAAAATTTCCTGACCACGCCTCTCAACCCTTCACGGCTGGACCACGTTCCCGTCCTCGCTGCGGCAAAAATACCTGTCAGGTAATCCGCAACTACAAAACTGAACAACCAATAAAACAGATGCTGATGTTCGCCCATCAACGTGCTCACAATGCTCGTGAAAATGCCAGCCAGGGCTAAGCAGGCGTTTTTTAGTATCTCGGGATTCAGCTCCTCGATAGCACTGGCAATCTGCTGCCACATTTGTACTCTCCTAAATTCAATCTCGAAGCACTGTTACCTTAGGTAATTCAGGCCACACGACGGAATCAGGGAAACCCTCCTGTGCAGGAACGTCTCTCAGGGCCTGCCGATAGGCTTTCACTGTCGCCAAATCGTCATCACTGATCGGGTAATCTCCACTGACTAAATAATCAGTTTGTGACAGCAGACGGTCACGCTGGCCTCGAACCGCATTAGCTTTTTGCTCAGTCAATTCTTCAGCTGTCGGCTGCGGAATCGCCTCGATCGTTATCGCCCTGAGATTTCCATCCGCATCATTGATCTGTTTTTCTCTCCAGTGCTGAGGGTTTTCAGAGACAAATTTCCTCAGCCATACTCTCAGAACGTTTGATCGCAGAGTGCGGGACGCGTGAGGGATCTCCAACCCTACAAAATCCTCTGGCGAGGCAGGATACGGAATCGATTCCCAATCGCTGTCCGTGCTGTTCTTATCTTGAATTCTGTAAAAAAACCTTGGCACCATTGCTGGTTTTACCGTCGTAGCCCTCGGCGGAAAAAGCCATTTCCCCGGGCTGCGGGGATTCGGCTGAGCTATGTGGCTATCCTCAAAAAAACCGTCTTCATCATAGACGTATACGGTTTTTACTAAATTTTCAACGGAGTTTGTCGTCATGCTTACCTCTAAAAAAATTGCGGCACTCAAGCCGCGTGCCAAGCGCTTTCAAATTACAGATCAGTTCGGACTAGCGCTCAGGGTCCAAACGTCTGGTGTTAAATCTTGGGTGGTCAGGATTCCGCAAAACGGCAGAATCGTTGACATAACTATCGGCCATTGGCCAGAAATTTCACTAATGCACGCTCGTGCAATCGCTCGACAGAAACGCAACGAATTAGAGCTCGAACCGAGCGGTTCGTACACCGTGCGAGATGCGTTCAAATTTTGGTGTTCCAAAAAACGGGGCCGCATCAGCAGTTATCGAGATGAGAAAATCCGGCTCGAAAAATACGTCATTAGCAAAATTGGCAGTCGGCAACTCGATTCAATCACGCCTCCGATCGTCATAAAACTGATGGAACCTATCGAGGCTGCGGGGCATCAATCAACCGTCAAACGGCTCCTGATGAGGACCCGCGAGATTTTCGACATGGCGGTCAATGCAGGCTATTTACAATCGAATCCACTCGCCAAAATAACCAAAGTTTTCCCCGTGCCCGAGGTCCGCCACATGCCAGCCCCCGACTGGCGGGACCTGCCGATCGTGATCTCTCAGATAGAAGCGCTGGCGCCTCCGAAATACAGAGTTTTGTTCTATTTCTCATTAGCCACACTGTTGCGTCCGGGCGAGGTTGTTTCAATCCGCCTCGACTGGATTTCCGAGGAGTCAATCACGATTCCAGCAGAACACATGAAAATGAAACGTGTCCACAGAATCCCAATGACGCCATACCTTGTCACACTAATCAACGAAGCCAAGTCCATCCGAAAAAATAAACGTTCTCCATTTTTATTCCCCGCTGCAAATGCGAACCGCCCCATTAGTTCGCAGGCCCTGGCCAAATGGCTCCACGATCAGGGTGCCTTTAAGGGGCGCCTGGTTGCTCACGGACTCAGATCGATAGGGCGTTCTTGGTTTGCCGACAACGACGTGCCATTTGAGATTGCCGAGGCGTGTCTGGCGCTACGTCGTCGGGTCTCAGGTCGTGCGAGCATACCAACGAAGTGATTTTTTTGCGGCACGCTCCAAAATCATGCTCAGTTGGCACTCATACATACAGCAGTGTGCTCAATGTGCTCAGATCATCACTAGCAAGCCCCGAGCGGACTGGCTTTAGGCCTAAAAATTAGGCACTTTCCCGCCCGTGCTCAGCACAGCCAAAAAACAGTTCCCCGCCGTGCATTGGCGGGTATTCCGAGCGGACACAGAAAATTCCCGAATATCTTGGGCGGATATTCTCATGTTTATCCAACGATTCGGACGCCAGATATTTCTGGGTCCCTGTGCCACTTCAATAATGGCACGCAACTAGCAGTGAGCCAAACTACAGGGAAAACAGATGAGCCTGCTGGCATTTCATTTGATGCGTCCAGAAGCTCCGCTGTATATAAAGCCGGTGTTTCGACGGTTCAACCGTCTTCTATGCGAGCATTATTTTTAATACGCTCGTACTAAGATGAGCACTCGCATAGACTGAGGCTGTACAGTAGAAGATGCGCCGAAAATTGAATTGGATTTGGAGGCATCGATATCGAGTTGAACACCGAAGTCTTCTCTTCCTTCTACATCTGAAAAATCGGCTTTCCATGCGCCGCCCATGCCTGTTGAAATAGAACACCCATTGACGGGAGTAATCCAACCGTATTCGCTGTATCGGAACCTATCGAAACGGATTTGGCTACTGTTATTCGGTAAAGGTCCGAATATCAAGGGTCGAGCAACATGGACACGAGGTAGTGGAGGCAATGATGAAAACGGTCCTGTAATCTCATCTACTGGTATGGCCCATCTTGAAAAAAATGGCAGTACACAAAGTGGTGAGAGAATTGGCGGAGGATCTGGAGATTTGGTTTTGACCCTCGACGCTGGAATATCTAATCCTGTGTACTCTGATTTAGTCTCAACGGTTCAACCGCCCTCAATGCGAGCACTGGTTTTGATTAAGTCCTTTTAAAATGCTCGTACCAACACGAGGCTCCGCAGTGATGATGGTTGTACGGCGTCAGATGCGCCATAAACGCTTGAGACCCGTGAGGCGTCCATGTAAACCGAAACGCCTCTGTAAGATTCTCCGTTATTCGCCCATGCAAATCGAGTTGACGAGTATCCATTGAGACGATAACAACCGGATGCGTCTTGAATGTCGCCGTCGGAAATGCGGTCAAATCCTAAATGACCTGGAATATTCGGAGTCCCGAATAACAGTAGTCGTATTCGTTTTGATCGATTCCGAAAAAGTGCAGGTGCTTGGGTGTCTACCGTCAGCGGTTGTACTGTTAGCGATGGTGCAATTGGAGCACTAAAAGCCGATTTTTCACCTGCATTAGGGGCGGATGAAATTGGTGTGCAACTCGATATCAGCGCCTCAATATCCAATTCCATTTACGGAGCTTCTGAAACAGTGCAGCCTTCAGCGCTTAGGGCGCTCGTGTTAATACGATCGTATTAAAATCAGGGACCTCAAAGAATTAGGCTGTACAGTGTCTGCGGCCCCATACGTAGCATTTGAGCGGGATAAATCCATCCACACCTCGGTCGGTTTTTCCATTGCTTCTTCGTCGCTGAGGAAGGTTTTAATGCTGCGCGTTTCCTGTCCGTAAAACGCACCATTCGGAGACTCGACGCCTAATCGTTCATTGTTGCTGACGATTCTAAAAGCTCCGCCGCTATTCGGACCAAAAACACGCGAGCCCCGCCGCTTTCGCTTTGGGGCTCTTTACTCACGCGCCTAGCATATCAGCAATAAAATTAACCCGACAATCAATTTAATGATGAATCGGATTAAATGCCGTATACTAGTGGCATAGGATTTAGATCGTGGCATGCTGATCATCCTTCCTTTAAGCGGCTTGGAGCGGGAACTCCGAGCCGTTTTGCTTTGGTTTTCACCTCGGCGATTGAGCGGGTACCAAAACAAAACCGCCCAATTCTTTCACGAGCATGCCCTCGCGTCAGTGAGAGGATTTTAGCAAAAAAGAGAGTCTCGGAATTCCCGAATATCGACGGTATTTTGAAGCTCAATCTGAAAAATCTCGGACTCTTCGGCGCTGATTCGAGCGGTTCTTTCCACCTCTCGCCCGGTGCGATTGACATTGATGCGACCACGATAAAAGGCACTGGGCAAAACGAGGCAGTTTTTGAAGCCAGTGCGTCCAATGCCATTTACGGCGGTTCAACAACCGTACAGCCGAGTTCTCTGCGGGCGCTTGTCTTAGTACGAGCTTATTAGTAGGAGCGAATCAATACCAATGCTCGTATCGATTGAGGTTGCACGGTATCAGACGCCCCGTAAATGGCGCTTGATCTATAGGAGTCTAGCGAGACGGTGACGCCCTGATGATCTGTTTCGCTTCCGTCTAGAAAGTCGAGCTTGTGCGCTCCTGTTCGCCCTGGTGCATCTCGTAACGCCCCATTCCCATATGCATAACCTCCGGCTTCATACAAGAACCGATCGAAGTAAAGTTCTCCCGTGTTATTCGGTAAGCCCGCTTCGATATACTTGCCGACCTCTGAAAGCACCGTAGTGCCTTCAAGGAATTTATGATGCAAGTCAGGTATCGAGAAATGTGCTGTATCGACCGCTCCGTTTTTCACACCGATAACATCGAAGAGCTCTGGATACTCTGCCCTGCTAAGACTAGCCCCGTTACACAGCAAGAAGCCCGCAGGAACTGTCGTCCCCATATAGTGATAGATCGCCCCTATGGGCACAGCTGCCAGGCAGGCCGCTGCGATTTCCGCTCGCAGCAGTTGCTTCAGCCCATCAATGGCCGCTGTAACGTACGTTTTCACAAAATTGAAAACCCCTGCAGGAGTTGTCGCCCGCGTCCCGTCAACTCCCGTTTCAATATCTGCTAACGACGACAGTTTCACAACACCTGCTGTTGCCGTCGTTGCTGGAGGGTTCAGAAAATTTGTGTCCCCGTCGACAGTCACTGAGGAGCTGCCTCCCTGGACAACTAGATCGATTGACATTAAGCCCTGTGAACCAGCGGCCTTCTGCAGAATCGCTCCGACCGGTTGCGAACTGACAGCAAAAAGCGTCCCATCCTCCAAATAAACTCCAACCTCATTCACTGTGTAGGCATCGGAACTGACGTCACTCATAGTGACGTGGATAACGTTATCTCCAACATCTCCTCCAGAGAGGGCCTCGATCTCCTTGAACTGAGTTTGTAGCGATGTTTGATCCGACGTTGGAGTGTAATTTCCGGAACCAAGACCGAATTTTGTTATTTTTACAGGCAATGTTCCATTGTGTTGAGCGTTCACAATTGCGGCAAGCCCTGCCGATGTAATGACTGCGTTAGGCATGAATATTCTCCAATTGATAAAAATTAAATTCGCGTGTACGAAACAGGGCGGAAAACTCCGCCGACAATGATCTGTCCAGTTGTTGGTGCCTGCTCAGCACGGCAGCGTGCATATGAAACGGGTCGAACTACAGCTGAAATATCGATTTGCCCTATCAACGATTGGACAATCGTGAACGTGTAATGCGACCGGACCGGTTTAGCCTCATCCAGCAATCTGAAAAAATCCTCCTGAGATCCCTGATCGAGTCCTCCATCGATTTGGCTGATTGACGCAACAACCTCGAATGTGTGGGGTTCTCCTCGCGGATTTTTCTCCCACCATTCTGTGATGGAAACGGCAGACCCGCG
>OAUN01000496.1_pt1 | contig 13914 bp, 10 predicted proteins | sample 1495101 | NCBI WGS metagenome assembly OAUN01 (sample SAMEA2580000, study PRJEB22360) | human gut metagenome | biome: human gut; feature: human-associated habitat; material: faeces | place: Denmark | collected 2008/2010 | reverse complement strand
CGTAGCCGATGATCACGCCGATGAGGATGTTGAGTCGGCCGAGCAGACCCTTGAACAGCACTGCGACGAGCAGCACCGCGACGAGGGTGACGATGGCGGTGTCGGGAGCGACTTTGAAGTTGTTCCACACGCTCGGAGCCAGGTTGAAGCCGATGATGGCCACGATGGCGCCGTTGACGACCGGCGGCATGATGATGTCGATCCACTTGGCGCCCGCGTAATGGACGAGCACACCGATCAGGGCCAGCAGGATGCCGGTGACCATGATGCCGAAGGATGCGACGGCGAGGCCCTTGTGGGCGCTGGCGACGGCCGCGATCGGGGCGATGAAGCCGAAGGACGAGCCCAGGTAGCTCGGCAGCATGTTCTTGTTGATCAGCAGGAACAGCGCGGTCGACATGGCCGTGAAGAACAGGGTGGTGGATGGGTCGAAACCGGTCAGAATCGGCACCAGGAACGTGGCGCCGAACATGGCGATGACGTGCTGCGCGCCGATTTCCGCGGTGCGCGGCCAGGTCAGCCTCTCGTCAGGTTCGACGACCTCGCCGGGCTTCAGCGTTTTGCCGTCGCCGTGGAGCTTCCACGTGAACAGGCCCGCGATTGGATTGGACATGCGATTGTCTCCTAACTCTCTTTACGACGCGCAACAAGAACGCGCGCCGCGCAATCACACGCCATTGTAGCGGAAGCGCCGATACGTGACGCCCCACAGAGCGATAGGGGGCTAAATCGCAGTCACAAAACGTATACCGGCAGCCGTCACAGGTGACGGTCGACGGCGTGCACCACGTCCACCAAATCGCCGTTCGACAGCACGGGACGCTTGAATTCACGCCAATCATCCACTTTCACCACCCAGCGACCATCCGTCTCGTCGAGTACGGGACGCGCCGTCTGCTCCCAACGGAACCGCTTGTGCGTTCGTCCGGTGGCGGGGTCGCGGCGCGAATAGTGGAAGCACGTGCAGTTGGTGATCTTCCATTCGTCGGAGGCCGCACGGTGCATGAATTCCTCGTCGGACAGGTCTTCCAAGGTGAGCATGAGCGCCAGCATGAGGTCGCCGTGGCTGACCATCACCACGGATTCCGCATCGGATTTGCGGTTCAGGGACGTGAGCAGGTTGTGCACGCGGTTCTCGGCCACGTCGGCGATGGACTCGCCCGCCGGCGGACGCCAGTACAGCGGATCGGTGTTCTTGAACATCCAGTTGCGCGCGTAGTTGGTTTTGAAATCGTCCTTCGTGATGGTGTTGATCTCACCCCAGGAGCGTTCGCGCAGCACGCGAGTCTCCTCCCATTTCGCTTTCGGCAGGGCCATCGTGGCCGCCGTCTCACGCGTACGCACGTACGGCGAAACGAGGTAGCGGTCGAACAGCGGCTGCTGCGCGACGAGCCAACGGCCGATGCAGTCGGCCTGCTTGCGTCCGGTGGCGGTGAGCCTCCACGAACGGTCCGGCACGGTGACATTGTCCTGCGTATACAGCGAGTTGTCACCCTGTTCGCCGGCGCTGATGATGACGTTCGCCTCCGACTCGCCATGTCGGATCACATACAGATCAAGGGGCATTCCCATATTCGTTTATTCCTTCGCTTTCATCCACATCCTGCGCGCACGTTCCTTGTTCCGCCGTTCATTCGGCCGGTGGCGCGCATCATCATTGAATGCTTCCACCGTAGCTGATTCGCGCGTGTTTCGCACGCGCGGACACGTCGATTTCACGATTGGCACACCCGAATTTCGCGGTGCCGTCACCGGCGGTTCACCGCAACCGGCGTGGTAGACGCCGTGATCGCAATCACTCCGGCCAGATGCCGTTCTGCGCGTACTTGGTGCGGTACTCCCCCGGCGTCATGCCGGAATGTTTTTTGAACACCTTCGAGAAGTGGCTTTGCGACCGGTATGCGAGGATCTGGGCGATCTCGTCGAAGCTGTATTCCGAGTATTTGAGCATGTTCTCGGCCGCTTCCATACGCTTGTCGGTGATGTATTGCGATATGGCCGTGCCCGTTTCGCGTTTGAACAGCTCCGACAGATACGTGGGATTCAGATGCACATGCTCGGCGAGGATGGGCACGGTGATTTTCTCATGCAGATGGTAGTGGATGTAGTCCAGGCATTCGTTGACGGCTTTGGAATGTGTTTCCGCCTTCTGCATGTCGGCCATGGCCCATGTGAAGAATGTCATCATGTCGGTGTGGAGGCGCCGCACGTCGTCGGGCGTTTTGCAGTTTTCCAGGTTCTGGATGTACAGGTCGGAGGCGTTGTAGGCGTCCTCCTCGTCCATACCGCCTTCGATGGCGAAACGTGTGGCGAGCGTGATGGTGGTGACGAACCGGTATTTCGCGTTTTTGAGCGGATCGTCCGACAGGTAGCCGTACAGTCCGGAGTCCCACAGACGTGTGCTTTCGGCGATGGCGTTGATGTCGCCGGAACGCATCATGTCGTATTGCTTCATTTCCTCGACGTACCGGTGGTGCCGAACACGATCCTCGCGGGAGAGGAAGTCCAAGTATCTCAGCTTCGCTTCGTCAACAACAGCCATGATTCTCCCCGCTATTTCCGATCGTCCAAATCGAATCCTCCCTCAAGGATAAAGCTCTTCAGCAGCTTCGTGGCGAGAAGATTCGCCGTGAATTGGGAGACCGGACTATCCGGCTTATCGAAAAACGCCTTTGCCAAAGACCTGTTAACCGACGCTTTCAACCGGTCGAATCGTCCGAATTCGTTCAGGGTTGTCTCTGTAAGGTCAAGCCGCATCATCTCGTTGAGCAACGCCCCATCCACGTCAAACGCCTTGGTGATTTGCTCCACTTGGCTGTTTTTGGCGCTGTTCGCGTAATATGTGATGTAGTCGCGTAGCGTCTTGCCTTCCTCCAACTCGATTTCGCCACGTTCCACATCATGCATGAACAGTTCGGCATACCGTTGTTCCTCTTGGCTGAGCGAAGCGAACGACTTATGCAACTCCTCCTCGGCTGATGCCAACAGGGCCGGATCGCCTCCGCCAAGCGCCTTGAGCCATTTGGTGAAGTTGGCGTTCATGTAATCCGTATCAATCAATCCTGTATCTATCTCAGTGATATGGCCGTCAAGTTCATATGGTGCTTCCGGACCGCTGCCGGAACCTTCGCCGCTGCTGAACATTTCCTTATACCGCTGTACAAGAATCAGATATGTCCGTTCATCAAGCTTCGGCCGCACAACCTCCACGGATCCATCGTCATGGGTGACGGAGTATTCCTGCTGTTCCCAAGTGAAACCTTGCACTTTGGCGGATTCCAGGAAATCATTGAGTCCCACGAACAGTTTTGCGAACTTGCGGCATGCCTCCACCGATTCCGGCAGTCGCATGAAATCTTCCACGCCTCCGGCACTGAACACGGAGGCGATTTCTTCGAAACGCGCATCCATCAGGCGCACGTTTTCCGGCAGTTTCTGCACGAACAGATCGAGCGGCTTGTCTCCGGAATACAGTTTTACCGCCGCTTCGATATACCCCTTCATGGTGTGTGGCTTGCGGTAGTAGCGAATAGTTCCGAAAGGCTTATCAGGGCCGAACAGTCGATTCGTGCGACTGAACGCCTGGATGATGTTCTCATAGTCGATGATTTTGTCGAGGTACAGCGTGTTGACCCACTTGGAGTCGAAACCTGTCAGCATCTGATCAACCACGATCAGCAGATCCAGCCGTTTCTCACGGTGCTGGTCGACCGTCAGGTATGGACGCTTGTGGGAAAGCCGCGCGGTGATGTCTTTCTTCATCTTCGGCCATGTGGGGATGATGAAATCCTTGTCGAACAGTTCGTTGTAATCGCCGATGATTTCCTTAAGCGCATCCTCCTTGAGGATTGCGCCGTCGGAATTGTCGACGTTGGGGTCGAACAGCGCGGTCACGTGCATCTGCGGAGCACGTTCCTTGAACAGATGGTAATAGCTGATCGCCTCGGGAATGGAACTCGTGGCCAGCATCGCATGGAATTTGTTGCCTCTGCTCAGCAAGGGGAATTGGTCGAGAATATCCTCCACGACCTTGTCTTCATGTGGCGTGCCTTGCGCATACTGCGCTGCGGTCAGATAGTCCTCAATGCCTTTGACATGTTCTCCGGCCTGCGTTTCCATGGGTCCCATCGGCATTTGCTTCGGATCCATGTAATGGTAGAACACCTCAGCTTTCGCCGGGTCTACCTGGGCTTCCTCAACCGTCGCGGCTTTCGCTTTCTCCAATGCGACCGCTTGACGAACGTCCTTATCTCGGTAGGTCAACACCATGTACGGGTCGAATCCGAGCACATTGCCATCGCGGATGCCGTCGGCGATGCTGTATCGGTGAAGGCAATCGCCGAACACCATTGATGTGGTCGCGCCCTTCTTACGGTTCTCCTCATGAATCGGAGTGCCCGTGAAACCGAAATACAACGCGTTCGGGAAGGAATGGCGAATATCCTGCAGCATCTCGCCGAACGTGGAACGATGGCATTCGTCGATAATGAATACGATGCGTTTGCCAGCGAGCTTCTTCACTTCCTCTTCGGTGATATGCCCCTCGCCCGCTTTGATGTTGCTCATTTTCTGGATGGAGGTGACGATGAGTGTGTCTTTGGGGTCGATGCTTGCCAGTTTCGATTTGAGCACATCCGTGTTTTCCGTGCCCTGCACATCATCGGCATCATCCGCGAACGACCGGTATTCCAGCAGCGACTGCGTGCCCAATTCGACACGGTCCATGAGGAAGACCACCTTGTCGGCATCTTTCGAGCCAGCGATGAGCTGCGCAGCCTTGAAGCTGGTCATGGTTTTGCCCGAGCCAGTGGTGTGCCACACATAACCGCCCGGACGGCCCGGCGTGCCGCTTGGCACCGGCTCATCCCATTTGCAGGTGCGTACACGGTCGGAAATGGCGTTCACCGCCTGGTATTGGTAGCTGCGTAGCACTTTGAGGCATCCGTCTGCGGAATCGGCGACCGTATAGAACCCGATGAGCTGGTGTGCCATGGGAATGGATAGCAGATCAGATGTGAAACGCTTCCATTCATCCTGCCCGACATGGTTGTTCGCCGCTATGGGCTCATTGTTGAAGTCAGCCCAGTGGAAGAAGTAGTTGCTGTTGAAATCGCCTTCACCGGGATTGGCGAAGTACACGGCATCATCCGGATTCATGGCCACGAAGACCTGCACGAGTCTGAACAGCCCGGTGAACACGCCTTCATGCGCGTATTTGGCGATTTGATTGGTGGCCTGGCTTATGGGAATGCCGCTTTTCTTCAGTTCAATATGGATGACCGGCATGCCGTTGATAAGCAGGCAAACGTCTCCCCTGCGATCGTTCAGCATCTTATTTTTAGCTGGATAAATAGGCTGTCTTGCGATTTGGTACCGGCTTTGCCCAGCGGCGATTTCCTGGCGATCGTAGATCTTCAGGCTGATTTCCTTGCCGAAATGCGCTGTGTCTGCGGGATTGTCACGTTTGATGGACACGGTTTTGCCGTTGATGAAGGAATTCAACGCCAATGGCGTGCGCAATGTTTCGATCTGTTCAAGGATCTGCGCCATCTCACCCTTGGTAAGGCGCTGCCCGTTCAGGCGATCGATGCCTTTGTTGTTGTCGAATAGGATGTTGGCCCAGTTGTCGATGAGATCCTGTTCGGTTGGATATTCCAACACACCATCGGTCCACCCATGGCGTTTCAGCACCGCGACCAGATCGTCTTCGAAATCCGATTCCTTATCGTAGAACATGTTTCATCTCCCCGAACGCACCGTCACTTTCTGAGCCCAATCTTACGAGCGCAACCCCTAACATCCAAGAAACAACACCACAATACTTACGCTGATGAAGGGTGATGAGCGAGTCCAGACGGTCGAAGAATGCGCCGATTCGGCACTGCTCTGGCAAAGATGGAACGAGAATTTCCTGCTTAAGAAAATCCTCTACAACTAATTCGTTCATCATAGTGCCACTTTTTGTGGAATTCACAAGAATTGGCCGCATAACCTTCTCACTGTGAATAAAGTACTTCCAAAATGAGTACTCCTGTTCAGCAATTGGCCGCAAACAAGTGAATCTTGGTGACATGATGCCGTTTCCAGCATCATTAAGCACGAACCTTCCATAAGCAAATTCTTTATTAGCATGTCCTTCAAATGCGATATCGCCTAATCGAAGACGCTTGTAGTTCGGCAAGGAAGAATCATCAGCTCCGTTGCCTGCAGAATTAAACGTCATTGAAGCAACAGATAAAGTTCGTTCAGACCCTAAACCATCAGTATTTCGCTCGTCATTTTTCTGGTATAGCTCCCCCAGCTTACGCTGTTCCCAAGCGGGGGCGATTGATACGGGAAAACGGCCACATTATCGCTCGTGTATGCGGTTGAGCTTCCTTCTTGTGAGCATTAGAGCGTACCCGAGCAGATTCTGCCCGCGCCATTGGCTCGGATTGAACCTGGCTGGATCATGCATTGACAAGCCAATGCCCCAGATACGGTCTTTGACGGCGCATTCCGCCAACACCGCATTGCCGGTTGCCTCAAACTGCGCACCGAGTTCGGCGTTCTGACTGAATTTGGCAAGCAATCCTTCATAGACTTCGATTTGGCGAACGCCGTTCCATACGTGATCGTCATAACCGGCTACCAGTCGGCCAAGTCGTTTGATCTCGGCCACGTCGCTGGTTCGAAGAATCCGCGCGGCTGTTTCGGCATCGTTGAAACAGCAGGCTTTGCGGTACATCATGTACTGTTCCATCGAGGAAAACTCGACATCATCCACAACGAAGCGCGATGGATACCAGTTGCTCAGGTATCCGTTCTCCTCATCGGGATTATGGAAGCAGATGATGTCCGTCATTCTTCGCCGACTTTCCGCACCGCAAGCTCCAGATCGAGATCATGAAGCCCGAAATAGGCTTTCTTCAGGAAGTCCAGCGGCACCTTGGCGATCACTTCAGCACTGGGAATGGCGTAGAACCATTGGTAGTAGGCGTAGAATTCGCCAATCCAATCAGGCATGAACCCTTCGAGCGCCCTGCCGTCCTTCAACTGGTAGTGCTCGGTCTCGGTGAAATACTTCCACAGCTCTTTCGCATCCATCGTGTTGACGTAGGCTTTGGCCTCATCAATGCTTTTGCGTGTTTTGCTCGCCATATATACGGTGATGAAGTCCTCCGTGCTCTTGCCCGGAAACGACTGTGCCACGTAGTCGAAAAGCTTGCCTTGAGTTTCCACCACATCATCCCGGTAGACCTCTGGATATGCCCGCATTGTCATCACCCCTAGAGCAACGTGCTGAACACGTTGGTCACCGTATTGGCATCGGAATCGATGAGGTCGCGCATGTTCTGCCGTGCCTCAACATCCCTCTGATTGTATTTGTCGTTGAATTCGCTGTAGCTGACGGAAAGCAGGCCGTCCGGGACTTCGCGCAGTTGCCTGTACGCCTTTGCGGTCTTGACGCAATACTGGATGCCCAGACCTCCAAGCGACAGCAGTTCCTCCAAGATATCGACGTCCACATTGTCTCGGACGAATTCTTTGGCGATATAAAAATACGAGGCGTTCGCACGCCAGCCTTTGATGACGTCATAGCCGCTGGTGTCGATGCCGTATTGGGCGATGAACTTCGCAGCCAGCACACGATAGCGCTTGGAATCAGCGGCATCACGATGCTTCATCAGCTCAGCCAGCCAAGTAAGCACGCTATGCTCCTGAAAATCCAGGATGCGCAGCCCATTCGTGTCCAGTTCGTACTGATGGACCCAGCCATTGGACTCATCCGGCCGGCACACGGCCCACTCCTTGGCCAGTTCCACATTCGCGGTCAGATAGAAACCACGGCCGTAGTCGTGTTTGTCGTTGCCTAAACCGTATTCGGGGGTCACGGATTCGTACGGAGAACCGTGAAATAACGTGATTATTGCCATGAACACCCCTATACAAACATCTTGTCGAGCATGGATTTCTTGATATTCCGGAGTAATTCGAGCTTACGCTGATGAAGGGTGATGAGGGAGTCCAGACGGTCCAAGACAATACCAATTTCACGTTGTTCATCTTTACTTGGCAATGAAACGATGGCTTTCCCAACAAGTTCTTTGTTGAGATTATTAACCGTGCTTCCTGCTGCGAACATGCGATATTGATTAAGCATCTGTGGAGCACCCAACATATGGCAGAGGAAAATAGGATCGAAGTGTTTCTGGGCATCGCGGATCAGCAGCCAGCCGTCATGAATACAGCCTTTAATGGCCATGATGTATGGTCGTCCAAAGCTCATAGAGTTCGATAAAACTAGATCCCCCGGATACACCTGGCGGGTTTTTGCGAGACCTTCAGGTTTTATTTTCTCGGTAGTTTGGGTTATATATCGGCCAAGTTCTGGAGCGTCGCCAATTTTCACCCAATTAAGTCCACAAGGATCATCTGTAATGTATCGCTCAATCGGTCGTGGCGAACCTCCTCTCTCAATTTCAACCAGTTCAGAGAGCTTACGCTGTTCCCAAGGGTCAGTGAAACCGGCGAAACGAATCTCTGGATACAGTGAACCCCCTTTAGGGAACATTTTGTCGAGCATGGATTTTTTCAGCACGCAAAGCTTGTCATACTTACGCTGATGAAGGGTGATGAGGGAGTCCAGACGGTCGAAGAACGCGCCGATTTGGCGCTGCTCGCCATTGTCTGGAACTAGAACTTCGGTTTCATTTATTGCTCGCTTTGAAAGACTTGGAAGCCCCGTCGACTCATCCTTGCTTTTCCAATCAACGTTCAGAAAAGAGCACAAAAGGAAATTAATATCTGAGGAAGCCTCAGGAATGGCATAAAATAACGTATCTACCGTCCAGAAAGGTGCCTGCAGTCTATACGGTTTGTCGATAGTTCCTTTTCGCCCTATGCCAATTGCATCTTCATCATACGAAAGAGCCTTAGAAACAGATGTCATGTAACCACCTGTTCCGTATACCGGGATTGGTCCTTCCGCCAGATGCTTATAGTCTCTGCCGCTGCAAACATTGGCAACGTCTCCCAGCTTACGCTGTTCCCAAGGGTCAGTGAAACCAGCGAAACGAATCTGCGGAACCAACGCTTTTCCATGCTGCTCGGCCATATCATTCACCCCCGATCAGTGCTTTGAGCTCTTCCAAGCCCGCCATATCGCGGGCATTGCCGGTCAAATCGCCAAGCATTCCGGCCAATTCCTTCTCCGCTTCATCGATTTGGCCGCATACATCGGCATATGTGGTGGCGTACTTGTTCTTCAACGCGTTCACCTTGCCGATGAACTCGTCGATCACGGCATTCGGCAGCGCTTCCAGCTGCTTCTGCAATGGCGTAATCCACTTGGCTTCCAGCAACCTTCTGGCTTCGTCATCACTCAACGCCTTAATCGTGTTGCAGGTCTTCTCCTCCAACGCGTTTCGCTTGGTCTTGATACCAGATTTCAGCTTCTTCGTCTCATCGAATAGCTTCTGAGCCTGCACCAAGCCACGCTCGAAATCGGAAGCCGGATTCTTGCCGATCGCCTTGACCGCCTTCTTCAGCTCGGCGGCAACGAAGGCATCACCGTCCTGATTGATCGCATCGCTGTTCTGCTTGTCATCCTCATCGAAACCCTCCAAAATAGTTTCAACCTCGGAATCGATGTCCTGCACACGGCGTTCATCCGCCTCAATCGCAGTCAAATCATCGTGCAGCAGCTCGCGCTGAACCAAGTCAAACGGCAGAACACGGCCAATCCAGCCGTCCTGCACTTCCACATCCTTGCCGCCTTTTTTCTTGACGACCATGTTCGGATCCACGGCTCTTACCGCATCGAAGCCCTCGGACCCCAACACTTCCAAATCAATGGAAATGCCGCCCCATGCGTCATCAAGCTTCTGATAGGCGTCATACGGGTCAACCAGCGCGGTATCGGCAATCATCGCATCCAGTTCCTTGCCAATGGCCGTTTCCTGACCGAGCGCATCCACCTGTTCGGGATGCTCCACCAAGCGGGAGCGCAAATCGACAGGCAATCCGGAAATGGCCTGGCCATACGAGGCGATGAACGCCTGTACGTCGGCATTGTTGCGCACCACAGTGGCGATATCATCGTGATCGCAGGCGTAGCAGGCACCGTTATCACGGAACAGCTCGGCCTTCAGGCTTGGCCAGGCGTTCCAATATTCCTCAAGCTGCTCGACCTCACTCTTCGGAACGCCACCGAACATCGAAGCGTACACATCCCACGTCTCCGCATCCTCGGATGAATCGACATAACGGGGGATGTTGAGGTTGTAATCGTTGGCGCGAATCTCATCAATGGACACCAGACGGCTGAACTTGGGTACCGTGCGATTGTTCGACACCACATCGACAATGCGTTTGATATCAGAAGCCTGTAGCTTGTTGTTCTTGCCGTCCTTGATGAAATGCTTCGACGCATCAACAATGAGCACCTTGTCATCGTCACGTTTTTTGCGCAACACCATCACGATGGTGGGGATACCCGTACCAAAGAAAATATTCGCCGGTAGACCAATGATCGCCTGAATATGACGGTTCTCAATCAGATTCTTACGAATCTGACCTTCCTCGCCGCCGCGGAACAGCACGCCATGCGGCAGAACAATGGTCATAATGCCATCGGCACGCAGATGGTACAGGTCGTGGAGCAGGAACGCATAATCCGCCTTGGATTTCGGGGCTATGCCATAACTGAAGCGCGGATCGATCTCCTTATCAGTGGGATCCCAATTCTGCGAGTAGGGCGGATTGGAAACCACCGCATCCACGAACAACGGATTGTAGGTCTCCTCCTTGTTCTCCAACGTGTCGAACCACGGCCAGTCGTCCTCCAGGGTGTCGCCGTTGCGGGCAACGATGTTGTCGGGAAGAATGCCACGCATCACCAGATTCATACGCGTGAGGTTATAGGTGTTCTCCTTAAGCTCCTGCGCGTAATACATGATGGAATCCGGATTGCCGTTACGTCGAGCCACAGCCTGGCCGATATGAATCAGCAAGGAACCGGAGCCGGATGTCGGATCGTAGATCTTGATCTGCTCGCGCCCCTGCAAATGCCAGGCGACAATTTCGCTCATCAGCTGAGAGACTTCGGAAGGCGTGTAGAACTCGCCGGCCTTCTTGCCTGCATTGGCGGCGAAATTGCTGATGAGGTACTCGTAGATGAAACCAAGCACGTCATAATCCTGACGACCATCCATCGGAATGTCTTTAATGAGGTAAATCAAATCTCGCGCGGCCTTGGACTGGCTTCTCGCGTCGGTGCCGAGTTTGGAAAGTCCGGTCTGCAACGTGTCGAAAATACCATCGAACACTTTCCTATGCGCAGGATTGATATTGCGGGAGAACGCCGAAAGCGTATCACGCACATTGGAAATCTCGAAATCGTTGCCCTGCTTGACCCACGTGGAGAACAGGTTGTCATAGGCGATGAAATAACCACATTCGCCCTGCACGAATTCCACAATGTCTGGATCATCCTCCGTGAGCTGCGGAAGATCGTCCTCAGTGAAGTCACTGGCTTTCAAGCGCATCAGCTCGGTTTCGGAAAGGAACTTATAAAAGATGAAACCAAGAATGTAATCCTTGTATTCGTTCGCCTCAATCTTGGAACGCATCTTATTGGCGGATTCCCAAATCTTCGAAGCGAGCTGCTGCTTGTTCATCTATCCCTCCTCATTGCGGTACCGGCAAACCAATGCACGGTTCCACGAGCGACTGCACATCTTTCACAAGAATACCGCACCCCCGCTTGGGAACAGCGTAAGCTGTCGAGCACATGCGAACAGCTATCGAGAACCATTAATCCGTTGGAAACACCGAATGAAGAATTTACGGAATACAGTATGCCGGCTTTTGATAACAATGAAACGGCTGAAACCGTTATTGGTAATTCGATGAATAGTCTAAGAAAGATTGTTGACCGTCCTTGTTTACTTGTAAACAAATTGAATGTGAGGAAAAAAAGGATTTGGCATGTTCCTCGCCCTGAAGCAAATGCTGTTTGCTCTTCTGAATTTGTGCCATTTTCTTCTCATTCTTCTGATTTGAGTTTTATTAAGATATCGTTACTGTCAGAGCGAATCACTGCCTACCTTGAGAGTTGCTCTTCAGGATCATCAAACAGTCAAAAAAGAGTAACCCCTGAGATTATTATGTCATCTGAGATAATAGCCCCATCGCTTGCAGAGCAACGCCGAATCGGCGCGTTCTTCGACCGTCTGGACTCGCTCATCACCCTTCATCAGCGTAAGTATGATGGCTGCGCCAATCCCCTATTTTCAGAAAGGCGCATCTCATGCAGGAAACCATCACATCAGAATCGCTGTTCTGCGACTACTACGCCCAGTGGGTGAGAACGTACAAGGAAGGCGCCATCAGAGACGTGACCATGGGCAAATATCGACTTACGCAATCCTGGCTCGGCAAGCTCATCCCTGAACTCAGACTCACCGATATGGATCGAACCGCATACCAGCAGCTCATCAACGGATATGCACAGCATCATGAGCGCCAAACCACCATGGATTTTCACCATCAGATCAAAGGCGCCATTCTCGATGCCGTTGACGAAGGACTCATCCCGCGTGATCCAACGCGCAAAGTCATCATCAAAGGCAAGCAGCCACGCATTAAGAAAATGAAGTATCTCAACCAATTCGAGCTGCATGCCATGCTCACGGACCTTGATCTTGGGGCCGAGGCAAGCTGGGATTGGCTTATCCTCCTTATCGCGAAAACCGGACTCCGATTCTCTGAGGCGCTTGGGCTCACACCCGATGACTTTGATTTCGCACACCAGACGCTTTCCGTCAACAAAACTTGGGATTATAAAAACGGCGGCGGTTTCGTACCCACGAAAAACGAATCGTCCGTGCGTAAAGTGCAACTCGACTGGCAACTCATCATGCAAATGTCTGGATTACTCAAGGATCTTCCGCATGATAAACCTATTTTCGTGCACGGCAAGGTCTACAACTCAACAGCCAACGACGTGCTTGCAAAACATTGCAGAAACGTGGACGTGCCAGTTATTTCCGTCCATGGTCTACGCCATACACACGCATCGCTGCTGCTGTTCGCCGGCGTATCGATCGCCAGCGTGTCACGCCGTCTAGGCCATGCCAGCATGACTACAACTCAGGAAACCTATCTGCACGTCATTCGCGAGCTGGAAAACAAGGATGTAGATATCGTCATGCGGGCACTATCGACACTTATCTAATGGGGGGTTCCTACTCTTTTCAGATATTCGAAATAATCGAGCCACTCGAAGCGGCATATACCGTTTTTCACCATCTTCAGTAAAAGCGCCAAACACCGTTGCCAGACTCAATTCCGTAGGTGGTTTTGTGGTTCCGTAGGTGGTTGGTTCTGGTATTGGTGTCTGAGAATGGCTTAATTTAAGCCGTTTCTCAAACGCCTTTCCTCCGGCAACCACCTACGGAAGCGAAAAACCACCTACGGAACACCCGCTTGGGAACAAACCCGCCGCAAGTCACCAGGCCAAGACGAATCTCGGCACACGAGGAACCGGAAATTGTCGTTCCGGAGCGCAGCCGCACGGTCACACGCCACACTCCGGAACCAAAGGCTTTTAGAAATAGGTGCTACAGCCAAGCTTGACGGCGAGGACGATGCCGGTGAGCACGGCGGCGGCGCGCATGATGTTCTCGGGGATATGGCGTGTGACCGGAGGGGCGATGGAACTGCCGATGATGCAGCCCAGGCACATGGCGATGGCGAACGGCCAGTAGACGGAGCCACGGCAGATGAACATGATCGCGGCGGAGATGTTCGCGCCGAAGCCGACCACGGTCTTCAGCGCGTTGATCTGGTGGAACGGGCCGATCTTGCCGAGGTCGAGGATCGCCAGGGCGAGGGTACCGGCGGCGGCACCGAAATATCCCGAATAGATGC
>OAUN01000494.1_pt1 | contig 13992 bp, 8 predicted proteins | sample 1495101 | NCBI WGS metagenome assembly OAUN01 (sample SAMEA2580000, study PRJEB22360) | human gut metagenome | biome: human gut; feature: human-associated habitat; material: faeces | place: Denmark | collected 2008/2010 | reverse complement strand
GATACCGGATTACACTCATACTTTGGATTTAGTGGTGGCACTCGGAGGGATACCGGGTGCCTTTTTCTTCTCGTTTTCCAACGATTATCCCTATCATCATTATCAATCCACTAAATTCCAAAGAAATGAACAACAAGAAGAAAAACGAGGGTCGGACCGACTTTTCCTATTACGGTCTGTACCTGCTGGACTACCTCACCACGAACAAGTTCGAACAGGCAGCCGATGAAGCCTTCATCCGAGAAAGAACCGACCGTGCCGCCGAAGCGTATGAACGGGCAAGGCTCGAAGGCTATCCTGCCGACGGGGCGCAGGAACTGGCGATGAAGGTGCTGACGGAGGGCCTTCGCTACTCCAAGCACGCCATCCTGCGCGAAGTCGTGGAGAACGAATTTGCGGGTGAAGTACCGGGAGAAAAATGTGAAGCCTTTACCCAGAAGCTGCTACCGCTTGTCGGAAACGTATTCTCCATCTATGACCTCTCGGACGACAATTTCGCCCTGTCGCCCGAATATGACCTGCTCTACACGGAGCTGACGGGAGCCGTCATCCTCTATATCGAAGAGTATGGCGTTTAACCGCAAACAGAGACTGCGGGACAACATCGAGGCGATACGGACGGCATTCCTCCTTGACAGGGAACAGCGCACACCCACCGCACGCGAACGGCTCTTGTTAGAACGTTATTGCGGTTTCGGGGGACTGAAGAACATACTCAACCCTGCAAGGGAACTGACGGATGCCGTCCACTGGGCGAAGTCCGACCTCGAACTGTTTGCCCCTACCGTGGAACTGCACAGGTTGCTGCGGGAGAACACAAAAGACGAGACGGAGTACAAACGGAATATGGATGCCATGAAGCAGTCCGTGCTGACCGCCTTCTATACCCCGCCGGAGATAACCGGGACCATCGCGGACGTGCTGCATGAACACGGCATCCGTCCCGACCGGGTGCTGGAGCCGTCGGCAGGTGTCGGTGCATTCGTGGACGCCGTGCTGGAGAACAGACCGGACGCGGACATCATGGCTTTTGAGAAAGACCTGATGACGGGCAAGATACTGAAGCACCTGCATCCCGGACAGAAAGTAAGGGTACAGGGCTTCGAGAAGATAGAAAAGCCGTTCATGAACCATTTTGATTTGGCTGTCTCCAATATACCGTTTGGCGATGTGGCGGTGTTCGACCCGGATTTTTCGGGCAGCAAGGATCCTGCAAGGCTCTCGGCGGCACGGACGATACACAATTACTTTTTCCTGAAAAGCCTTGACGCGGTGCGTGAAGGCGGAATCGTGGCGTTCATCACCTCGCAGGGGGTACTGGATGCCCCGACCAACGCGCCCATACGCGAGTATATGATGAACCATGCCAATCTGGTGGGCGTAGCCCGCCTGCCGAACAACCTCTTTACTGATAACGCGGGAACGGAGGTGGGCAGCGACCTGATTATCCTGCAAAAGAACAGCGGAAAGAACGGTGAACTGTATTACAACGAAAAACTCTTCGTGCAGACCGAACAGACCCCTATCGGCACTTCCGTAAATGGGTATGTATGGAGCATCGGCTCGCTTTCACACACGGATTTGATCAGAAGTACCGACCCGTACGGGAAACCAGCCTATAAACTCCTGCACTGTGGGGACATCGCACAACTGGCGGAAGACTTGCGGGAGCATCTGAAAATAGAACTGCAACAACTTGACAGGAAACTGTATGAGAGACACAGGCTGCATCCGACAAAGGAGGAAAGCACGGCTACGGAAGTGCAACCTGCTCCGAAAACAGAAAAGGTATCACCTTCTGTAATAGCCCCCGTTTCTGTAATTGAGCCTGTCAAGGGAGTGGAGAAGCCGCAGGCACAGCCCATAGAGGAAAAGCCGGAGATTGAGCCGCGCCAACCCAATCATTCGTCAGCCGTGCAGCTTACCCTGCTCGACCTTTGGGGTATGCCCATAGAGGAACCGGTAAAAAAGAAAAAGGCAGCGAAAAAGGAAAGCAAGCCGAAGCCTATGCCGTCCACGCCTAAACCGCAAGTCAAAGTTACTCCACCCGTTGAAGCCGCCAAGCCGGTAAACGGTAATAAGGAAGAAAAGCCGGAAAATGCCGAAAAGCCAAACGACCCGGACGACATTTACGCCACTCTGGATTGGGAAACCAATCCTCCCATCAACGGCTTCTATGAGACAATGATGAGCCTGACAGCGGAACGGCGCAAGGCCCTACGGCTTGAGGCAGAACGGCACAGGCAGGAACAACTGAAAAAGATGGGTATCAAAGACACGTTGAACCCTGCTTTTGCGCCTTCTTCGGACAATATGGATAAAAAGCCGGAACAAACGGAAGAAATAAAGCAACCTGAAACACCGGCAGAAGTTGTGCCTACTTCCGAAACGGTTGCCACTTCCCTGTTCCCGGAACTTGAAACGGAAAAGCCGAAGGAGGAAGTCATAGACCTTTCTCCCCGTCCGTTCAACGGCCTGCTGGAGCCACACCACCGTGACGGCTCGATGGTGCTGGATGCTTCACGCAATCTCGGTTGCCTGAAAGACCTCACGCCTTACGGTGCGACCTTCCAACCGCTCGACCTCCGTGGCTATCAAAAAGAGAAAGCGATGCTGTATATATCGCTCCGTGACGCTTACGAACGTCTGTATAGCCACGAGACGGAGAACCATACGGAACACAAACCGCAGCGCGGGTATCTCAACACCTACTACGATGAGTTTGTCATGCGTTACGGTAACCTCAACGCCAGACAGAACGTGAAACTGGTGATGATGGATGCCGGAGGGCGCGACATCCTTTCACTGGAACGTGCGGAGGACGGCAAGTTTGTCAAGGCGGACATCTTCGACCGTCCCGTTTCCTTCTCGGTGGAGAGCCGTGTCAATGCAGGCTCTCCCGAAGAAGCCTTGTCCGCATCGCTCAACAAGTTCGGCACGGTCAATCTCGGCTATATGCGGGAGATAACCGACACCACGGAAGAGGAACTGCTTGGTGCCCTCAAGGGGCGCATCTTCTACAACCCGCTCGTAACCGGTTACGAAATCAAAGACCGCTTCATCGCGGGGAACGTGATAGAGAAGGCGGAACGCATAGAGGGCTGGATGGAGGACAATCCCGAAAGTGAGCGGATGCCGGAGGTGAAACAGGCGTGGGAGGCATTGAAGGAGGCCGAACCGCAGCGCATCGCCTTTGAAGACCTCGACTTCAATTTCGGGGAACGCTGGATTCCCACGGGTGTGTATGCCGCCTACATGAGCCACCTTTTCGACACGGACGTGAAAATAGCCTACTCCGCAAGCATGGACGAGTTTTCCGTGGCGTGCGGCTACCGCACCATGAAGATCACGGACGAGTTTTTAGTAAAGGGCTATTACCGGAACTATGACGGTATGCATCTGTTGAAGCACGCCCTGCACAACACCTGCCCCGACATGATGAAAAGTATCGGCAAGGACGAGAACGGCAACGACATCAAGGTACGCGACAGCGAGGGCATACAGCTCGCCAACGCGAAGATAGACGAAATCCGTAACGGGTTCTCCGAATGGTTGGAAGAACAGTCGCCGCAGTTCAAGGAACGGCTCACGACGATGTATAACCGCAAGTTCAACTGTTTCGTGCGCCCGAAGTACGACGGCTCGCACCAGACTTTTCCCGACCTCAACCTGAAAGGGCTGGCAAGCCGGGGAATCAAGAGCGTTTACCCGTCGCAGAAGGATTGCGTCTGGATGCTGAAACAGAACGGCGGCGGGATCTGCGACCACGAGGTGGGAACCGGCAAGACGCTGATAATGTGCATAGCGGCGCACAAGCCGATGATTATCGGGCTGAAAGCGAATGTGGCGGAGATTGCCGCCACCTATCAGGCGGCCTATCCTAACGCCCGCATCCTCTACGCTTCTGAAAAGGACTTTTCGACCGCCAACCGTGTGCGTTTCTTCAACAACATCAAGAACAACGACTATGATTGCGTCATCATGTCGCACGACCAGTTCGGGAAGATACCGCAGTCGCCGGAGTTGCAGCAGCGCATCCTGCAGGCGGAGCTTGACACGGTGGAGGAAAATCTCGAAGTCTTGCGGCAGCAGGGCAAGAACGTGTCGCGGGCGATGCTGAAAGGGCTGGAGAAGCGCAAGCACAACCTTGTGGCGAAGCTGGAGAAGGTGGAACACGCCATCAAGTCCCGCACGGATGATGTGGTGGACTTCAAGCAGATGGGCATCGACCACATCTTCATTGACGAGAGTCACCAGTTCAAGAACTTGACTTTCAACACCCGTCATGACCGTGTGGCGGGATTGGGAAACTCGGAAGGAAGCCAGAAGGCCCTGAATATGCTCTTTGCCATCCGTACCATACAGGAACGCACGGGCAAGGACTTGGGGGCTACGTTCCTTTCGGGCACGACCATTTCCAACAGTCTGACGGAACTGTACCTGCTCTTCAAATACCTGCGCCCCAACGAACTGGAACGGCAGGACATCCGCTGTTTCGATGCTTGGGCTGCCATCTTCGCCAAAAAGACGACCGATTTTGAGTTCAACGTAACGAACAATATCGTTCAGAAGGAGCGTTTTCGCTATTTCATCAAGGTGCCGGAGCTTGCCGCCTTCTACAACGAGATTACCGACTACCGCACGGCGGAGGATGTAGGTGTGGACAGACCAAACAAGAATGAGATACTGCACCACATACCGCCCACACCGGAGCAGGAGGACTTCATACAGAAGCTGATGCAGTTTGCCAAAACCGGCGATGCCACTCTGATTGGCAGGTTACCCCTGTCGGAAACGGAGGAAAAGGCGAAGATGCTCATCGCCACCGACTATGCGAGAAAGATGGCTCTTGATATGCGCATGATAGACCCGAACTACGAGGACCATCCCGACAACAAGGCAAGCCATTGTGCCAAGATGATTTCAGAGTATTACCACAAGTACGAGGCGCACAAGGGTACGCAGTTCGTGTTCTCCGACTTGGGGACATACCAGCCGGGGGAAGGATGGAACGTGTACAGCGAGATAAAACGCAAGTTGGTGGAGGATTACGGCATACCGGCAAGTGAGGTGCGCTTCATTCAGGAGTGTAAGACGGATAAGGCTCGTAAGGCGGTGATAGATGCCATGAACGCCGGGACGGTGCGCGTGCTGTTCGGCTCCACAAGTATGCTCGGAACGGGCGTGAATGCGCAGAAAAGATGCGTTGCCATCCATCACCTTGATACACCGTGGCGACCGTCCGACCTGCAACAGCGTGACGGACGGGGTGTTAGAGCCGGGAACGAGATTGCCAAGCATTTTGCCGAGAACAACGTGGATATCATCATCTACGCGGTGGAAAAGTCGCTGGACAGCTACAAGTTCAATCTGCTGCACTGCAAGCAGACGTTCATATCGCAGCTCAAAAGTGGAGCGATGGGCGCACGTACCATCGACGAGGGAGCAATGGACGAAAAATCGGGTATGAACTTCTCGGAGTATATGGCGTTGCTCTCCGGCAATACCGACCTTTTGGATAAGGCGAAATTAGAGAAGCGTATCGCCTCGCTCGAAGGGGAACGCAAGTCGTGGGGCAAGGGCAAGCGCGATTCGGAGTTCAAGCTGGAATCCAAGACGGGAGAACTGCGCAACAACACGGCTTTCATCGAAGCCATGACGGAAGACTGGAACCGTTTTCTTTCCGTTGTGCAGACTGATAAGGAAGGCAGCCGCCTTAATCTTGTCAAGGTGGACGGCGCGGATTCAACGGATGAGAAGGTCATCGGTAAGCGTTTGCAGGAAATCGCCAAGAACGCCACGACTGGTGGACTGTACAAGGCTGTCGGGGAACTTTACGGCTTTCCGATAAAGGTGGTCAGCGAGAGGACACTCAAAGAAGGTCTGGAGTTCACCGACAACCGCTTCGTGGTGGAGGGCAACTACAAGTACACCTACAACAACGGGCATCTGGCGATGGCAGACCCGATTGCTGCCGCACGAAACTTTCTGAACGCATTGGAGAGGATTCCGACCATCATCGACCAGTACAAGTCTAAGAACGAAGTGCTGGAAAAGGAGATTCCGCAGTTGCAGGAGATAGCGGGCAAGGTGTGGAAGAAGGAGGACGAGCTGAAACAGCTGAAGTCCGAACTCGCCGCACTGGACCGCAAGATACAGCTTGAGCTGGCTCCGGCTCAGGAAAACACAGAAGAGAACCGGCAAGGCAACGAGAAAAAACAGACGGAACAACAGCCGGAAAGCCCGCACGTGGACTTTGTACGCAGTCATTTAATTATAGGGAGACTCGGTTTATCGGAATCCAAAGGTGTAAAACTTTAATATCGAAGTCTTGACAGAAAAAGCCAGTGGTTGAATTTTTCACCACTGGCTTTAATTCTAATAATTTTTCAATCTAATATGACCGAATCTATAACGTTAAATCATAGATTATGTGTCTATTTGTGAAGAAAAAGACGTAACTTTGTATCAAAATCAAATAAGCATAACAATGGAGCCATCTATATCTATATACAGTTTTTCACTTTATACCGCACTGCCGTTGATGTTATTCTTCGGCTTTTATTTTTTGTTTGCAAAGACTCCTGAAAAGAAAATTTTCAAGAATTATCTCCGCTCCCGACAGATTATGGGTATAGCTATGCTGCTGCTTTCGGCAAATTATTCGGTACATTTCTTCTTTGGTATCCGATTCAAAAATGCGGATTCTGCCATATTGATGAACATGTCCACATACTTCCTGTGCTATTCTCTGTTCAGTTCGGCATTGATAATGTTGCTTGATCGTTTTTACATTACCAAATGGCGTGTGTGGACACATATCATTTTATGGATTATATTTTCAACTCTTTCCGGAGTTGTGTTGTTCCTGTTGCCAAGCGGAATCATGCAAAAATTCTCTTTATTTGCTTTAGCTGTATGGTTAGTCGTTTTTGGAGTCGTTTTAGCTCGCAGAGTCATAATTGCATACCGTAGAGCCATTCGGATTTTCAATGAAACTCAGGCGGATGATATAGGTACATATATCGAATGGCTTTCCATATTCACTTATTGGGCTGTTATCTTCGGTGTCGGATGCGGATTGCTGACATTTCTGCCAGACAAATATGTTTTTATCTGGATTTTGTCGTCAATACCGTTCTACAGCTATCTTTTCTACAGCTATCAGAACTACCTGCTGTTCTATGAACAGGTGGAAAATGCTTTTGAGCAAGATATACAGTCTGAAGAAGAACTTCTGACAGATACGGAAACAGAACCTGAAATAGTTTCTGAGAAAGAAGTTCCAGTGTCCTATACAGAAATTATAGAGAAAGTGGCCAACTGGATAAAGACAGACGGCTATGTCCAGCAGGGACTTACCATAAAAGAACTGTCCGAAATACTTCATACGAACCGTACCTATCTTTCCGCTTATATCAAGACTACGTATAAAATGACATTCCGCGAATGGATAACCGGTCTCCGGTTGGAGTATGCGAAAAACATACTGAAGGAGCATCCGGAAATCAATATACAGAAGCTGGCTGAGTCTTCCGGCTTTCTTTCTCGCAGTAACTTTATCAAATCATTTACCGAAAAGGAAGGATGTACGCCTGGCAAGTGGAAAAAAGCAAATCTGGAATAATTTGTGTGGTAAAAAGCCGATGAAAAAGGTCTCAGAAGCCCATTTTCAAAAAGTGCTCAAGCGACAAAAAAGTGCTAATTCGACAAAAAGGTGCTCTAACGACAATTTGAAAAGTGCTCAAACGACAATTTTTTATAAAACGCTGTATTTCAACAGAAAAAGTTTTTGTAATATTTTGGGCGCTGAATGGCATTTATTACCTTTGGAGATGACAAAGATAATGAATTCAAGTTTATATGAGCAGAAAAATCACTTTTCTTACCCTGTTTCTGTGGCTGATGACGCTAACTTTTCCTGTCATTGCGCAGCAGAAAGCAGACACGACCTACACCTTCCGGTTCGTTACGCAGAAGGACATGTTCTACGTGCCTTGGAATGGCAATGACACGGAACTTGCCCGCCTGTTGGAATGTATCGAAAACAACAAAGCAATAATTCTTGACGGCAAAATGCCGCTACTGGTTGACGGATACTGCAATTCGCAGAGCAGTGAAGCCGAGAACCTTGCAACGGCGAAGATCCGTGCCAATCGAGTAAAATCCGAACTGATTACACGCGCGGAAATAAAAGAGGAGAATTTCATTACCCGCAACCATGCGACTGAGGGTGATTTTGTTACCGTGCGCTTGACGGTACCGGTAAAGGAAACAGCCGTGACGGATGCGGACGCGGAAGCACGACGCAAGGCGGAAGCCGAACGACTGGCAGCCGAGAAGCGTGCCGAGCAGGAACGGCTTGCCGAAGAGCAGCGTAAAGCGGAAGAAGCCCGATTTGCCGCAGAAAAGGCAAAAGCCGAGAAAGCCGCTCACCAAAATAAACTTACCGACATGCCATTGGAAACCCCAACCGACTATCATTTTTCCCTGCGTGCCAACCTGCTGCGCTGGGCTACCATGACACCAGATCTTGGCGTGGAATGGCGCATCTGCCCGTCGTGGGGCATTGCCGTAAACGGCTCGTGGACTTCTTGGAGTTGGAATGACAAAGATTGCCGCTATGCACTCTGGGAAGTGGCTCCGGAAGTACGTTACTATATGGGTGAGAAGAAAGCCTGGTATCTGAGTGCGATGTTCAAGACCGGACAGTTCAACTACAAGTTCTCCGAAGCAGGCAAGCAGGGCGACCTGATGGGTGGTGGCATCACCGCCGGCTATCAGCTGCGGCTGAACAAGGCACTGACTCTTGATTTCAACCTCGGCTTGGGCTACCTGAATGCCGATTTCGAAAAATATGAAGTCATCGATGGTGTGCGCGTGCGCTGTGGCAACGAGACAAAAAATTGGTGTGGCCCCATCAACGCCGGTGTGACATTGGTATGGAAGTTATTCTAATACGGAGGAATAGAGTATGAAAGCAAGACAATATATATATATGATGGGAATGGCAGCCGCCGTGCTGCTCTCTTCCTGCGTGAAGGACACGCTTTATGACACGCCGCATCCCGACTATGGGAAAATTGCGGTGACAGCCGATTGGTCGGCATGCGGTGAGGGTATCAACATACCTGCCACGTGGACGGTCACCATGGGCGACTATACGGGTACGGAAACTTCCGCCACCCATGCCCCCGACCATCTGTTTGCTCCAGGCAGCTACGCCCTTGCGGTGTGGAACCCAGCTGAAGGAATCACGGTAAATGGTACCACCGCCACCATTGCCGCAGCCACGGGAAACCGGGCAGGCACGGATGCCTTTGTGAACAATGCCCCGGGATGGTTCTTCACCTATACGAAACAGGTGAGCATCGAGAAAGACAAGGAGTATCCGCTGACCGCCGCAATGAAGCAGCAGGTACGCGAACTGACGCTTGTCGTCAAACCGACGGGTGATGCCGCCGGACGCATCACGGAGATTGTTGCTCATCTGACGGGTGCAGCCAGAAAACTCGATTTCGCTACCGATACCTACGGAGCCGCTTCAAACGTCGTGCTGCCCTTCACCAAGATAGCCGAAGGTGACGATGCCGGCAAGTGGAAAGCCACGGTGCGGCTGCTGGGTGTGACCGGCACGGAACAACTGCTGATGGGTGAAATCCGCTATGCTGACGGCAACCCGAGCCCCACCACGTTGAAAAGCGACCTCACAGAAGCTCTCAAGGAGTTCAACACCAGAAAGGGCAAATCGCTGACCCTCGGCGGAACGCTGGTTGAGACTCCCGAAGGCATGGAAGTGGACGGAGCCGAAATCAACGGCTGGGAAGAAGTGAAAGGTGATGATGTAAATGCTGATTTGTAAATAATAAAATTATAGATATAATGAAGACAAGATTTTTTACACTTGCAGCGCTCGCCCTCGCACTGGTAGCCTGCAACAACGACAACGAGAACCTGAACGGTGACCCCGTGGCCGCCCAGTTTACCGCAAACATCGCCCCCGCCACCCGCGCCAGCGGAACCACCTGGACTGCCGGCGACCGTATCGGCATCACCGACATCGGCAACGATTCCCAGTACGGCAACGTGCCTTTCATCCTGAAAAACGGGAAATTTGAGGCAGAAGGAAAGGTTATCTATATCGAAGATGCAAAGACCCATACTTTCCGCGCCTACTATCCGTACAACGCGGCGGGAGGCATCCTCACAGCCACGACCGATGCCACGGCGCAGCAAAACCAGCCTGCCATCGACTTCCTCTTTGCTTCAGGAGCCACGGGAGACAAAAACAACCCGGTAGTAAGCTTCACCGACAAAACCGCCAAAGGCGGTGAAGACAACTCCTTCCACCACCGCATGAGCCAGATAACCCTTACCTTCGAGGCGGGCGACGGCGTGAATTTCAGCGTGGTCAAGCCTGAACGTTACACGCTGGACGGATTGTTACTCACCGGTACGTTCAACACGGCCGACGGTATTGCCACCGCAGACAACGGACTACAGACCGGAGAACTGACCATGAATCTGGCAGACGGCAATCTCACGTCATCGATCATCCTCTTCCCGCAGACAGTTGCATCCCTGCCGTTGGTTGTGAATTACAAAGGTCAGGAATATCATGCCACACTCACCATGCCCGATGGCGCACTGCTGGCGGGCAACAACTATACCTATACCGTCAAGGTACGCAACAAAGTCCTTGAAGTCAGCGAAGCCACCATTGCAAAGTGGAACGATATAGACGGTGGAGATGTGGGTGCTGGCCTGTAGAATGTTAATAATTAATCGATTAGAATGAAGAATTATGAGACATAGATTATTTATCCCCGCAGCCACCGCACTGCTGTTCGCCCTCGCCGCCTGCACGCAGGACGAACTTGCTGGCGATAACCGTCTGCCCGAAGGTGAATACCCCGTCGTCATCCGTGCCACCGGATTGTCCGTAGAAGCAACGCCGCTGGCAGCCCCTTCCACCCGTGCCTCTGTGGACGGCGACTGGCAGGGCGTCACTTCCGTGGCACTCAAGATGGGCGATGCGGTAAAGGAATACACCGTAACGGCTTCTACCGATTTCAAGAGTGCCACGCTTTCACGCGAGAACGACCCGTACGACTGGACCAGCCGCGACCCGATTACCGTATCGGCATGGTGGCCCTTCGACAATGCCGACATCACACAGATGCCTGCCGTGAAGGTGGCAGAAGACCAAAGCAAACTGGCTGACTTCCAGAACAGCGACTTCATCTCTGCTGAGAACCGGAAGGTGGAATTTAACAACCCGACTCTTGAATTTACCCACCGCACGGCACGCGTGACAATCGAACTGAAGCCTGGCACGGGATTCACGAGCGTTGCCGGTGCCACGGTGAGCCTCGTGAGCCTGTCCGCCGATAACGGCAACCCGACCGCCATCAAGACTTACAACGCAAGCGGCAACACCTACGAGGCACTGACCGCCCCGCAGACCGTTGCGGCAGGCAAACCGTTCGTCAAGGTGGAACTCGGCGGCGGCACCTTCTACTTCCGTCCGCAGAACAACGTCGTATTAGAAGCGGGCAACCGCTATAAATACACCGTCAAGGTGAACGCCACCGGCTTGACGTTAGAGGGTTGCACCATCGGCAGCTGGGCTGACGGCGGCGGCGAGAGCGGCGAGGCTGAGGATTTGGGCTATTCTATACAGAACGACGGCAGTTACACGGTCTATAACGCTGACGGCCTGCTGGCATGGAACAAAGCCGCACAAAAGGACGAATCGATAAATTGCACCCTCACCGCCGACATCGACCTGACGGGTAAGGATTGGACACAGATAGGCACATGGCCAGGTTACTCCGGCGTCTTTAATGGGCAGGGACACCGCATTACGGGATTAAACTTTTCAGCAGCGACTACTGAACTTTTTGGGTTATTAAATTTACGTGGTGTGATAAAGAACCTACAACTCATAGATGTGAATCTATATGGCAATAATGGATCAGCAGCTGGAATAGTGGATCAAAATAATGGTCAAATCATTGCCTGCTCTGTGACGGGAAAAATTTCTGCATATGGTAGAACTTGTGGTATAGCCGATTTAAATTATGGCAGTATCACAGCTTGTTGGTTTGACGGCACATTGAAAGATTATGAATCTGGAGCTATAGTGCGTTTCAACTACAATACTATAACTTCCTGTTATTGGGGAGGCAATGCCGAGCAAGGAGAATTCCGTAATTTTGGAGGAACGGTAGATGCCACGAAGGTGGACGGCGCGACCGTGAAATGGCAGACAGCCGTTGACGGCATGAACACCGCCCTCACCGACAATGACTACCAGTGGGCACTCGGCACAGATGGTCTGCCCGTACTGCAAAAGAAACAATAACAACCCCTAAACAACACGCATCATGAAACGAACAACCATCCATATATCCGCAACCATCGCCCTGCTGCTCGGCCTTGCCGCCTGCACGCAGGACGAAGCGGGCTTCCTACCAGAAGGGGCGGAAGGCACACCCATCGTCTTCACCGCGACGGGGCTGAATCCCGCCGCGACAGCCACCGCTGGCACCCGTGCCCCGGTGGACGGCAATTGGGAGGGTGTGCAGAGCGTGGCAGTCCTGATGGACGGCACGGTGAAGGCATACGACGTAACGCCCACCGCCGCCGACCCCACCAGCGCCACGCTGACCTCCACCGACCCGTACTACTGGACCAACCACAACGACATCACCGTCACGGCGTGGTGGCCCTACACCGAGGGCGAGACAACTCCACCTGCGGTAAAGGTAAAAGCCAACCAAAGTGCCCAGAAAGACTTTGAGGGCAGTGACCTCATCGTAGCCGACGGACAGACGGTGACTTACGGTAGCCCCACGCTCCGCTTCACCCACCGCACGGCGCGGGTGACCATCGTTCTGACGGACTACACCGAGGGACTGGCATCCGTGCGGCTGACGGGCCTCTCCACCGAAGGCGACAACCCGGATATAATCGTCCCGTACAGCAAGGGCAGCAACACCTACACCGCCCTCGTAGCCCCGCAAAGTGTGGCAGCTGGCACGGCCTTCATTACCTGCACCTTCACCAACGGCAAAACCTTCGTTTATAAGATGAAGAATGCTACCGACTGGCAGGCGGGCGGTGAATATACCTACACCGTCTCCCTCGCTGCGGCAAAAGACCTGGGCTATACCATAGAGAGCAACGGCAGCTACACCGTGACCTCCGCCGATGGTCTGATGAATATAGCCGAATTAGTGAACGGAGGTAAGAGCGACATTAACATTACCCTCACCGCCGACATTGACCTCACAGGCAAAGACTGGACACCGATAGGCACAGACTACGACAACTCATACAAAGGCACCTTCGACGGTGGCGGCCATACCATTACGGGGCTGACCTTTACGACAAATGACGAATATGCGGGTCTGTTCGGCTGGCTCAATAGAGCTGGTACGGTGAAGAACGTGGTGATGGAGGGCGTACAGATAACAAGCAATCAAATATATGGCGGCAGTATTGGCGGCGTGGTAGGATCTGGCTGGGGCACCATTGAAAACTGCTCGGTGTCGGGCAGCGTCAGCGGCACGGTGTATGTCGGCGGTGTGGTGGGTGTTCAAATAGGCGGTTCCATCACCGGATGCAGCTCCTCTGCCACAGTGAAGGGAACGGTCGATGTCGGCGGCGTGGCAGGTCAGACGAATTCGAGTGCCACCCTGACCGCTTGCTATGCCACAGGCAACGTGATCATAGAAATGGCCCCAAAAAAGAATATCGCTGGCGGCGGTCTGGTGGGAATGAACGCAGGAAGCAGCCTCCTTGCCTGCTATGCCACGGGCAACGTAACCAGTACGGGTAGTAGCACTGGCTATGTACATATCGGCGGTTTTTTGGGAAATAACTACGCCAACGTGATGACCGCCTGCTATTGGAAGAACAATCATGAACAAGGTATCGGCTAAAAAAAAAAAAAAACCCAAGCCACGAAAGGGGGCAAAACCTATA
>OAUN01000473.1_pt1 | contig 14674 bp, 14 predicted proteins | sample 1495101 | NCBI WGS metagenome assembly OAUN01 (sample SAMEA2580000, study PRJEB22360) | human gut metagenome | biome: human gut; feature: human-associated habitat; material: faeces | place: Denmark | collected 2008/2010 | reverse complement strand
GGCCACGAAACGGTTATGATCGACGGTCAGTGCGACGTGTACGCGGGGCACGGCCGGGTCGATGAGGCCGGCCGGATCGCCGACGGTGCGGCCGCGTGTGCCGTGGAAATCGCCCGTTTGCGTCTCGACCTTCATCGGCAGATCGAAGCATTCCACCAAACTTGGATCCAATGCGACGGCCGCGGCAAGGGGATCATGCAATGGCATGCCTGCCGAGAAGAGACGCGCATCCGCATGAAGATTCGCTGCGATCGAGAAATCGGCGATATCGGCAAGGAACGTCCGTACGCCGGTCGGCGCAGCCTGCTGGCGCCACTGTGCGGTCGCGTCGCTTCCCAGCTGCAGTCACATCACACACTGGTGTGTGACGTCCAGTCCTACCATGGTCACGTCCGCGCCGGAATGGAACACACGATCCGCCGCTTCCGGATCTTGGATGATGTTCGTTTCGGCGGTCGCATCCCAGCAGTTTCCCTCTTGGGTGAGCGTCCCTCCCATCATCACCAGCCGTAATCCGTCCGCGATATCCGGCGCTGCGGTGAGCGCCGCGTCGATGTCGCTCAGCGGTCCGGTCGCCACCACTGTGACGTCCCTGCCGTACCGGCGGACCATGTCGATGATGAATCGTACGCCTTCCGGCGAGGCAGGCGTGCTTTCTGTACGGTCGCATGCGGTGAATGAAAGCGTGAGCGAATCGGTGGAAGGATTCGCATGGCGGTCGTGCACGTTGTAGCCGCCTACGGAAATCAGCCTACGCGATGTTAGCGTGAACGCTCCCGCCGAATCGGATGTAGACGGGTCCGCTGCCGGCCCGAATCCACCCAGGCCGTCCGTTCCATGGAATTGCGCGCATCCCGCGTCCGCGATGAAGGAATCGGCCCATGATGGATGCGTGGAGCCCGCGAGAACCGGCACATGCCGCAATCCCAGCCAATCCAGCACATATCGCGTGTTCCGCACGGCTGTATCGGCTGTCACGTTGCCATAGGTGCCGATGGCTCCCAGCAACTCGACGTCGTCGAACGTGGAGACATACGCCAGAGCCAGCGCGTCGTCGATGCCGGTATCGACATCGAGAATCAGCTTGCGTTTGACGGACATCAGACTCACTTCAGGAATTCGTCGGTCGAGATGTTCTTGGCCACCGGCACGGTGTGTACTGTCTTGCCATGCGAATCGGTGTAGGCGTCCTCTTTGGCGAGGAAATCGAAATACTGTTGCGCGCCCTTGGTGTCGTTCGTGCCGAACACGAACGAGCCATCCTTGATCTTCGCCGGATCGCCCCAATACTGGCCGTCCACGATGGTCTTCATGCTCTTCTTGACGAAAGCGAGCTTGAGATTCGCGTCGGGGGCTTCTTTGACGAGAATCGCGGCCGCATCATCGGGATGCGAGTAGGCGTATTCATACCCCTTCTTGGTGGCCTGCACGAACTTCCTTACGAGAGTCGGATTGGAGGATATGATCTTGTCGCTGGTGATAATGCCGATGGTGTCGGCGTTGCCTGGCACGCCATAATCCGGCTCGGTGAAGCAGTTGAGCTTCGGGCCGTACATATCGGCCTGCACCCCTTCCCAAGTGGCGTAGAAGCCGCCAAAATCGGCTTTGCCGCTGGACAGCGTCTGGAATGTGGATGTGCCCACGGTCACTTTGTCGAACGTGCCTTTGCCGCCGTCCGTCTGGATCATGCGGCGGATCACCGCGTCGGATTCGTTCGAGCCGAACGTGGCGAAGGTCTTGCCATCGAAATCCTTCGGGGATTTGATCGCCTTGTTCGAGGCGAGCGAACACCAGATGGCGCTCGGCTTCTGCTGCACCTGCATAACCTGTTTGATCTTCGCGCCCTTGGTGGTGTACATGCCCACGTTGGTCAGATTCGACAGCGCGAAATCGGCCTGGCCGTTGTTCGCCGCCTGTTCGGCGCCGGCCTGTGCCACCGCCACGATGTCCACATCAAGGCCGACCTGCTTGAAGTACCCCTTGTTCTTCGCCACGTAGACGCCGATGTGGTTGGTGTCTGGCGCCCATGACAGCATGAACGTCACTTTTTTTAGACCATTTCCCGATTCGTCGGCATTGTTGCTGTGACCACATGCGGCGACGCCGGCAAGCATGGTGATTGCGCCGAGAAGTGCGATTGCTTTGTGGAGGACTGTCTTCTTCATTCCTTGCGATTTCCCTTGAATCCTGTTGCTTTACCGTTTTCTAGGGATTGATGCTGCGGACGGAGTTCGGGCAGAAAACGATACGAAGGGCCCAGCCCCCGTTCGTCCAATGCCCCCGACGTTCCTTGTGGTGTCCTATCGTTCGTATGACTTCCCATACGACGCCGAGACGTGGAACATTGCCGGTTTGCCACACATTGGCTTGACAGCGCATCTTATTATACGGGTCGGCCTGACGTGCGGGTCATGTTTTTCAAAGATGGTGTGCACGATGGTTTTGCGGATATTTGCCGGACGGAGGAGACGAAGGGTGCATGTAAAGTGATGGAGGTTTGAGAGCGCCGGAAGAGATTCGACATGGATTGAGGTAAGGGGATCAGGTAAATGAATGTGGGCGTATGCGGGGCCGGGATATTCGCGTTGCTCGATTGTCTGCCCGGCATGGCATTCACGCTGACGCTGTTCCGCAAACGCCTCCGCTTAGGCGTACGCGCCACCGTTGCTGTATGCGCATTGCTTGTGGTGATTCAGGTGGTAGCCGGCTCATTGCGCTATCGCCATGTCGATGACAACGCGTACATGGCGTTGATGGCGATACTGTTGCCGGTGTTATGGGGATTTCCTGTGATCGGTTTGATTCGTGATTCTTGGCGCAAGATTGTGTTTGTTCTGATGTTGTTCATGAACCTGTCGGGCACGGTTACTGTCATGGGCAACGCCGTCGATCGTCATCTGTTTCCTGGGGGGGGGGTATATGATTGGCGATATTTGCTCACGGTCTTGCTGGTTGGGATTGCACTGATCTGCGTACTATTCGTATTCTTCGGAAGAACGTTGCTGGATTTGTTCGATGTTGAGGATGCGGATTATATCTGGCGGTACTTGTGGTTGGTTCCGGCTGGATTCAGCGCCATCGCATTGTGGATGCGATTCGGCACGCCTGAACCTGAATACATCAGCACTGCGAAGCCGGCTAATTTTATGATGCTGATGCTGTTGTTCATAACGAAACTTGGAACGTATCTTATCATTGCCAAAATCATTCTCGTCCAACGTCAACGGAATGAGCTGAGTATCGTCAATCGCCAATATGAATTGCATGAACGCGCTTACCGTATCTACCGGGAGCATAGTGATGCCGAACGGCGGCTACGGCATGATTTTCGTCATGAGCTTGCGGTGCTGTCGGTGCTGGCTGAGAAGAACGAGCTTGGCGAATTGCGTGATTACATCGCCAAGATGGTACGAACCGTTCCTCCAAGTACGCGGTACCGTCTTGCCAGTAATCCGGAATTGGATGCACTGTTGCAGTATTACGCGTATGAGGCGGAACGCGCTGGGGTCCGGTTCACGTCACGAATCGAGACTCCAGTGGACCACTTTGCCAAGTCGGTCGATCTGACGGTTGTTCTTGGCAACCTGCTGGAGAACGCGGTTCAGGCCGCAGGGTGTTGCGCAGGCGAACGATATGCGGATTTGCGGATCGGCAAGGTTCCGGGCGTCTGCATGATTCAGGTGCGGAACAGTTATGACGGCTTGATCGACGAGCGGAACGGCAGGTTCTTCTCAACCAAACACAATGGTATGGGCATGGGACTCGAATCGGTGCGTTTGACGGCGCAACGTCTGCACGGCGAATGTTCGGTGAAGCATGACGGACATGTGTTTACTGTTCGTGTGAGTTTGCCTATGTAGCGTGTGGGGCATGTGGACGAGCCACGAAATACATGCACGCTGCCGACTGGCGCTTGGCGCTTAGTCCGCCACCTTGTCCATATGCCGCATAATCCAATCATGGTATTGGGATATGGTGCTTTTTCTGCCGTTGATACGAATGGGGATGCGCTCGCCGGTGGTGAGTACGAAATTATTGCTGTCAATGCGTTTTACAAACTTCGGATTGATCAGGTAGCTGCGGTGGCATCGGAGCAGCGCATCTCCGACCTGTTGCTCAAGCGATGTCATGGATGTGTTAGACGGTATGGAGCGTCCGGGAAGATGAATGGTGACGGTGTTACCTTTGACTTCGGCGTATTGAATGGCATCGACCGGAATCCGCAACGTCTTGTAGTCGGAAATGACTGAGATGAATCGACGTTTCTTCAAGCGTCGCCCAGTCAGTTTTTCCAAGCGGTTGAAGCAGACATCCACTTCTTGTGTGGTGGCCGGTTTGATTAGGTAATGCAGAGCCTGTACCTCATAGCCGAGGAGCGCCCATTCCTGCATGCAGGTCACGAAAACGATGGGAAGATCGGTGCTCCAGATTCGGATTTGCTTGGCAAGGCTGATGCCATCGGGTTCGTTCTGCCCTGCATCGATATCCATGAACAGCAGGTCCGGCTCATGGTTCTCCACGGCTTGAAGCAGATCGCTTGAATGATTGAATATTGTGACATTTACGGTTATCTGCCTATTTTCGGCTACGGTTTCGATGGTGTCGCTCAGCGCCCGCGCATCCGAAGCAGCGTCCTCATAGATGAATATTTCCGCAGTCACAGCCTCAAGATTAGTGGGAAAGATCCAATGGGTAAACGAATGTCGGGCAACGTTTATCATGACTTTTTTGATGTTTGCATGAACTTCCGAAAACGGGCGGATTTTTTCACAACAATGGATTCTGCAAGGCCATGAGCAAGCAGTAATGCTTTCGGAAAGAGGAGAAGCAATATGATATCGCCTGATGGAATTGGTGATTTGGAGTCCGCTGCCGAGGAAGAAAAGCGTTATTGCCAGTCGGAGCTTGAGAAGCTTGATGAGAGGCGAAGGCAGGTGCTCATTGATCTGGGGGCCGCCGTTGCCGAACACGAAAAGGGCAACCCCGCATTCTGGGCCGATTATCCGGCTGAGAGCAAAGCACTTTCCGACGTCGAGGATCAATTGGATGTGCTTGAAGCGCGGATCGCAGATGCGGACAAGGCGATCGAGCAGGAGAACAACCGGAAGGAAAGCGATCAGATAAAGAACTCTCCTTGGACGAAGCTCTGCTCCTGCGGGGCCGTATGCCCGGCGCTGGCGAAATTCTGTCCGAGCTGCGGTTCGCGATTCTCCGTGGAGGACGATTTCATTCTAGGTATTGCTCCATCGGTGGTGCTCGCAGCCAAGTGCCCTAATTGCAGGAAAATATATTCCGACGAATTCAGGTTCTGTGAAATATGCGGAGTCGAGTTGGAGAAAGTGGCTGTGGATTCGGCGAAGATCGGCACCTATGACGAGGAACTTCCTTCACAGCAACAAGAAGAACTTCCTTCACGGCAGCAGGACTCTCTCCAAGAAACCGCAGCCGAGGAGAAGGTCTTTTGCCCTCAATGCGGCACGCCCAATAAAGCCCGAGCGAAGTTCTGCGGCAATTGCGGAACACTGCTGAAGTAACAGGGGGATGCTGGTGGCTGATAGGTATTGCAAGGTCTGCCATGAACCGATTGAAGGCTCGCCCGCATACTGCACTTCCTGCGGTGCTGCTCTTGGCAATCGAAGCGGTGACTCTGCGGAGTCGGTACAGGACGGCCCTGTCAAAAGTCATAGGGCAGTCAAAATAGCCATCGGCGTCATAGCCGTGATCGCGCTTGCATGCGGTGGGGCATTCTATTGCGCATATGACTCCGGAATGTTGGCATCAACGGGTGCCGGGTGGAGCAAGAGCTCTGACTCTGCGAAGAAGTCATCGGACTCGTCGCATAAAGCGACGAGCGAATCGGCGGAGAAACGGAAGTCCGGCACGGCGAATGATGCGGATGATACGGACCGCAAAGTGACGTATGACTTCGATTCGGAGTCTTCCGAAGTCGAATTCGTCTACCACAATAACGAAAAAGACACGGATCTTGACGAATCATGGACGTATGTCCAGTTCTCCAGTTCTCAAAAGAAACAAGACTCGGCTCTCACGCAGCTGAACAAGACGATTAAAGACAATTTTGAACGAGAGCTGCAGGATGCAAAGGAATGGGATGCCGACTCGAGTTCCGGCCCGCAGTGCATCTCTCATCGGGAATCGGTCACCTATATCAAAGATGAGTATGCCGTTGTCCGTACGGAACGATATCTGACGACATGGGGAGCCCACGGCGATATTGAGGTCACGGGAACAGCATATGACCTTGCGAACGGCGAGGATATATCGATGTCACGGATTACGGGGCAGACGCTGACCGAAATGGAAAGTGCTGCGCGTGAAGCCATAGAGCAGTATCTGGAGAAGAATCCCAGCGACATCTACAACAGCAGCCAGCTGGACGACGCCATTAACGAGATCGTCAATGACGACAGCCGCTACTACGTAACGAAGGATGGCCTGCTGATCAGCACCAAGCCAATGGAATTGGGCAGCTTCCAATATGGCGGCAAGGACATCGTGGTCTCCTCCATCGACGGCAGCAAGGCGCAGAAAGGGACGGATCTACATACAAAATACTCGGAAACGAAATAAACGCACGAGCGTTCGTCAGTGCGGATGCCAGCACATATACGCGTGATGTGCTGGCATGGAATGGTGCTTCTCTGGGTTTTAAAAACGATGTCTTCGGGAACGATGAGCTCAAGCAGATGCAGAACACCATCAACGAACTTAAAGCAAAGAGCTGAAGCTCTTGTGGCGGTCCGGTATGTTCGAAACAACTTTCATAACGTCTGCATGAACTTGCCTTCATCAATGCGTGTTTCGAATATCCCCGAATGATTCGTCCCATACCATCGAAGCGGATTGAAACCGTAAGCGAAATGGCCTGGTACGCGGTATTTTGGGCGGCTTTGCCTAGTTCAGAAAAGGGTGACAAAAATGCGGAACACGAAGCGCATCTCTGCAAGCAATTTCTTCTATGGCGTTGCTGCCATACTTCTAGTCGTGCAGTTGGCGCTCATTCTCTGGATACTCAAATATCAATTTGTATTGACGATTTATGATGGCATTCCCGGAACAATAGCGGTTGTGGTGTCTACGGTCATTCCAGCATTTTTGGCAGGGTTCTCAGCATATGGTCTTATCAGGTTGCTGGCCTCGAGACGAAACCCCTCCGTTCGGACCCATCTGAATGCCCGTGGTGTTCTTGCAATGGTTGTGGCTCTGCTGATTATCGAGGTCGTACTGGCTTTGCTCAGCTACTATTTCATTCACTATGCTCCGGCATTTACTAGTGTCAATTTTGCATTGAGTGGCGTCGGTCGGGGAATGAAGAAGATTCTTCTCTTGCCGTTTCTGACGATTCTGCTGCTGTGCGCAGGTCAGGCAACGTCGAAAAATGCGTAGTTGTTGCCACGGCTCTGGCATGTCCAAACTAACTTTCGCAACGTTCACATGAACTTATTCACGATGGTGTCTGTCTCGAACGGGTCGAAATCGCGTATTGCATATTCTTCAAGTAGCAGCAGTCTACGGAGACTACGAATGGAGAACCTATGACGAGCAACTTTTTCGATAGCGTCACCGAAGCCATCAATGGCGGGGTCTCCTATGCGGACAGGAAAACGCAGATTATACGGTACCGAAGCGAGCTGTCTACGTTGGCCAGGCAGAAGGCTCAGGCCTTCTCCGATCTCGGGCAGGCCGTGCTAAACCGCGAAGCCGCAAATCCGCAGTTTGTGAATGCCTATGCCAGTCAGGTGTCGGCGATCAGATCCCTCGAACAGCGTGAGAATGAGCTCAAGATGCAGATTGATGCTCTGCAGCAGCAGGATGTGGCGTCGAACGCTGGCGGGCAGCCTCAATCGGGCAAAGTGTGCTCTCATTGCGGAACGCATTGCCCGGATCGTGCCGTCTTCTGCGCAAACTGCGGAACACTGCTGGCGGCGCAGCAGGCTGCTTCGAACCCGGCTCCGGCGCAGGGGAAGGGGATGTTCTGCAAGTCGTGCAATATTCAGTATCCCGCCGATTACGTCTGGTGTGACCCCTGCCGCAGCCGCTTGGAACCAGTCTCGGACTCCGCTTCCGCGACTGGTGTCGAATGACGATTGAGTGGAGCAATCGCCATTCTTGTCACCCATGAATAGAGAACGATAGGAGAACCAGAGATGAGAGAACCCGATCGAATCAGTAGCCGGCACATTGGCTTTGTCGATGTGCTGGGTGTTGTTGCCGCGGTGCTGCTGGGTGTGCAGTCGCTGAATTTCATCGTGACGCTGATCAGCAATTTCAGCGCCACGTTTATGATATTCGGCTATGAATCCGGCGGTAACGCCATCGTGGGCATGCTGGGAGTGCTGCTTCTGCTGGTATTTGCGTTGATCCCTGCGGCATTGAGTGGTTTCCCGGCACTTGGATTGATCAAATCCTCGGCTGTAACACTGTCTTCGTCTTCTTCGACAGGGAAGAATCCCGAACGATTCCTGGTACCGGCCGTTGTACTGCTGCTGGTTGAGATTGTGCTATGGGCTCTTGCGCTGATCAAGCCGATAGTGCAGATTCCTTATGTCGGTCCGGTTCTTGCGCTTATGGGACCGAAAGCCATGAAGGAAATTATTTCGTCCGTCGTGATTGTGCTGCTGCTGTATGTGGCGCATGTGAAGTCGAAGAACGTGCGATAGGAGAGACCAATGAGAATCTGTGGACATTGCGGTAACCAAGTCTCCGATCAGGCGCTGTTCTGCGGGAAATGCGGCAACAATATCGGTGCTCCTACCCCTGCGCCTGGCCCTACGCCTGGCCCTTCGCCGGTTCCTCCGACGCCAACTCCTGCTCCTATGCCGACGCCAGTTCCGGCTCCTGTACCTAGTCCTAGTCCAGCGCCTTTGCTAGGAATTCTTTCCTCACTGCTCGCGTCTGCCGGAGCATATATCAAGCCAATCGTTTACGCGCTCTTTGCCGTTGCGATTGTGGCGGGCAGCGCGGTAAGCAACGGTGTTCCCAGTGCCGTACACCCAGCCTCCGCCCAAGAGGTGGCGAACGTGCTCACTGCTGCCGTGAATCGTTACTATGCCAGCGATATGGACAACGATGCCGCTGAAAAATACACCAGAACAGTCTGGAAGTATCTACCTGAGGACATCGCGAATGCCGCGATTAAGGAATGCCACGGCGACAAGGATGAAGCCATCGAGAAGATGTCGAGCGTGCTTAGCGACTTCACCGATTCGATGAGCGGAAAGATCAAGGTCAGGGCCGTCTTCTCGGTTGGAGACAAAGTCGATTCCGACGATATCAAAGACAGCAACAACGCTTTCCATGATGCCAAGTTCAATTCCCGTCTGAAAAGAGGGTATGAGCTGGAAGTGGCTGCCGTGGTTACGGCCAAGGAAGATGTCGGCACTATGAAGGCAGGCGAGACCAAGAAACAGGACTCGATGTCCAGCGGCATGGAGGTGGTGCAGATTGGTGGCCATTGGTACATATGGAGCTCCTCCTTCAACAGTCTGCTGAAAGAAGCATCGAGTAGTTCGTCGGACGATTCGTCGGACGACTGGTGACCGTGATGGCGGCCATTGAGATGGTCGCCATCGGTTTGGATTTCATGGTGAGGGAAGGCGCGGAATAGAGAGAGGAGCTGAATCATGCGTTGTGAATGTGGTGAGCCGATTGAGCCAGGGCAGAAGTTCTGCATAGTGTGCGGCAGGAAAATCGCCGATGGTGCCGTTCCTGATGAAGGTGCTTCACTGGTGCGGAACATGGTGGATCAGGCTGAAACTGCGCCGGATGACGACACGGTTGTGCTGGACGATTTGCCGTCCGTATCGGATGAATCTTCAGACGAAACGGATGATTCTTCGGTTCCATCTCACGAATCGGGAAAGAAACGTACCTGGCACAAAGCGATCATCGCGGTCATTGTGGTGCTGGCGCTGGTCTTGGCCGGCTTTGTAGGCTTTACTCTGTGGGGAATGAAAGATGGGGCTGCTAAGCCGTCAGCTTCGGACAAGGATACCGTTCACTACTCGGATTCCAAGGCATCGAAGGTGCACAGAAAGACCGTAATCGTGCTGTACGGCAAGGACGGCAAGCCGCTCGAACGATACAAGGTGAATGTGATGGACAGCAGCGGCGTGGTTAGCTCCCATTCGGTGATGGATGGACAGTTCACGCCCGATGAGTTTGGCATGAAGCCGGGTAAGCAGTATACGGTTGTGGCAAAGGATCCGTCGGGCAACGTGTATAGTCTGCCGAAAACGGATGTCCGCCCGGACGACGAGACGAGTGGTGACGTTCACGGGGACAAGCTTGATGTCAAGCCATCTGACGGCCGGCAGGAATCCAAGACCGAGGAGAGTTCCGCCTGTTCTCGGCAGAAAATGTATTTGGCGTACTACGACGTAATCACTTCTCTCCAGAAGAAATATGGAGAAGGAGAAGTCGCAACTGATTCCGGATATGACGCCGGTTACTTGCATGGGCTTTCAATTGTGCTTCTGGCTGATTCCGACGGGGATGGCGAGGATGACGAGCTGATCACCGTCCACGACAATGATAACGACGAGACAGGCGCGGATGTCCTCGATGATTGGCGAAGCAGCCCGGAAGGTTGGACTGTTCAGGCGTGGAGCTATGACGCGGAAACTAGCAAAGCGTCGGATTGGTATAAGGAAAATCCGGTGCATTCCAATGGCGGCTGGTTTTTCTTCGAACAGGCCGCGGATGAGAACGGTAGAGTGACGTTGCCGGATAGCGAGATACCTGGATACGATGAGAACCTTGAGTATACGGACTATCTGCTTTCGCCGATAGGCTCTCAGTATTCCTTTGAGGGCAAGGACTTGAACCATACCCAAATCTCAGGCGAAGAAACTCTTTCCCAGACTCAGGAGACCATCGACACCATCAAGCAAGGCATGATGGCCGATTGCAACGTCTCGTCTGCCAAGGCGAATGACTCGTCAAAGACGGCTGACGATGTGCAGATTGCCGTCGGTGGTAGTTATGCCAAGGGATATGTGCTGCGCGATGGTACGGTATGGGCGATTGACGATAACGGAAAAGCCTCGAAGATGACCGGGCTGCCTGTCATCTCAAAGCTGTTTATCGGCGGATTCAACGGAAACTATGCGCTTGCAAAAGACGGCAGCCTGTGGGCATGGGGAAATCCGGCGTCGATATTCGGTTTGGGCTCTTTGGGGGATGGAAAGCCGGGCGATGACGATTTCAGCGAGAAATCCGGTAATCCTGTGAAAGTTCATAATCTGAAGAATGTCGCGACCATGTACTCTGGCTTGGGCAGAAGCTACGCGGTGCTGAAAGATGGCACTGCGTGGACATGGGGAGATGAATGTTCGTCTTCCGGCTGTAGCGAATCTTATGGTGAAGAGATTCTTGAGCCAAAACAAATTGACGGATTGAAAGACATCATTGATATTGCTGGTTGGTATGGCGTTAATTATGCTCTGAAATCTGATGGCACAGTATTGCGCTGGATTGACAGCAAGGGCACCGCTAAACCTGATTTGCCGCTTGAGCCTACTGACATTTACGGTTTGCCGAAGATTAAGTCCATGTCTATTGGGTATGGAGGAAGATATTTCCTGGATGAACAAGGAAATGTTTGGACGCCGAGCACGTCTTCTGGCGTTGAGACGACGGTCACGGAGCCGGTGAAGTTGAGCGCCCTTCCCTCGATCAATATGATTAAACAGGTTGGTGCCAATGAGGATGTTGGCGGTGTGGCCTATTTCATTGGCACCAATGGTGAGCTATGGGCATACGGAAGCAATGGCGCAACCTGCGGGGATGGGAATAGTGCGGCGCTGGGAGACGGAACGTGCACGACACCGGACGATCCGGTTCGGGTCAAAGGCGTCAGCAAGGTTCGTGATGTCACCGTCGCGTGGGGTAGCAGCTGGGCTTTGACTGATAGCGGTGATCTCTACCAGTGGGGAACGTGTAACGGCTCCGGCGAACAGGCGAATATTCCCAAGAAGATCGAATCCGGTTCGGTACGGAAGATATATGCTGCGCCGTCGTCTTACCTGATGATGGTCAAGAAAGACGGCAGCATATGGGGCAAGAGCGTGAGTCCCACTGGGGAATCGGACGATTTCACCCAAATCCAAGGAATCAAATAAGCCGTTGAAATGGCGGTATGGAAAGGGAAAACGATGGAATATTGTGTGCAATGCGGAAATGCACTTTCCAGTGAGGCGAAATTCTGCCCGAAGTGTGGTGCTCCTGTTAAGAGAGAGCTTTACACAGCTCCTAGGCCTAAAAGAGGCATAACGTCGCCGTCTCCTATTCGGGAAAATCCTGTGCTGACTTGTAGACGTGCCTCCAAAAAGCAGAAAAACAGGTGGCTGATCGTGATGGCGGGTTCGGCTTTCTTCACGCTGCTTTCTGTGATTATGGTGTGCGTGACTTATGAGCCGGAGTCCTTCATCTCTAGGGCGAGAATAAATTGGCCGATGATTATTATCGGGATTTTTTTTCTTCGTTGATGCTGTGATTTACGGTATTCTGTTCATGCAAGCCGACAAATATCATGTTGAGATATTCGAGGAGCATGTTGAAGGACTGAGCCTTTGTCTGACCGGCGGAATCCGTGAAATCAATGTTCCATACACGCAGGTTCAGGGCGTGACCGTTGCTGAGAAACAATGTGCTCTTGTACTGCAACTTGCTGGACGCCAGGAGACAATGTATTGCCCCGATGTTGAAACCACTAAACAGATGGGACAATACATCAACGGCAGGATTCGTGCTTCGTGCCGGTGAATCGTATATTCGCTCCGGCATGAATGCCTTTTACACGGAGTGAAATGAATTATCGATGCTGACGGCATGACAACATGTGGTGGGGTTCGGCGAATCATCGTCGAACCCCACCACACGTTGTTCATAGCTCGGTCACCGCGCCAATGAACAACGGCAACCCATCCGGGGAGTCAAGTTCGAAGAGGAACGGATGATCGACGATGAAGTCGATCCATTTAACAGGTTTTGGCGCGGGACAGATTGGCGGCTCCATCATTATCACTGTATATGCGACGGCCTTCGCGCCTTCCTCCGCCACCTCGATATGCGTTCCCTGTAGAATTTTGCTGATGAGCAGAGGTGTATCTGAAAGTGTGGAAAAATCTGCTTTTCTTTGATTGAAAGCGTCCGTAATCCCCATTGCCTGCAACGTTTGAATCATTTCTTTATCGAAGAAACTGTCAATGTCGAACTTCGGTAGTTGCACATGGATCTTGGTGTCGTTCTGTACGGTTGGGGAAGCGTTGAACGCATCCCGTAGCTTGGAAGCCTTGGCGCGAAGCCTTTTGAATCGCACATTGTCGTCGGGCAGCAGGATTTTCATGCACCCGCCATTGTCGAATGCGATATCCGCTCGTTGCCAACCGTCACCCTTGACATAGGCAACGGGATCGTCTGCATGGCCATCGATATCGAACGTCTTATCCATGAAATCGATGATGGTTGTCTGTCCCCTCAACGAATGAAATTCGGCTTGCTCGGTGTCTTCAAAAGGAGAACTCCAGCGGCCATCGGCATAGAGGGTGTTGATAATCACCAATTTGGTGTTGGAAGGAATGACGAGTTCCGGATTGAGCAGGCTTCGCGTCTCTTTTTTAATCCAGTTGTTTATGGCTGTGTTTGTTTTCTCATTGAAGCCTTCGACTTGCTTGACCTGTGTGTCGTATAGCCGTTTCGTCGTATGGGTATAGCCGCGATTGACTTGGAAGGTCTGTGGAATCCATAGGGAATTCGCGGCATCGAATTGTGATTTGCCTTTACGCTTGCCGACTATCGATCGGTAGATGGAAGCGAGGTCCTGCTCGCTGAGTGCTGTGCATGCCAACACTCTTTGCAATTGGGCGAGTGTGTTCCCTCCTGCGCCTTGCATCGCGATCAGCAACGCCATCTCGAGTGATACGGGGGAATAGCAGATATTGGATTCGGAAGCAAGGATGTGTATGGCGCTTTCATAAGCAAAGTGACTCGATGATTCCATTGCTGCTCGGGTTGCCGGTATTGCAGGCAGACTTTGCAGGCCGGTCAATGCGCGATTGCCAGCGCTTTTCAAGCTCGAAACGTCGTCGGCTGTCTTATTTGTGTCACTTCGATGTATTGGCGCACCGCATACACAACAGAATCCCGCCGATTGCGGGCAGCGTGCCCCGCACGAACAGATTTCTGTCCAGGGAACTTCCTCGTGCTGAATGATGCTTTCCGCCTGTGCCATTCGTTTCCTGAACGCTTCTGTTTTTTGCTCGATGTCATTCAGCGCGGCAGCTTGTATCGGATAGGGGAGCAAGACTGCTGGATCGTCCTTTGCTTGATATGTGATCGCAGCGCCAAGGTGGGCGTATATGTCGGCTTTACGTGCAACAAGTTTTTCGATTGTGGATTGGTAGGACTTCTTTTCCTTCTCCCACGGGTTTGACATTTTCCCTTCCTGTGGGTCTGGCGTTTTACTGCGTTTGCGAAAAAATAACATGTCGGTTTTCTCCGGAATCCTGGCGTATAGCAGCGTTTGCTCTTGTGCATTCCATTCTTGTAAGAAAGCGCGGTATTGCCGGACGAGTTCATGTAAACGTCAGAAAAGTCAGGGTAAACGTCGCATGGCGAACTTGGTGGTTCGTTTGTCTGTTGTGGTGCACAT
>OAUN01000471.1_pt1 | contig 14754 bp, 7 predicted proteins | sample 1495101 | NCBI WGS metagenome assembly OAUN01 (sample SAMEA2580000, study PRJEB22360) | human gut metagenome | biome: human gut; feature: human-associated habitat; material: faeces | place: Denmark | collected 2008/2010 | reverse complement strand
CCCCGGCAAAATAAGAAAGGGGGGGGCGAGTTTTTTGCCCCCGCCGTATCTAAACGGAATGAATTGGATAATCCGATGGTACAACGGCTGCTTCGTTTGAAATTGCAAGCGTTGAATAGTCAAAAGGCACAGATTAAGGCTTTGCGGGAAGAGTTGCATTCGCTTCGTGAGACCCAGAAAGAGTATGCGCATGAATATTACTTGATGGGTAACGAGTGCATAACGAAGGCCCATGACGCGAATGCCGCTATTCGTTGTTTTGATAAAGCCTTGAATTTGAATCCGAATTATGTGGAAGCTTGGGTGCGCAAAGGGGTTACTTTATTGGATATAGGTGAGGACTACGACGCTCAGGTTTGTTTAAACAAAGCGGTAAAATTAAGTCCGAAATCTTTTAAGGCCCGCTATAACCGTGGAAAATGCCTATTGAAGCTCAAATATTACGATGAAGCTATTCTGGATTTCCAGCAGGCGGTAAGTATCAAACCTAAACATGCGGCTTCCCACGAATATCTGGCAGAGGGTTTCCGGGCGATCGGAGAGGACGAATTAGCCCAGCGGCATCAAGATATAGCGGATGCCTTGCGAGGAGGAGAGGATATATGATGAAATAGAAAAGGCGGGAAAATTTGTTCCCCGCCTTTTTTATGGAGTTATATCTCTTGATTAATTAAAGATGTAACGGATACCAACCTGCATTTTCCAGCATTCAGTATAGATACGGTTATAAGAATAAGTCTCGGTCGGATATTCACCATTGATCTTATACATGGAGAAAATTGGAGTCTTATTATCATCCATACCTTCATATTTCAAGATACGGCAACCGTTGGAAGAAGATGCGTTCTTCATTACACCCCATTTCGAGTTGATCATATTACCGATATTCATGAAATCAAGGCTCAATTGGAAATGATGTTCGGTTTTACCTGCCTTGAATGAGAAATCTTCCGTTATACGAAGGTCGAAACGATGTACCCAAGGTGCACGTGCGGCATAAGCCTCAGCGTATTCTCCCTTGTGATTCTTTAAATAAGAATCTTGGTCTACGAAGTTCCAGAAAGCGGTTCTATCTGCTTCATTCTTGAATTTGATTTCACTATCATCTTTCGGGATATACATCATATCATTATTGATACCGTCACCATTCATATCATTTGTATAAGCGAAGCTATATCCGGAAGCGGAATAACCGGAATAGAACAGATTTAAGCTTGTTTTTCTGAGCAGACCTTTATGGCGGAAGGGCAGATTATAATTGACCGCTGCGATTACCTTGTCGGGCACTACATACCGTGAACGTTGTACGGTCGCGAAATTCGGTCCGTCTATCGTTAACATTCCCTGCCATGTAGATACAGGGTCGCTACCCGGAAGACCGGAAATTTCTTTGGATTCCGTGTGCGTATAAGCCAACATCATGTTCAAATCCTCTACGGGTTGAGCGTTAACCGTAACATTGGCGGTATAACCATGTCCTTTGGATGTGTTAGTTAATACAACCGCATTCTTACCGGATACATACGTATAATCAGATGGATAAATCAAACGGTTATCCGCTCCGTTAAAATGTTCCCAATTTGACGGGTCCTTGATGTTGATATTCTCAAGGGTTACGGCATTGATGTTCTTGTTATAGATGAACTCGCCGGTTACGGATAATGGGAAGGAAGTTGGGAGCTGATAATCTACAGCCAAGGAGGTTTTCCATATTTGTGGCATCTTGAAGTTGTCCTTTACGCCAGAGATCTTAGAACCGGCAACCGGATTCTCTATCGTGGTAGGAAGGCCGAATTTCTTGATCGCATCGTCTACATTCGTAATCATGCCGCCAGCCAATTGATCCAGACGGGAATCATGACTTACCGCAATTCCATTCTCATATTTTGTGCCGAATACTACGGCATTTTGTACCATATTCGAGTTTGTCGGCATATTCGTAAAGAATACCAAGGGTAAACGTCCGGTAAATATACCTGTACCACCACGTACTTTTAAGGAATTATCCTTGAACACATCCCAAACGAAACCTACACGAGGGGATATTTGCATTCTAGACTTAGGCCATTTGCCGGTGTCGATATGTTTGCCTCCGAAATCAAGATCGTAGATTGCGTCGTTTCTTTGAAGATCGCTATTGTCGAAAATTAAATCATCGAAACGTATACCATAAGTTAACTTCACGTTCGGGCGAATGTTCCACTCATCCTGTGCGTAGAATCCGATCTGGTTAAAAGTAACCTGAGCTTTCGGGTCGGAAACACCGTTGTAACCGTATGTCCATGCGAACGTTTCAGGAGCGGCACCGTTCAAGAAATCATCTAAGCTGCTGTAACGATAATATCCCGTGCCGTTGCGCATATAAGCATTGCTAGCAAGTTGGTGCTCGAAACTGATACCAGCTGTGATCTTATGGTCGCCGGCAAAGTAAGTGAAGTTATCGATAACACTTGTGATCTTGTTCTTCACGCCGTTGTTGTAAGTAAATAATTCATATCCGGCACTCATATAAGGCTCCATGATTTGGTTACCTTCCGCATCTTTACCTGCCAAGATATCAATGAAGGGGAAAGGGGAAGAGTTGGTTCCGCGCATATCCTCGATATCCGTATAAGTGAAAAGTAACTGATTGGAAATCTTATCAGAGAAGCGACTGTTCAAATCAGCGGATACGGAAGACACTTTATTGTCTTGGGAATACATGCTGTTGGCAAAAGACATGGATTGGTAACCTACACGGCTTGTATTATACAGACGAGAGCCGGAACCACCATCCATAGAGTTAGCGTTGGGAGCGTTCCATGCGGTATTCTTTGTATAGTTGTACCGTACGCTCAATTTATGGCCATTCGTGATATTCCAGTCGATACGACCTAGCAATTTCAAATTCTTTTCGTCTGCGGGGAAGTTCGTGGCTGATCCTGTATCATAACCATATTTATCTCTTAAGAAATCGGATACCTTTTGCATGTCGGAGAGTGTAGTGCGAGATATGTAGTTATTCTCGTCCGGTTGCTCTCCTTCAGTACGAGCTCTCCATTTGATCACTTGTTGCGGTTGTTTTTCCACTTCTACATTGGCGAAGAAGAATAATTTATTCTTGATGATTGGACCGCCGAACGTAGCTCCGTAAATCGTTTTGGATTCCTTAGCACGTGCGCCCAAGTCTTCTCCATCGATTGAGTTTCCTCGCATATTCTGATTCTGGAAGTAAGTGTAAGCGGAACCTTTGAATGTGTTTGTACCGGATTTGGTGATAGCGTTGATACCGCCACCAATGAAGTTTGTCTGGCGGACATCGAACGGGGCGATTACCACTTGTACTTCCTCGATAGCGTCCATAGAGATCGGGTTACCGCCTCCGGGAAGATTATCCGAAAGGCCGAAGTTGTTATTAAAGTTCGCTCCATCTACCGTAAAGTTCGTGGAACGGCCATCGCCACCGGCAAAACTCATGTCGGAGGCATAAGGAGAAAGGCGTGCGATATCGGAGATACTACGGTTAATGGTGGGTAAAGAGGTGATCTGTGACGAGGAGATATTGGTTGTCGCACCCGTCTTTTCCGTATTGAACTTCGTTTTCGCCGCTGTGATTACGATCTCGTCCAAGGTCTCGGAAGATTCTTTCAACTTAACATTCAAGTTGTAGTTCTCTCCCAATTGCAGGGTAATGCCGGAATAAACGGCAGATTGATAACCAACGTAAGAGATCGTAACTTTGTATGGACCTCCTGTACGCATACCTTGTAAGGAAAAGCGTCCGTCAACGTTCGTGATCGTACCATAATTTGTCCCAGAAGGTTCGTGAACCGCCAAAACGGTCGCACCAATAACGGGTTCATCTTGAAACATAACTGTTCCACTCATACTGGCTGTTGTTACCTGCGCTTGTGTCGGGATGACAAACAAGAAACTCAGTACAGCTAAAAGGAATAGCGTCTGTAAATGTCTGCTCATAATTTAAAATAGTTAATGTAATAAAAACTTTCGCAAAGTTATGGGTTATTTTTTAATATCATTGTATGTTTCTTATTTAATACTTGTTTCATATTCATGAAGTTGCTGTGACGGGGCGGAATTGAGTAATGTCCTTATTCGGAGATGGATGGCTTGTATTGGCAAAACAAGAGGGTTCTTTATGAAATTTTTAATTTGATGATTCTTAACTAACATTCCCTGTTGGGCGGTGATTTAAAAGAATTATAGACGCTTTTCCTGCATATTGTTGGATTATGGATGTGGTTGGTTGAAAATAATAATCTGGAGATCTGTGTGAGGAATGTTAATGCTATGAATATTATATATAGTTTGTGACAAAAAGAGATATCTAATCCCTATCTTTGCGGCGATATACAAAAATGTTATAATTATTTTAAATATAAATACTTCTTGTATGAGGAAAACTTATCTACTTTTAACGTTACTTTTGTTGTGCGTGGGAATATCCATACATGCTCAGGTGACGACGGCGAGTATGAGTGGTAAAGTCACGGATACATCATCGGAAGCGATGATCGGAGTGAATATCAAGGCTACGCATACGCCAACGGGTACCGAATACTACACGATTACCCAGCCGAATGGTTCTTATTCTTTTAACAACCTTCGTATCGGAGGCCCTTATGTGGTAGAGTTCTCTTATATTGGATACAATACGGAGAGCCGGACAGGAATAAACTTGGTTTTGGGTGAGGATCTGAAACTGAATGTAGTAATGCGGGAAGATACCCAAGCTCTCGACGAGGTAGTCGTGGTTGCGGATAAGAACCCCATTATTTCAGGAAGTCGTACAGGTGCGCAGGAAATCATCACTCGTGAGAAGATGGATAAGCTGCCTACGATTAACCGTTCTTTGGACGATTTCGTGAAATTAACTCCGATGAGTAGCGGTAAGAATTTTGGCGGTGTCTCTTACCGTTTTAATAATGTAACGGTGGACGGTGCTTCCTTTAATAACTCGTTTGGTCTGGCTTCTGCTCTTGGAGCTTCCGGTACGGAACCGATTTCTTTGGAGGCGCTCGAGCAGGTACAGGTGATGATCGCTCCTTTTGATGTTCGAAATGGAGGATTTACGGGTGCGGGTATTAACTCCGTAACGAAATCCGGTTCGAATGAGTTTCATGCTTCTGTATATATGTACACGAAGAGTCCGTCTATGATGGGATATCGTGTGAAGGATGAGACGATTGGTGTTTCTGAGTTCTCTAACCACCAATACGGTATCAGCTTATCCGGCCCGATCATTAAAAATAAATTATTCTTTTTCATCAATGGTGAGATGGATCGTCAGGAGGAACCGATTTCTTATACGACCGCTAATTCAGCGGCGGATGCGACCGTCTTGCAGGGTTTATCTGATTTCTTAGGTGATGAGCTTGGGTATAATCCGGGTAAATTCGACGTGAATAAGACAAATACTCAAGCGGATCGAATCACGGCTCGTTTAGACTGGAATATCAACTCAAATAATGTGTTGAGCTTAAAATATTATTATTTGAAATCGTTTAATACGAATAACCCTTCTACTTCCGGTGCGCCGAATAACGGACGTGGACCGAATGCGTTCGCTATTCCGTTCTCTTCTTCTTTCTACCGGACGAATAATAACTTCAATATTTGGATGGCCGACTTGAATACGACCATTAATGACCGTATGTCTAACTATTTGAAGATCGGTTATTCCCGTTTGCGTGATTATCGCGATATGGATGGCGGTTACTTCCCGCAAGTGGATATCTTGGATGGTGGTAACAATGCTTATACAACTTTCGGAACCGAGGCAAACTCCTATAATAACCAGTTGAACACTGATATCTGGCAGATACAGGATAACTTCTTGATGAATTTTGGCAAACATCAGATTACGGTTGGAACGCAAAGTGACTATCGTGCCTTTAAGAATGGTTTCGCTCAAAACTATCCGGGTTCTTGGGTGTTTAATTCTGTCGATGATTTCAAGTTCAACGTATTGGCTACAAAACAATACATGGCCGCTCATAACGGAAGTGTACAAGGATTTGATATCCGTGAGTTTAATCCGAAAGATTTTGGATTTGGTTCCAATGTGACGGGTATAACGAACTCTTCTTCTACGGGGTATCAATACTATGCGCAAAGATATTCGATGACGGATGATTTTCCATTCGCCGAGATAAATGTATTCCAGTTAGGTTTGTATGCCCAAGATAAGTGGACGGTAAGTGATAAATTGAACTTGACGTTAGGTTTACGTATCGATGTTCCGTTCTTTATGACTGATTTGCAGTCGAATGATAAAGTCGCCGCCGAGACCTATCGGGATGGCATCAAGATCGATGTTTCTAAATATCCGAACGCCAAACCTCAGTTTTCTCCTCGATTCGGTTTTAACTACAAACCGTTTGACGATGAGAATGGAAGCTTACAGATACGTGGTGGTACGGGACTCTTCACGGGTACTCCTCCTTATGTATGGATCAGTAATCAAGCCGGCAACAATGGTGTTTTGTTTGGTGACCTAAATGTTCGGGCGGTAAAGGATAAAAATGACAATATCATTAGCGACGGCAGACCTTCACTAGGTTTCACCGGAAATATGGATACTTATAAACCGGCTGAAGGTAGCGCTACACGTTCGGATATAGCGATTACGGATCCGGACTTTAAATATCCGAGCTTATGGAAAAGTAATATCGCTGCTGATTATAAGTTTGGTGATGGTTGGGTCGCTACCGTAGAGTTGCTGTATTCAAAAGACATTAACGCTATTTATCATGACAATATCGGATTGTATCGGACCGAGCAATTTGTAAATGACGGTGGAGCGGGTAATGCACGTCCATATTATAATGGCTATTATAGCGATAGAGAAGGAAATCAAAAGGCTGCGAATCATGTCGTGATGCTGCGTAATACCAGCAAAGGACATTCGCTTTATACGACCTTCCAGTTGCAGAAAAACTTTGTTGATGGAATCCTGAAGGGATTGTATTTGAATGGATCTTACTCTTTCGGGCAGTCTAGAGGTGTAACAGACGGAACATCGTCTGTGGCGACTTCCGCTTGGAAGTACCGTGCGGCCTTGGACGGAAATGCGGAAGAAGTAGGTTATACGGCAGGTTCTTTTGATGGTCGTTTGTTATTGTCCGCTTCTTATACGGCTAACTGGAGTAAATATGCGGCAACAAGTTTTGGCTTGATTTATCAGCGTTATCGTCCGTTCCGTTATTCTTATTGTTATAATGGTGACGCGAATGGCGATTCTCAGTTCTCCAATGACTTGATGTATATCCCTGCGAATTTTGACGAGGTAAAAGATCATTTGTTACCGGGCGATTTCGATAGCCAAGAAGATGCATGGAAAGCGATGAATGCCTTTATCGAGCAAGATCCTTATTTGAGCAAACATAGAGGTGAGTATGCCGAACGTAACGGTGCTGTCGCTCCGTTTGCGAATCAATTGGATTTGAGCGTTTCTCATGATATAAAGATTTACCAGAAGAATGGTCGCTCACATACTTTGCGCTTTAGTTTCAATATCGCTAACTTCTTGAATTTGTTGAATCGTAATTGGGGTGTGGTACAAACAACCGTTTTGGGTAATCAGCAATATCAGTTCTTGACGATCCCGAAAGGACAAGGCCCGAGTGCGGCGAACAACTATACGTTGAAATATACGATGGCGAAAGATTTGGACGAAACCTTCAAGGATAATTTGAACGATGTGTCTCGTTGGCAGATGCAATTCGGTATCAAGTATATCTTCTAAGAGAAAAATCTTTCATTAGATAAAATTTAATAATTAGAAGAGGTTCACTATCTTTGTGGACCTCTTTTTTAATTTAATGATATGTGGAATAATCGTATTGAGTTCTTACTCGTTAGTTTCTTTTGTATTTGTTCATTGGCTTTTACCGGTTGCCAAACGAAAAAACAATCGGATCGTTATGTCGTAGTTTTATCAATGGACGGTTTCCGCTCTGATTATCCGTCACGTGCTCATACTCCGACGTTGGATTCTTTGGCGAATGTGGGGGTTCGCTCCACGTTTCGCCCGTGTTATCCCAGCGTGACTTTCCCGAATCATTATAGCATGGCTACCGGATTGCATCCGGATCACCATGGTTTGGTAAATAATTTCTTTTATGACGCGGAGCTTGATAGCTCATACCGGATGGGAAATCTTGATCCGCAATTTTATGGTGGAGAACCTATTTGGAATACGGCGGAACGCCAAGGGGTTCGTACCGCCTCGTTCTATTGGGTAGGTAGTGAGGTGCCTTTAGAGAGTGGCCAGCCTTCAATATGGAAGCCGTTTGATAAATCGGTTCCTTTTTCAGATCGTGCTGATTCCGTGATCTCTTGGCTGAAGTTGCCGGAAGATGTGCGTCCTCATTTGATTATGTGGTATATGGAAGAACCGGATGCGATAGGTCATTCCGCTACCCCGGATTCGTCGGCGACCTTGGATGTGGTGGAGAACTTGGATAAAGTCTTGAATCATTTTTTCACGGAAGCCCGTCAGTTGGATATTTTCGATAAGATCGATTTTATCGTTCTTTCGGATCATGGAATGGCCACCTATTATCCCGAGAAATATGTGAACTTGAATGATTATCTACCCCGGGATAGTTTCGATTGTGTTTTTGATGGCGTTCCTACATTATTATATCCCAAGAAAACCTATGTGGATACTGCCTATGCGATTTTACAGAAAGTGCCGAATATAACCGTATGGAAGAAAAACGAGATTCCTGAGAAATTTGTTTACGGAAAGAATCCTCGAGTTAGTGACTTAGTTGTTTCTCCACATATTGGAACGTATGTAGAATTCCGAGAGAAATCATCTCCCCGTTATGCGGCGACACATGGTTACGATAATTTTACGCCGGAGATGGAGGCCATATTCTATGCGGCAGGTCCCTCGTTCAAGAGACATGCGGAGGTCCCGCAAATGGCGAACGTGAACCTTTACTTGATGATTGCCCGTTTATTGAATATACAACCTGCTCCGAATGACGGGGATAGCGCTGTCGTTCAGCAGCTATTTAAATGATAAGATTGATGCTACCATCTCATTTGACATGACATTACTGCAACCGCCGTGCGGTAATACTGCGGCGGTCTTGCGGTAATTGATGCTTTATTGATATTTGCGTGCCATCTTACGCATGAAGGCGAGACTGCCTTTGGCTAAGGCATCGGCATTGTATTTAGACGGACGCCACAAAGATACGGCTTCCGCCCTACCCGGAACAGAAATTGAGAAAGCGCTTTATCTCCCGCCATACCGGGAACAGAATTGGAGAAATTCTCCAAAACTAAATTCCCATTGAAATCGATTTCCTGTAGTCCCCGGAACAAATCATCCCAGCGTACGTTTCCCTCACCCAGCATTCCCCGGTCACTTTCAGTCATGTGAATATGGCGAAGCCGGCTGCCAGCCGCAATAACCGGTTCATAAAAACTCGTCTCTTCTATATTCATATGGAAAGTATCCAGATGCAAAGACAAATTCGGTGCGTTTACGCATTTGATAAAGCGCAAGACTTCCTCCGCAGAGGTACACATATAACTTTCATAGCGATTGATCGGCTCGATACCGATCGTGATTCCAGATCGGGCGGCGTATTCGGCAACCTCTGCCCATACCTCACAAAGTGTATTTTCTTCTTCTTGTGTTCGCTGTTTGCCGGAAAAGACCCCGATGCCGGAATGTAAGACACCTCCCAAGTAATCAACCTCCAGTTCGCTCGCTTTATCCAGTGCCTCCTTGATCAGACAAGTCGCTTTCTTGGGATAAAAAGGAATATGCGCTTCTTTGGGAAGATTGAGAGAACAAGTCGCCTTCAATCCGTGTTGTTTCAATTGTCGCTTTACGATTGGAGCATCGAACTCCATGGAAGGAGGCAACAAAATTTCCAGTAAATCAAAACCGGCGGCAGATGCTTGCTGGATAGCGAAAAGACCGGCTTCTGGTGTCCACATAGGTGGTATCCAAGAAAGAATGGAAGCTCCGAAAGTAGGATTCATAATCGTATTGTTTTTATTTCGTTAGGGTTACAAAGTAAGTGTTTTTTTGAAGATTTCATTGCGAAGAAAGTGAAATCCTTCGCAATGAAATATCATAAATGTCATTTAAAAATAAAAGTTGGTACCCGGACAGAAGATAGGGTGGCTGCTGGTATTATCAATTTCAATCTTATTTTCTCTAGCGAGCCAACCGATAGCGGACCATAGATCCGCATCTGTTAGAGCGGATTTTGCTCTCAACGCCTCAAAACTCCAATGTTGGCCATCTGAAAGCAAATTCCAGATAGCTCCTGCATTTAATCCGATCGATCCTTTTGTCATGATAAAATCTGTTTTTATGTTTATGGTATATAGTGCTTATATTGTTATAACAGATAATATCCGGTAAAAGTATGTTGCGTTGAGATAAATAATCTAAAAAACAAAAATCTCTTGATGCGTTGAATTTTATTCCTTGAAGTCAGTGAATATGGATTCATCGTATACATTGTGTTCCTTTTTATCGTGGAATGGATACCATACTTGGGCAAAGAACGGATTTCCTTTAGCGATCTCGTCGTAATTCCAAGGGAGAGGTAAACATTCCGGGCACCAATGGCCTCCTAATAATACTAATGTGGGAGAGGCCTTAAAACGGTGACCGAATTGGCACTCCCAATCGAGTGGAGTCGATAAATCTCCTTTTGTCATGGCCGGTGACAAGCATTTTCCTCCCCTGAATTCTGCGGCTTTACGCATATCCTCGATATCCCATTCCGATTTAGGCTTACTTTCATCATAACCATGATCCAGAAAGACGGGTGTTTCGGAGGGGCGTTCTGTCCGGATCTTATCCCAACCCGGGATTGCTTGCCAATCCTCATACGAGCCAAAATATGCGGATATACGATCTTGGTGTCTGTTCTTGATCCAGTTACGAGTTCCCAGTCCCGGCTTTTTAGCGATGGCTCCCATACCCAGTTTTATGAAGATAGGAGGGACGATCTTTGCTAGGTGGAAATACCAAGGGACTTGGCTGGCCATCCATTTAAAATAATCGTCGCAAGTTTGGTTACTGCGGAAATGCAGATATCCTTCCAATAGATCTGAATCGGTATACCATTGTCCGTGGAAATTACGGATAGCGAACCAGTTCGGTTCGAATATTTTCTCTGGGGCGGGACAGCCAATCGCTTTTAACAATTTACTCTCAAACTCATAATTCGTCAGGCGGAAAGACGGGCCGCTACTAATATTATAGAAACGGTTCCAAAACTCATCCGGCACCTCCTCCTCGCATACATTCGCTAGTAAGCGACCGGAATCCTCGGCGGTAGCCCATTCCAGCACGCCGTCTAGCGGTACGTGGAATGTGATTGGGTCCGAACCTTTGAATAATAATTCGGAGCATAAGATACCGGTTTGGCGAAGGCACGCCCAATGTTTAATACCCGACTCCACGAAAATACGTTCGGCTATTGTCTTTGAGATGGCATAATGATCATAGACACTTATATTGATCGGATCTCCCGTACGTCCCCAATGAACAGGTGCGTTACGGTGGCCGGTTTGCGCCACGGAGCCGATATAGACTACCTTGATCCGGTCAGAGTTCGGTTGTGCTTTTACGGCATCCACGATATATTGGGCGGCGGTCGTGTTTACTTTCAAGGTTTTTTTAGGGAAATAATCCGCTGCCGGGGAAACCATTCCACCTACATGCAATACGTAGTCCGCCCCCATTACTCCATTTAAGACATCTTGATAATTTGTCAAGTCTCCCCAAACGATACGGATCCCTGCCATGGCCTCATATGCGGCTAATTTCTCTTTATTGATTTTGCTTGGACGAGCCAAAAGTGTTATATTAAAACGATCTAGCCGCTTGGACAACTCGACCAATCCGGCATGCCCCATCGTCCCGGTGGCTCCGGTCAGAAAGACGGTCTTTTTACTTTTCATGATATAATTTAGTGTATAATAAAAGACTTAGGATACTATCGGGTAGCGAAGGTATATAAAAAAAAACTCCCAACCAATAGATTGAGAGCTTTTGTAGTGGATACGAGAATCGAACTCGTATTACATGCGTGAGAGGCATGTGTCCTAACCGTTAGACGAATCCACCATTTAGGTGTCATTGTTTTTGTTTGACGATGCAAAGGTAGATATATTTTTTAATTCTGCAATAGTTGAACCGAGTTTTTTTGAAGAAAAAGTGTGTTTTTTATCAAAATGCCAAGAAAACGGGGAGAATACCACTAAAAGGCGTTAAAAGTAGTTGCGATTTCATTGTTTTTTCATTGTCGGTACTGTTTATTTATTCTACCTTTGCCATCTGTAATTGAACAAAATAGTATTGAACATTACTAATACCAGTTTAATAAACAACTAATATTATGGCAGAACTTAAAGAAAAACTTTTCTCAGAATTCGCTCCTGTGTCTACTGAAGAGTGGATGGCGAAGATAACGGCCGACCTGAAAGGGGTACCGTTTGAGAAAAAGCTTGTTTGGAAGACAGGCGAAGGATTTAATGTAAATCCTTTCTATCGTGCAGAAGACATCGAGGGTTTAAAGACTACAGAGTCTCTTCCCGGTGAATTCCCTTATGTTCGTGGAACGAAGAAAGACAACGATTGGAAGGTACGCCAGAACATTGAAGTTTGCTGCTTCAAGGGTGCTAACGAGAAAGCACTTGACCTTTTGACGAAAGGTGTTACTTCTCTTGGGTTCATCATCAAAGGTGATGAGGTGAACGAGGAGAATATAGCTACTTTATTAGAAGGTATTTGTCCGGCTTCCGTAGAATTGAACTTCAACACTTGCAACTGCAAAGCGGAGAAGTTGATCGGTATCTTGGCTGACTACTTCAAAGGCAAGGGTGTCGACGCAGAGAAGTGCTACGGTTCTGTAAACTATGACGCTTTCAAGAAACCTTTAGTAAAAGGTAAAGAAAACAGTGAGTGGGTAGAAGGTGCCGCAGCTGTGCTCAAAGCTGGACAGGCTTTGCCTAACTACCGTGTATTGGCTGTAAATGCGTTCCTTTTCAACAATGCTGGCGCTTACATTTCTCAGGAATTAGGTTACGCCTTGGCTTGGGGTAACGAATTGATGGCAAAACTTACCGAGGCTGGTTTCACCGCTGACGAGGTTGCCAAGAAAATCAAATTCAATTTAGGTATCAGCTCTAACTACTTCATGGAAATCGCTAAGTTCCGTGCGGCTCGTTGGTTGTGGGCCGAGATCGTAGCCGCTTATAAGCCGGCCTGCGAATGCGCTTGCAAGATGGTTGCTCACGCACAGACTTCAGAGTGGAACATGACGGTTTACGATGCTCACGTAAACTTGCTTCGTTCTCAAACTGAGGCTATGTCTGCCGCTCTTGCCGGCGTAGACTCTATCACGGTTCGCCCGTTTGATAAGATTTACCAGACTCCAGACGATTTCTCCGAGCGTATCGCACGTAACCAACAATTATTATTGAAGGAAGAGTGCCACTTGGATAAGGTCGTTGACCCGTCTGCCGGTTCTTATTATGTAGAGGTATTGACGAATTCCTTGGCTGATGTCGCTTGGAAGTTGTTCTTGGAGGTTGAGGAAAAAGGAGGATTCTCCGTTGCCGTGAACGCAGGTGAGATCCAGAATGCCGTTAACGCTTCGAATGTAGCTCGTAAGAAAGCGGTTGCTACCCGTCGTGAGATATTGTTGGGTTCTAACCAGTATCCTAACTTCACGGAAGTAGCTGCCGATAAGATTCAAGAAAAAGGTTCTTGCTGTTGTGGCGGTGGTCATTGCGGTGAGGCAACGATCCCGGCTCTAGATTTCTCTCGCGGCGCTTCTGAATTCGAGGCTTTGCGTATGACGACAGAGAAGAGTGGCAAGACTCCGAAGGTATTTATGTTGACGATAGGTAACTTGGCGATGCGTTTGGCTCGTTCACAGTTCTCCGCTAACTTCTTCGGTTGTGCCGGATATAAGATAATTGATAACTTAGGCTTCGATACGGTTGAGGCTGGTGTTGAGGCTGCTGTCAAGGCTGGTGCCGAGATCGTGGTTCTTTGCTCTAGTGATGACGAGTATGCTGAATTCGCTCCTGCCGCTTACAAGGCTTTGGCCGGACGTGCCGAATTCGTTGTAGCCGGAGCTCCTGCTTGCGCGGACGACTTGAAGGCTCAAGGTATCGACCAGTTCGTAAATGTAAAGAGCAATGTGCTTGAGACATTGAAAGCATTCAACGCTAAATTAGGAATCGCTTAAGTATAAACAATTATGAGACCAAATTTTAAAAACATAGATATAAAGAATGCCGGATTCGCAGCTACAAACGCTGCCGAATGGGCAAAAGCCAATGGTATCGAGCCCAATTGGAAAACACCCGAGCATATCGAGGTGAAACCTGTATATACAAAAGAAGACTTGGAGGGTATGGAGCACTTGAACTATGCTTCTGGTTTGCCTCCTTATCTACGTGGCCCGTACAGCGGTATGTACGCTATGCGTCCTTGGACAATCCGTCAGTACGCAGGTTTCTCTACCGCTGAGGAGTCTAACGCTTTCTATCGCCGTAACTTGGCTTCCGGTCAGAAAGGTTTGTCCGTTGCGTTCGACCTTCCGACTCACCGTGGTTACGATGCCGACAACGAACGTGTGGTTGGTGATGTAGGTAAAGCGGGTGTATCTATCTGTTCCTTGGAGAACATGAAAGTGTTGTTCGATGGTATTCCTTTGAACAAGATGTCTGTTTCCATGACCATGAATGGTG
>OAUN01000446.1_pt1 | contig 15623 bp, 9 predicted proteins | sample 1495101 | NCBI WGS metagenome assembly OAUN01 (sample SAMEA2580000, study PRJEB22360) | human gut metagenome | biome: human gut; feature: human-associated habitat; material: faeces | place: Denmark | collected 2008/2010 | reverse complement strand
TGCCCGACATTGAGGACTTGAAACAGCTATTGTAAGGCTAAAGCCTTATTTCTTTTTTGGCAGGTAATTGCCTTTTGTTACCTTTGCATAAGAAGCCCACCACAAAGCGAATTTCTTCGTTTTTTTTTGTTACTATTTTGTTACCCACTGTTAGTAATATGTGGGCTTCTTTCCTGATAATCAATTATATATGCTAATCAATATATAATATGTGGCATAATACAAATAGGAGAAAAGTAACGAAGAAAATAACAACGGAAGCACCAATATAACTGCCGCACGAGTAAAAAGCAGCGACAAAGTTCGTCTGACAGCTTGCCGCCCTACCCGACGTTCCATTCGTAGCCATGCCTTTTGCACGTCAATCGACCGATACTCTAATATGTCCTCAGACAAGGCTTTAATTTCCTCTACCTGACGTGACACACTTTTATGTTCTACCTTTCTTTCCATATATTTTCTTCCTTTACTTATAGAGACACACTCTAAAGAAAAACACGACAGCGAAAATGAGTTTTTTTTATTTTTGTTCTCTTCAAAAATATATACCTTTGCCCCATCATGGAAAGAAATCATACCAAGGCTATTAATGTCGATTTACTTTTAGAACAAATTACGACTGAAGATAATAGGCTCGCCTTCCACCGCTTATTCGAGTTATATTATCCGGCATTTGTATGTACGCCAAACGCTTTATCACAGATAAGGAAACAAGAGAAGATATCGTGCAGGACGTGTTTTTCGCTATTTGGGAAAATCGCAGCCGTATCTCAGTAAAGACCTCCGCACGTAGCTATCTCGTCACTTGCGCCAGAAATCACTGCTTAAATTATCTGCAACGCAACCATGAAAGATATTACGAATCGCTCATCCAAGAACAAATCCCGATCTATGCGGAAAGTAGTGAGGAACTCTACACATGGGAAGAACTGCAAACGTTATTAAGACAAGCCCTTGACAAGCTACCGGAGAACTATCGGCTCGCATTCGAGAAGAATCGTTTCGAGAATAAGAGCTATGGAGAAATCGCAGAGGAAATGCAAATATCCATACGAACCGTGGAAAGATACAAGAACAAGGCAACAGAACTTCTAAAGACAGAGCTAAAAGATTACCTACCTCTATTTATCGGCTGGCTTTTTTAACAGGAAGGGGTTCCCCCCTCCCCTTCATAGTCGTTTATCGTTGGTCCAACCAAATCTTTACCCCCTCAAGTAAAAGCTGGTTCTCATCAGACTTCTGGGTGGAGAGCCGTAGATAAGTCTCATCCAAGCCCCGGAAATTCGAAGCGTCACGGATCAAGATTCCGTAATTATCTAAAAGGAATTGCTTTAAATCAGCGGCTGGACCCTTCTTCAAACGGACAAGGAAGAAAGTCGTAGAGGTCGGGATTACCTCCAAGCCATCCAATTTACTTAATTGGTAAATAAAATCCGCGGTCTCACGCTGCCATTTACGGATCGGCAACGTAAATTGCGCCGGATGGATCAAGATATATTTACTTGCCTCGATAGCGATAGCATTTACCGACCAAGGTATGATATACTTGTTCACTTTCTCCGCGATCTCCGGAGAAGCGACCAGATAACCGATACGCAAGCCGGGGATATTATAAGCCTTCGAGATAGACTGGACAAGGATTAAGTTCTTATGCGTTTTCACGTCACTCGGCTTTAGCATGTCTTCCGTCGTAAAAGCCACGTATGCCTGATCAATAATGAAGGTAGTCTGCGGATTCGCTGAGATCAAACGGAGAAGCTCCGTACGATGGATCAGCTTTCCATCCGGATTATTCGGATTACAAATCCAACAGAAATCCTGTCCCTCCAAGGATAACTCTGATAAATCGTCCGATGTCGGGAAGAAAGAGATCTCATGCTCATGCAAACGGCAAGCGTCCTCATATTCAGAGAAAGAAGGAATAGCGATCATGGATTTCGCACCTCGCCAAGCTTGCGCTAACAAATAAAAAGCGGTGATCGAACCATTCGTCACTACGATATTCTCCTCCTTGATCTCATACCGGCGGGCCAACAATCTTTTCAAGGTAGCGGCATCCGGCTCCGGATAACGAGTCAGCTTATCAAAATGCTCGATCAAATGTTCCTTCAGTTTATCTAAATTAGCTCCGTGCCACACATTCGAGCTAAAGTTTATCTTTACCTCGTTCTTTGCGTTATAAAAATCATCACCGTGTCCGTATAACATATACCTGCTTTTTAATTAATACCTTATCTGTTAAAACTGTCACAAAATTACGAATCTTTTTGGCTTTTCCTATCAATCGCCTTATAGATCGCATCCTGTATGCGAGTACGTATATCAAGCGATCCCAGTTTATTATTTGCCCGGCTAGGATTCACCCGGTTACTCAAAAATATATAAATAAGCTGGTTATCCGGATCTATCCAAAAACAAGTACCCGTAAATCCTGTATGTCCATAGACCGAGGCGGGAGCCAAAGCCCCACAAGGCGAGGCTTTCGGATTACCAATCATCGGCTTATCAAATCCTAGCCCTCTACGGCAAGTCGGGCTCTTGCTTTGTGTAAACAAACGGCTGGTTTCCAAAGAAAGATAGCGCTCGCCGCCATAAGTCCCTTGGTTTAGCATCAATTGGAGCACCTTCGCCAGATCATTCGCGTTCGAAAATAATCCGGCGTTTCCAGAAACACCCCCTTGAAAAGCGGCCGCCTCATCATGCACATATCCGCGAAGCAATTGACGGCGGACAAATCCATCTTGCTCCGTAGGTACAATTTGCAAGGTATCCATTCGCTTCAACGGATTATAAGTGGTATGCCAAGCCCCTAACCCGCTGTAGAAATCATCCCGAAGAAACTGGTCCATCGGAGATTTCATCAGATTTTCCACCATCATTTTCAGCATAATGAAATTCACGCAACTATATACGTACCTACCTCTCGTACCCAAACGGGATTTCTTGATATCTTGAAGGATCGTATCTTTAAAGGAATCACTCACATAGAAATTACGGGCTACCTCAGTCGTAAATCCGGGTTTCCGGATATCCGAAACTACATCTGGAAGATATTTAAAATCATTCCGGACATACGTTTTAGCGTCAAAACGAACCGGATGCGTAGCGTTCTTCGCCGAACTATATAAACTGCCTTTATAACTATCCTTATCAATGGCATCCAGATAGAAATTAATAGTTGGAGTCACTCCCGATTGATGGTACAGTAACTCTTTTATCGATAAATCCTTTTTATTAGACTCCTTCAACTCCGGTATAAAATCGGAGATCTTATTGTTCAAGGTGAATTTCTTCTCATCATACGCTTTCATGACCGCCAATAAAGTTCCCGCCGCCTTCGACGCCGAGGCCAAGTCATAGACCGATGACTCCGTGACCGGCTGCCTACTTTCGTAATCAAAATAACCGAACGATTTATTATAGATAATCACGCCGTCCTTCGCCACCAACACTTGGCATCCAGGATAAGCCTTCTCATCCAATCCCTCTTTAACGATCGACTCAATTACATCCAGACGGTCCGGATTCGCTCCCACCTCTTCCGGCTGGTGATACCCCAAACGAGTCTTTTCCGTAAAAATACCAGTACCCGCATAATACAATCCCGGAATCGAAACCGGAAGTTTCCCTTTCGCCGCAATACCACCGAATATCACTTGGGCCGCATATTCCTGCGCTAAGGGAGTGCCCTCGTAAGCCAACACGACCGCCTTCGCCTTCTCGATCGACTTCTTATATTCCTTACAAGCATATGGTAAGGTAAAGAAAGCATAGACCAACTCTTTCTTCGCGGCCAACTGCCTCAACGCTAAACTCTCGGGAATGCGAATCGTATGTACGCCACAAATGATCACGTCGTATTTTTGCAATTTATTATAAACCTGCTGGACTTGGGCAGCCGTAGAACGCCGTCCAATGCTAAAGCAAGCGATCGAATCATATTCACCCAGCATTTTCTGGAATTCATTACCAACCCCGTCTCCAATCGAGAGCGCCGCAATCTTTTTCTTATTCAACTGTTTAAGAGGTAAGATCGTATCCTCATTCTTCAAAACGGTAATAGCCTCCGAATTCAACTTCGCCGCCATCCATGCCGCATGCGGAGAGTTCAAACGTTTCGATAAGCCTTTTGTTTCGACCGGCTTATAGGCATTCAATCCAGCGATATATTTGTACCTTAATATTTTCAAGCACTTGGCCTCGATCGCTTCCAGATCCAATACCCCTTCCTCGATAGCCTCTTTCACGGCCGTAAAATCATTGATTGGAGCGGCCGGAGCGAGCAAGATATCATTCCCCGCAAGCAAAGCCTTCACCGAAGGATTATCCGTTTTCTTTGTGGAAGCCCCTTTCATCGCTAAAGCATCCGTAAAGCACAGACCTTGAAAACCGAGTTCTTTCTGTAATAGATCCGTCACTACCGCCTTAGAGAAAGAAGCCGGCTTATGACTTTTGTCCAATGCCGGAACATAAAGATGTCCCGTCATTATCCCGGCGAACCCATCATATATATAACGTTTAAAAGGAAGAAGTTCCACGCTATCCAAGCGGGCCCGGTTATGGCGCACGACGGGTAATGTCTCGTGCGAGTCCTCAGAAGTATCTCCATGTCCGGGGAAATGTTTGGAGACAGACAAGATGCCCGTACTTTCCAATCCTCTTGCGTAAGCAATACCTTTCTCCGACACAGCCTCCGGATTCTCGCCAAACGAACGCAGGCCGATCACGGGATTATCCACATTGCTATTCACGTCCATATCCGGAGCGAAATTTATATGAATTCCCATTTCCCGGCACTGCCGTCCCACCTCTTTTCCATATTCCTCGATCAAGGCATTGTCCTCGATAGCGCCTAGCATCATATTTTTCGGGAAACGGGTGGTTCCGCTTAATCGCATGGAAAGTCCCCACTCCCCATCCAAAGAGACCAACATCGGAATCCGGGAAGCCTTTTGCAAACGATTGGTCACCTCCGCCTGCGTCACCGGATCCCCTTTATGGAACAAGATACCCCCGATCTTGATCTCGTTCACGTAACGCATGAGCCGTTGCATATTCCGGTTATCGGATTTAGGGTTCGCTATAACCATAAACAACTGCCCGATCCGTTCATCATAACTCATAGCGTCAAACACGGAATCAACCCAATGATTCATCTTTTCCTGATCCACCGAACGATAAAGGTTCGGAACGGTTTGAGCTCCACCCGATAAAAGGGAAATACAACACAAAAGCAAGATACCAATCTGTCTCATCACAACATTATCATTATTACTCTCCAAAAATAAGAAAATATCGCAATAGTAACGTGAATTGTGATAGGGGTTTTTACTATCTTTCCTGTCTCGTAATAAAAAATGAAGTACTTCATGAAGCTAATACTACTCATAATCTTGATTATCTTCGGCTTTCAATCAAGCGCTTGGGGACAAGCGCCGACTCTCAGTATCGAGGCTAAACAAGAGCCGATCCAAGAAATCATGAAAAAAATAGAGCATCAAACAGGCATGACATTCTCCTACGATCCTTCTATTCTCAAAGGCATTTCCCGGATTACATTCAAATCTGATAACCAATCCATATCGGAATGCCTTACCCGGCTATTCCAAAAGCTCCCTCTGTCTTATCAGATAAACGGTACCCACATCATCTTGAAGAAACGCCCCCGCTCAGTAACCATCAGCGGATTCGTACGGGATAAAGCGACTACGGAGTATCTAATCGGGGCCTCCGTTTATGACTCCCGCACACAAAGGGGCACGGCTACCAATAACCACGGTTTCTTCAGCCTAACCTTACCGGTCGGGGTAGTCCGTCTGGAGACTTCCTACATCGGATACGGACGTTTCTCACATACATTCCAACCGCTCGAACGGGATACCGTGATGGAAATTCTGCTGGAAAGCGGTGAGGCATTGGCCGAAGTTGTCGTTACCGGTAGTAATGACACACAAAACCCGATACAAGCCTCTCAGATGGGAACGATTAAAATAACCCGGAAGATGATCAAAACCATCCCGACCTTATTCGGTGAGGCCGATGTGATCAAAGCCCTGCAAACCCAACCCGGCGTATCAGCCGGAACGGAAGGATTAGCCGGGATGTATGTCCGTGGGGGGAATGGAGACGAGAACCTGTATATGATAGACGGAATCCAACTGTATCAGGTCAATCATCTCGGAGGACTTTTCTCCGCTTTCAACGCCGAGGCTTTGAAAGATGTGGATTTTTATAAATCCGCTTTCCCCGCCCGCTATGGGGGAAGGCTTTCCAGCGTAGTGGATGTGCATACTAAAGATGGCAATATGAAAGAGTACCATGGTAGCGCCATGCTAGGATTGACCTCAGGTAACTTAAATTTCGAAGGGCCGATCATTAAAGACCGGACTTCGTTCAACGCCTCCTTCCGTCGCTCTTGGCTGGATGGCTTGTCCGCACCGGGTTTGGCGATCTACAATAAAATTCAGAAAAAGAATGGGGAGAAATTCAGCGCACGCTATGCTTTTACCGATCTGAACCTAAAAGTAAACCACCATATCAATGACCGGAGCCAAGCTTACGTTAATTTCTATTTCGGACAGGATTTCCTAAAAGGAGGAAGTTCCGAGTTCTCCGTAGGTGATGATATAACCCCTTTCGAGAACAAGGACTTTGGAAAGATGCGCTGGGGTAACATCGCATTATCTTCCGGCTGGTCGTATGTGTTTAACAACAAGATGTTCGGTACCGTCACCTTGGCTTATTCCCATTATCAATCCAAACTAAAACAAGAGACTTCACAATACTACGGAACCGAGGGTGACAAAGATTATTCTTCACGTTTTATCGAGACCTCAACCCGAAACGGTATCAATGATTTCGGAGTCCATGCGAACTTCGACTATATTCCTACCCCGGCACATCATATCCGTTATGGCACCGACTATCTTTACCATCGTTTCAGCCCGGAATATATCGAGGAAAAGACCTCCGAGAATTTGTCTCCGACCAAACGAACTACCGGAGACGAGCGCCTTTCAGCGAATGAGTTGGCTGTTTTCGCCGAAGATGACTGGGCGATATCTCCCATTGTCCGGGTTAACGCCGGATTACGCCTGAACATGTATAATATACAAAAGAAGACATATGTCTCCTTAGACCCTCGTTTATCCGTACGCTTCCTGCTCACGAGGGATCTAAGCCTTAAGGCCTCATACGCCCGGATGAATCAATACGTACATCAGATCAGCGAAAGTTATATGAGTCTCCCTACCGATATGTGGATGCCGGTCAGCAAGAAGCTGAAGCCATTGGAGAGTGATCAAGTATCCGTCGGCGCTTATTACAATTTACACAAAGACTATTCCTTCTCGGTGGAAGGTTATCATAAATGGATGAATCACCTACTGGATTATAAAGATGGTTACAACTTCTTACCCTCGTTCGTCGGTTGGGAGGAGAAACTGGCCGCCGGTAAGGGGTGGGCCTACGGAGCGGAGTTTATCGCCCGGAAAGAGACGGGGCGTATAACAGGATGGATCGGATACGGACTAATGTGGAGCGACCGGCAGTTCGACGAGATTAATAATGGCAAACGTTTCCCCGCGAAATACGATAACCGCCATAAGCTGAATATCGTCGCAAACTGGAAGATCAACGAGAAATTGGAACTGACCGGAAGCTGGACTTTCATGACCGGAAACCGGGTTACGGTGGCATTCGAGAATTACGAGGATTTGGGCCTCACTCCTGTCCCTCCGCTCTTACCGGAAGGAGGCTTGGACTATTTCACGGAGCGTAATAACGTACGTCTCCCCGCTTACCACCGCTTAGATCTGGGGATTAATATTTATCGACCTAAAAAGAACGGCCATCTCGGTATCTGGAATATCAGCGTATATAACGCTTATTGCCAGATGAACCCGATAACTATCCATAAGCGGTCTTGGATAAACTATAGCCATTATTTCGAGACGTTATCGCTCTTACCGATCATTCCGTCTATATCATATACTTATAAATTCTAAAGAACATGAAACCTATATTCTATTTATCAATCTTATTATCCAGCCTGCTCCTAACCTCCTGTTACAGGAAGTTTGACCTAGAGGAATATCGTACTACACCGAAAATGGTGATCAACTCTGCCTTCTCGCCGGATACGGTCGTAATGGCCAGCATATCCCGCACATGGTTTCACTCAGAGAGCAAGCCGGACGTAACGATTCGAAACGCCAAGGTGGAATTATACATAGACGGGATCTTCAAGGAGGAGATGCCTTGGAAAGAATATTCCTATTGGAAATCTTCTCGTTGGCTCGGAGAGGATCGAGGTGGATGGGTAACAGATACGCTTTATATATCGAATACGGTTCCACAGCCCGGACAAACCGTAAAGATAGTAGCTTCTACCCCGGAATATGGAACAGCCTCGGCGGAAGATAAGATTCCTTCCAAGACCGAAATCAAAGGTCTGCGCATAATTCCCCGTAAAGAAGCTACCGGCAACGGCGGTACCCTTGTCGATGGAGATGGGAATATCTCCTACATAGAAGAAAACGATGTACTTATCTATCAAATCACTTTCCAAGATACCCCGGGTAAATCAAATTACTATTCTCTACAGATATGGGGAGATGACGACCATCTTGGTGTCCTGTTGGACTTCTCCGTAGATCCCGTATTCACGCAACAACAAGGTATCTTGGATGAGGTTTTCGGCTCTTCGATGGTAAATTGGCGGGGACGGGTATTTTCCGACGAGCTGTTCGACGGGAAGGAATACACGTTGCAAGTAAAAGAACAACTTAGGTCCGATACTAAATATTATACCAAACGCCATATTCGTTTATATTCCCTGTCCGAACCCTATTACCAATATCTGCTATCTTTACAAAACATCGAGAATGAAGGTATCATGGGCGGACTTACGAATGTAGGTCTGGCCGAGCCTGTCCGGATCTACAGCAATGTGGAAGGAGGAACGGGAATCGCTGGTGGATGTCAATGGTTTGAATCCTTGGTAGACATAAAAGATTTGATCAAATAGCGAGCAAAAAAGCATATATCTATTGCGAATCAAATATTTATTTCGTTACTTTGCACCCGCTTTACGTAATCTCTGTCGGGAAATGTAGCCCGTTAAATTGCGTTTCATTATAAATTACAATTAAAAAGCTATAAACAATGGATTTAATTAAGATTGCAGAAGAAGCGTTCGCTACGAAGAAGGAACTTCCTTCATTCAAGAGTGGTGACACGATCACGGTAGCTTACCGTATCAAAGAGGGTAACAAAGAGCGTATCCAGCAGTATCGCGGTGTTGTTATCCGTATCTCCGGTCACGGCGACAAAAAACGTTTCACAGTTCGTAAGATGTCTGAGAACGTAGGTGTAGAGAGAATTTTCCCGATCGAATCTCCGTTTATCGAAAGCATCACGGTTAACAAAGTCGGTAAAGTACGTCGTGCTAAATTGTACTACTTGCGTGCCCTTACCGGTAAGAAAGCAAGAATCAAAGAAAAGAGAGTGTAATCTCTCCGATTCTATTGCCATACAAAAAGCCATCCAGCGGAATGCCGGATGGCTTTTTGTTTATCGTTTCTTACAATGCCTATCGTAAGCATCTAACAATGCCCATTCAAAGGAGCTTACGATGGGCATTATAAGAACCTTAGAATGGGCATTGAAAGAATCATATATCCAAATTGCGCCACGGACTACCGTCCGGAGGATAATTTACAGACGATACGAGTACCATCCGTTGCCTCGATAACGAGAAGTAAGGGGCTACGTATGGATAAGCGATAGATATCACCTTGTTCCATTTGGCCGTTAGTACCTAATAAGTCCCCCTCGAACGAATAAACCATCAATCTACGAATCGCTTGGCGAGCAGTCACGCAGAGTTGGTTCCCGGAGAAAGCGATCGTGACTAGTTCCTCCCTAGCGATCGTCTCATTGGCTACCGTACCTTTGGTATACACCGCACGAATAGCGGGCAAGGCCGCACGTAGGATATTGACATCAAAATCATAATTCAACGCTTTCGACAATAACTGATCTAGCAAGTACCATCCCATAAAGGTATGGTCTACGATCGGTTCAGCCTTCAAGTTAATGACATCACCTCGATAGCGAGTCACTTCCGCCCAACCGTTCTCTCCACCCTCTACTTCCAAGTCAACGGGTAATTCCCGGAATTTAGCCTCTAGCTTACCCATATCTTTACCGATCAAGATCTCATGGCTCATCTCCGCCTCCGGGATAAACACGCCATCCAAATACCAACCTTCAAAAGCATAACCCGGTTTCGGCATCGCGATGATCTCGACCGTTTGGCCGGGAATGGCTTCGCCTATCACTTCCACCTCGCCGCCTTTCTCCGTAGATGAAGGATCATCCGGATTCGGCCCGGGTACGATCTCCACCTCATCCACCGGAGCCTCTCTCTTCTTGAAACGAGCCTCGATCGTAGTGGTTCGCTTACTAATAGTCAACGTATAAGAGATGTCGGTAGACAGGCACATACCCGCCTCATCATACCAGCCGATAAAGTCATAGTCTTTCGTAGGCGAGGCGATCACGGTCACCTCATCCCCTAACTCATAGATACCGTTTCCGCTTTGCGATACACAGCCGGCCTCCGGATCGGAAGTGTTTACGTAAAGGCAATACCCGATCTCCGGCTCGATAGGACTTTGCGGCTTCCAGTCGTACACGGCCCGCAGGTACACATGCTTGCCCGGCATGGTGAAGCGATAGGTTGTCTCTTCCGATACATTCTTCCCATCGCTCTCCCAATGGTCGAACACATAATCGGGATAAGCATGGGCGATAAGTGTCACCTCTTTGCCATTCTCATAAATACCTTGGCCACTCTGTTCTACCCATCCGGCCATGGAAGGAGCGACGGTCGTAATCAGATTATAATAACCATCTCCCGGCTCCGATGGATTCTCCTTCGGGTTAAAACGTAGCTTGGCAATCAAGCGAGCGTTTTTCTCCGTAAGGGTGAAGGTATATTCCGAGAGGCCGGACAATTCTTCTCCATCAGCGGACTGCCAAGCCACAAACTCATAATCCGTATGCGGATAGGCCCGTACCGTTACTTCCGTACCCGTATCATAAATGCCGGAAGGATTCGTTTGCTCCAAATAAGCGGATCCGTGGGGATCCGTGGAGAGTAAGAGCGTTAGTTTCCCCGGCTCCGGTGGAGGAGTCGGATTGAACTCATCCTGCGCATAGACTTGCCCGATGGATCCTCCGAGGAAGATCCAAAGAGACAAAGCCATCGTAATATATCGAAACAATCGTTTTCTCATAGCGATTACCATTTAATGGAACGAGTCTGACGCTCGCCCGCCTTGGTTGTCCATGTCATATAATAAATACCAGACTGAGGTAGGGCGATATGCACCTCGCCATCCGTCACCTTACCAGCGAAGTGGGTACGACCCACCGCATCGCATACGTTCAAAGTTTCCACATCACGCAAGCCGGACACGATCAACAAGCCTTCTCGCACGTTCCAGCGAATCGACGCATCGATTGCCTCAACAGAAGTCACCACATCGCTTCTCAGCTCAAAGCGGTCAGAGAGGGTTCCAGCCTCGGCCTCGAAGGTATAAGCCTCTTGGTTCAGGTCGCATACGGCACCCGTCTGCTTATCCACTAACTGAATACCTTTGCCAATCTTCTCTTTCAATGAGATCGTATAGCTTCCCTTAGCAGGCAGGACACATCCAAGGCGTACCACGCCATCCGCTACCGGACGCTCGTTGATAGCCAATCGATTCCCTTGCGTATCCAAGCTATAGAAAGAGGCGGCCTCCGCATTCGGACTGCCGAACTTGGCAGCATCAAGACCGATCTCATACTCCAGCGAGGCAGCCTCGTTGAATACCACACGGGTACGGTCGCTTGCCTTCTCGCCTGCCAACAGCAGGTTGACAACTTGACGGTTATCCACACTACGTAACGCTGAAGCTGCTTGCGTTTCCCTCGGCAGGGCAGCCACACGGCCCTCCGGATTGAATACTAAGTTGGAAGTCTTCTTTTGTACGAAGAAGGCCGTAAGCGGTGCCAAGTAGGCTTCCTTATCATCCCCCGTATAATACTCGTAGTTATTCAAATCGGGAGACCAAACCGTCACCGTAGCGTCCAATCCATCAGCGAACAATCGCTCCACGCTATAATAGGCGGGATACGGATTCCCCACGAAGTTCCAATTGGCATTCATGGCATTATCCGAGGCGTAGGTATTCAACGGAATCGCCACGCTCGCCCGATTAAGGAGGGCTTTCATATCACCGGTCTGGGTAGTAAATCCATCGGGTAACCCATCGTTACTGTTGAACTGGATGATATATCCCGTATTCGCCTTCAAGGTCTCCGAATCGGAAAGCTGTCTCCACGACTCGCCCACTCCCTTGTCCGCACGAGACTTGCTATCGTATTCCCGTACCACGAAACGAGTGTCGCTGCTCGTCAGCTTGATTTCAGACATCTTCAAGTTATAAGGGAAAGATATGAAATGCCAATAATTACTCCAAGCATCCCAATTGCAGGTAATCGATTCTGTCTGTATATCGGAATCAACCAGCAAGGAAGCATCCCGATAGTAAGCAAAGTTTTTCGGTTTCCAAACTTCGTTGCCTTCAACGGCCAAGCTACCATTATATAAAAGGACAGCAGAGCCGTCTACCTTATTCTCATCATTTATTAGATTTCCTTCTCCACGAAAAGCCATAACCTCACTGTAGAAACGAGCTTCCAAAAAACGATCGGCCTCACCCATCACAAAAGTAAACTCCGGATCGATAGAGATCTTCTTGTTATTCTCGTACCAGCCATCGAAACCGCCGGCCTCATAAACATCACCACCATAGGCAATCGCCTTTAGCGTCACAATCTCGCCGGTCTCGTAAGCACCGGCACCTTCTACCCGGCCATTGCCTTTGTAAGAAGTCGTAACCAGATATCCGAACTCTTCGATATTCTTGAAAGCAGACCAATATTTGTCAGCTTTGTAAGTCTCATTCAAGCCTTTCGGGACATAGACCTTGCAGGTAGTCTTATCTACGGATTCGAAAGCATTCTCACTCAAGTAAACCATATCGGGGGACTTCAACTTGATGGAAGAAACCTTGGCAGAAGCGAAAGCGGAATGACCAATAGATCGTAATGTCCCGGGGAATGATAACGCACCAGTGATCGGACATTCACCGAACGCATTGTCACTTATATTATACAAGGACGCATTCGAGAAGTCCACAGAAGTGACACCTGTATTAGAAAAAGCAAAACTACCGATAGTCTCTAATCCATCCGGAAGTTTCAGTGAAATAGGCACGCATGAACTGGAAGAGAAAGCATTGTTACTGATTTCTATCAAATGAGACAATGAAGATAAATCGATCTTTTGCAAGCAGGAACAACCTGAGAACGAAGAATTTCCGATCCGTTCTACAGACTCGGGTATATTCACTTTCTTTAATGCTGGTAAAGATCTAAAAGCAGCCCATCCTATCTCCTTTATCGTATTAGGAAGAACCACCTCCTCCAAATACGATAACGTAATTATATTCCCATTACGATCTTGATAAAACGCCCCACCCGGTAAGATATTATCTTCCATTACCGTGCTACTCAAATCAACCTTTTGTAATAACTCCATTTGCTTAATGATCTCGAAGTCACTTGCGTTCATCGGGCCGTTGATATTCAATTCCAATATGGTAGCCACCGGGATATTTTGCTCTGCCAATTTCGTTCCAAGCGTACCTGCCGCCTCCAAGACCACGGCTACCGGATCCGCATCAATCTCCACGATCTTGCTCTCGCTCCAAACCGAGGCTTTGCGATAGGCTTCCGCTGAGCCTTTCGGAACATACACAAAGGCATTCTTCAAACCAATCGATTGGGAAAGGCCGATCGGAGTAGCCGACTGCATGATTACTTTCGCACCATTTCTAGAGAATGATTCGTGATCGTACTCTGAATTACCTCTAAAAGCATTTCCCTTAATCGTCTGTACAGATTCCGGGATGGTTAATTCTTTTAATGACTCATTGGAAGGAAACGAACCCTCTCCCAAAGTCTTTACCGTAGAGGGAATCGCATAAGCCAACTCCTTCTTTCCTGCCGGATAAAACAACAAGCTCGCCTTATCTACCACGAACAATACTCCATCAATAGAGGTATAGAAACCATTATCGATTACGACTTCTTCCAAAGCTGGGCAGTTGTCAAAAGCTCCTATATTCAGCGTATTCAAGGAGGCACAATTACTAAAATCTACCTTTTTTAGATTTCGACAAGAACTAAACGTTCCCGAAGATACAACTGTGAGCTGTGTACTTTTACTAAAATCGATACTGGTTATAGCATCATTGCCATAAAACGCACTCTCTCCTATTTGCTGGATACTTGAAGCAAAAACAATGTCACCAGCCAAAGCACAACCTCTAAAAGCACTTTCGCCTATTCCTTTCAATTCAAGCAGTTTAGAAAAATCAAAATTAGATAATTTACTACAGTTCATAAACGCTCCACCGGAAATCCAAGTCAAGGCCGTGCAGCCCTCCATATTGATAGATGTCAAGTTTTCACAAAATCCAAAACCATCTATATTTTCTAATGCCGAACAGCAGGATAAATCCACTGTCTTTAAAGAAGAACAAGAATAAAATGCCTCACCATCTATCCTCATCAATTTATTACATCCCGACAAATCCAACATCTGCAAATTGCAACAATTAGAAAAAGCAGATCTTAATATCAGCTCCAACACTGTACAGGCCGACAAATCCAACATTTTCAATCCAGAGCACTCCTGAAAAGCATTATTCCATATCATTATCAATTGCGTAGCCTGCGAGAAATCCACCTCCGTCAGATTGTTGCAACCTTTAAAAGCCTTGTCATTTATCTGTTGAAGCACCTCCGGGAATATCACCATCTGAAGTGTCAGCTTATTTTGAAATGCCTCTTCCTGAATACTTTGAAGCTCTACATGTTCTTTTCCATTCCAATACTTAGTCTTCGGCAGTTCCGTCACCCCACTCATATCCAACACTTGAAGCATCGCCATCTGCTTCTTCATCGTCTGAAAGTCCTCCGCTCCCAGCGGGCCATTTACTTTCAAGGTCGTAACCTTCCCCACATCCGTACCTAGCTCGGATGCCAGCGTATTGGCCGAGGTCAGTGTTACCTCCTTCACCAATTGCGCATATACACTACTACTTATCCCAAGTCCTACGAGAAAAGCAAAAAGAAAGAAAAGTTTTTTCATACTCATTCTATTTGAATTAATAATTGATTTACCCTACAATCATCAACCGCTCCTTATCATCCACACAAAGAAAAAGCGCGAGGCTTAGCCATTGTCACCCACCTCTAGGTATCCCCATACCCTGCCCGGATAACAAACAGCAGCCCCACGCTTCATTATAAGATGCTCCTCTCGAAGTAACTATAACAAGCATGGGCGTCTGTTGTTATTATTCCCGGGCACGAAATTGGGGATTTCAGAAGTGGGAATAATATCTTTTAACGCCTTTTCCACGAAAACGAACCCGCCGAGCTTCCACTCTAACGGCTCCGGACAAAGTACGGAATTTCCCCTGAATCCGTTCGTATTC
>OAUN01000435.1_pt1 | contig 15913 bp, 9 predicted proteins | sample 1495101 | NCBI WGS metagenome assembly OAUN01 (sample SAMEA2580000, study PRJEB22360) | human gut metagenome | biome: human gut; feature: human-associated habitat; material: faeces | place: Denmark | collected 2008/2010 | reverse complement strand
GGGGTGCTCTTGTGAAGCATCGGAGTTTCGATGTCGATGAAGCCGTGCTTATCAAGGAAACGGCGGAAAGCCATTGCAGCTTTGTAGCGGAGCTTCATGTTGCGCTGCATCGGCAGACGACGAAGGTCGAGCACACGATAAGTCAGACGTGTGGTTTCGGAGAGGTTTTCGTCATCAAGCAGGAAGGGAGGAGGTGCGGAAGGATTCAGGATCTTGAGTTCCTGAGCCAGCACTTCAACGCCGCCGGAGATGAGGTTTTCGTTGCGAGTGCCTTCCGGACGAGCACGAACCAGGCCTTTAACCTCCACAACGAATTCGTTACGGACTTTATCGGCAGTTTCGAAGACGTCGGGACGATCCGGGTCGCAGACGATTTGGACCAGGCCTTCACGATCGCGCAAATCGATGAAAATAACACCGCCGTGGTCGCGGCGGCGATGGGCCCAGCCGTAGAGGGTGACAGTTTGACCGAGGAATTTCTCGTCAATCAAACCTGCATATTCAGTACGCATTAAAAACTCCGCAAAAGCGAGCACTTTTCGTGCTCTATCAATAAATTCCCGTTCATTCTAAACAATGGGTACCCAAAATGACAATTCAGTTGTATGTCTTTCGGATTCGGGAGTAAGGCAAATCACTTATCTTTTTTAGCAGGGCAATTTTCATTGCAGTGGGAGGCAGGCAGGGCGGCAGAAGATCCGCCCTTAAAGTCTGTAGCATACCAACCTTTTCCCTTGAGCTCGAAGCCGGGTGCCGAAAGCTGTTTAACCATCGTTTCCATGTTGCATTTCGGACAATGGGTAATAGGAGCGTCGGAGTATTTCTGCAGAACATCTTTTGTGTAGCCGCAGTTAGAGCACTTGTAAGAGTAGATAGGCATTTCGCTTAAATAATAAAAGCTAAAAAATTTAAAAAACACGGCAAGGAAGGAGGCTTTCGCCAAGTCACTGGCCGTGCTGCATGAGCTAGACAATTATAGAGCGGCGGGTTTTCTTCCTCACTAACCTTGAGAAGAGATTGAGGACGGCGCCGCGGAAATAAAGGCCCGCAAAACGCGGGCCGAAAAGACTTATTCAGTCAGACGAGATTATTCGTCTTCATCCTTTCTGTGGTAGTTAGAGGCCAACTCAACCTGGCGCTGCATTGGAACAGGAGCGTATCCGGCCAGTTCCATAGAGTAGCTGCCGGCACCCTGAGTGATGGCGTTCAGGCGGGCGGCATATCCGTCGAGCTCGGACAGAGGCACCGTGCCGGAGATGATCATCATGCCGCCGGCCATGTTGGCGGTACCGGTTACCTGACCTCTGCGGCTGGCGAGGTCGCCCGTGATGTCGCCCATGGCGCTGTCCGGAGCAACGATCTCAACGTCAACGATCGGTTCAAGGATCGTCGGTTTAGCTTTGGACAGGGCGTCAAGCATGGCTTTTCTGCCGGCAGAGACGAAAGCAACTTCCTTGGAGTCCACCGGATGGCTCTTACCGTCATAGACGACAACGCGAACGTCGTGGATCGGGTAACCGGCAACATAGCCTGTATCCAAAGCGTCACGGACACCTTTTTCTACAGCCGGGATGAAGTTGTACGGAATTGCGCCGCCTTTGACTTCGTCAACGAATTCGAAACCGGCTCCGCGTTCACGCGGTTCAATGCGAAGATAGACTTCACCGAACTGGCCGGCGCCGCCTGTCTGCTTCTTGTGGCGAGCGTGACCTTCAGCACCCTGAGCAATGGTTTCACGGTACGGGATGCGAGGTGTACGAGTGTTGACTTCAAGCTTGAACTGCGCAGCCATTCTTTCGAGAACGCTTCTTAAGTGCTGAGCGCTCAGACCGCGAAGAACCGTTTCATTCAAGGTGGTGTCGTGTTCAAGTTCGAGTGTCGGATCTTCGGACAGGAGCTTATGCAGGATGTCGGAGAGACGGCCTTCATCACCGCGGCGAGCCGGAGAAATCGCTAAGCCGAACATGGGTTTCGGGAAGCTCAGCGGTTTCATCTTGATGTTGTCGTGCTCGTGAGAAGCATGGATCACGCTGTCAAACACGAGTTCGTCGACTTTGGCGATAACACCGATGTCGCCCGGCACCAGTTCGCGAACTTCCGTGGTTTCTTTACCCTGAAGAATCATCGGGTGAGAAACTTTGATCGGCTTCTTGTTGTCGTTGACGAACAGCTGATCGTCACGGCGCAGGGTACCCTGGTGAATACGGAACACACCGACCTTGCCGACATACGGGTCATTAACCACCTTGAAGACATGGGCAACAAGAGGAAGGTCAGGATCGGACTTCAGTTCGACGTCGTTTCCGTTTTCATCTGTGAAGAGCGGAGCATTAGCTTCAGAAGGATTCGGGAGGTGACGAACCATCACGTTGATGAGATCATCAACACCGGCGCCGGTCTTGCCGGAGACAAAGCAGATCGGGATGATGTGTCCTTCACGAAGCGCCTGTGTCAGCGGGGCGTGCAGCGTGCTCGGATCGGCTTCGCCTTCTTCAAGGTATTTTTCCATAGCGGCATCGTCGACTTCCACAACCTGTTCGATAAAGGCACGATGGACTTCGGGCACGCTCATGAAGTCGGCTTCACCTTCGTCTTTGGAGAAGCAGTCGATCACGCGAGCGCCGTTGTTGGCGGGCAGGTTAATCGGCATGACTTCCTGACCGAAAGCTTCTCTGAGCTCTTCGACGAGACGCGGCAAATCTAAGTGTTCTGCGTCAATCTTGTTGACGATGATCATGCGGTTGAGGTTGCGCTCTTTGGCCCAATCCATCATGCGGCGCGTCATCAGCTGAATGCCGGCAGTGGCGTCAACTACGATAGCGGCGGTTTTAACCGCGTCGAGGGCACCCAAGGCCTGACCGACGAAATCGGGGTATCCCGGAGTATCAATCATGTGCACGCGAACTTCCTGTCCGTTTGCGTTGTCTGCCTCGAAGTGCGTACAGGCAGCGCGCAGAGAGTGCTGAACCGCTTTTTCGAGCGGGTCGGAGTCGCAGACGGTTGTGCCGCGTTCGACAGAACCGCATGTAATGATCATGCCTGCTTTGGCAAGAATTCCTTCTGCCAAGGTGGTTTTTCCGCTACCGCCATGGCCGACCAAGGCAACTGTTCTGAGATTTTCGGTTGAGAAAATAGGCATGATGCTTTTTCCTTTCTTATGAAATTAATTGACGTATCCTTTGATTGTGGAACAATCAATCGTCTTTGTCGAGAATATTTTGACAAATGACCGATTTTTGCCGAGAGGCGACTTTATCAAACGATGGGAGAAACTTGAGAAATGGCTGAGAAAAAACAATCCTACTGCGCCGGCTGCTCAGAGGCGGAATTAAAGCTCTTTGAGCCGGCAATTGAGCAATTAATCTCTCTGGCTAACGAAGAGATTCTCCCTCGTTTTTTGGCTGGGACAGAAGTTTTCGACAAAAAAGATCACACTCCGGTTACAGCTGCCGATCGCGGTGCCGAAAAAGTGATGCGTGAATGGATTGAGGCGCATTTTCCTGCGCACGGCATCTTCGGAGAGGAGTTTGGAATCAAAGAGGCGTCCGGGGACGGTTTCCCGCGCTACCGCTGGATCTTGGATCCGATCGATGGAACTCGTGCTTTTATTCATAATGCTTTCCATTTCGGCACGCTGATTGCCGTAGAGCGCGATGACGGCAACGGATTTCAGCCGATGCTCGGTGTGATTTCGCATCCGCATGTCGGCGTTTGGCTCATCGGAGACGGAAAACGGACGGTTTTGCACGGGCCGGGCAGCCGAGTGCGTCAGGTGCACTGCAAAGAAACAAAGAATCTTGCGGACGCCACTCTTGTTGTGACATCGCATTGGACGACTCCGGAGCAGAAAGGCGGCAAAGAGATGCAGTCCCTCATTGATGAAGTTAAGCTCTATCGCACGTGGGGCGACTGTTTTGGATATTTCTCGGTAGCCACGGGCGGCGCGGACATCATGATTGATCCGGATTTGAATTACTGGGACGTTGCCGCACTGGTGCCGGTTATCGAAGGCAGCGGAGCCAGGCTTGTGAGCTCCAAAGGCGGCAATCCTCTTAAAGATTTATCAGCGGTTGCGACTAATGAATACCTGCTTCCGGAGGTACTTCGTAAGCTCGCTAACTAATGCTTGCTAAATTATTTTGAGTTGTTGCACTTGTTCTCAAAAGACACAATTAATTTCAAACCTTAAATAATTGAAAAGGGAAAACTTTTGGGTTTTTGAGAAACTTGAGGATGAGACAATTTATATAAGAAGTCCCTATGAGAAAGAGTACCGGTCTTGTCCTCTCGCTCTTATTTGGGGCCTTGAGCGGCTGTGTATCCATCCCTCAATTCCAAATAACCGAACAGGATAAAAATGTAATTCCCAGTCAGTGGAGCGGCAGTCCCGCCCTCGAAACATCGAAGGCTGCCGACCTCTCCGAATGGTGGTCAACTTGGAGCGATCCGGAAATCGCTCGCTTGGTTGCGGCCTCACAGGCGGCCAATACGGATGTTCGATCCTCGCAGGAAAATCTTCGTTATGCGCAAGCCTCGATGACCGTAGCTAATGCCGGCTTGTTCCCGACACTGGACGGTAACTACCGAGCCAGCCGCAGTCATTCTCTCGGCCATGGTTCCAATACCTTTTCTATCGGCCTGAACGTCAGCTGGACAATCGATGCCGGCGGTCGTTTTGCTTCTTCTGAAGCGGCGTTCTCCGACTACCTGTCTTCTCAAGCGAGTTTGGGAGAAGTGCGGACTCGAATCGCTGCTGAAGTGGCCGGTGCCTATGTCAATATGAGGCTTGCCCAGAAGCGGCTGGACGTGGCTCAGGAAAACGCCAAAACCCAGCAGGAAGCACTGGATATCGCCAATTGGCGTTACTTATCCGGACTCGTGCCATCGACCGACGTCGATCAGGCGCGCACTTCTTTTGAGCAGACGCGTGCCTCGATTCCCGTGTATCGCGCTCAGGTCATGCAGTACCGTAATTTGATCGCTCGTCTTATCGGAACCACACCTGAGGCAGTTAACCCGACCTCGACGGCTCCGATTCCTCAGCCGCCGCGAAACCTTGCGCTCAGCATTCCCGGAGAGACGCTTCGCAATCGCCCGGCGGTGCGTATGGCAGAGGCAAAAGTGATGAGCGCACTGGCGCGTTACGCACAGGCTAAGTCGGCCCTGTTTCCGAGCCTCTCAATCGGAGGCTCTTTCGGACTTTCAGGTCCTATCATGGGGCAGCTCGGTGAATGGGGTACACATAATTCGAACGGCTTCGGTTCGCTGACGCTGCCGATCTTCAACGCCGGGTCTCTGATGGCACAGGTTGAGCAGCGCGATGCTCAGGCGGCCCAAGCCAAAATTGACTATGAAGCGAGTCTGCTCGCGGGCGTTCAGGATGTAGAAGACGCACTCAACAAAGTGTGGTCTCAGGAAACTCGTAAAAAATCATTGGTTGTTGCCGAGGAATCGGCACGAAACGCAGCGACAGCCGCACGGCAAAATTACAGCGCCGGTCTTCAAGACTTTACGGTCGTGCTGACGACCCAAAGAACACTGCTGACCGTTCAGGAATCTTTGGCGAGTGCGGAGGCTGAAATCGCCCAAGGCTACATTGATCTCTATACCGCGTTGGGCGGGGGATGGACTGTTCCTCAGGAGTTTAAGAATAATGACCGATAATACAAATACAACCAAAGCGCAGAAAACGGATATTGAAGGGCTGCTGGGAGCAGACAAGGTTAAGCCGTTCTACAAACGAGGCGGCTTTTGGCTCGTTCTTCTCGTCTTCTTAGGCATCCTCTTTGCCGTTTACTACTTTTTCTTCAGAGGCAGCCAGGGACAAGTCGGTTTCGTCACACAGCCTCTGACGAAAGGGAATCTCACGGTTGAAGTTTCTGCTAACGGAACGATCAATCCGATCCGTACCGTATCACTGGGCAGTGAACTTTCCGGTATTGTCCGTAAGGTCAATGTCGACGTGAACGACCAGGTCAAAAAAGGCGAAGTACTGATCGAGCTTGACGACACCAAACTGAAAGCTTCGGTAGAGCGAGCCAAGGCAAGCCTGGATCTTTCTAAGGCCACATTAGCGGAATCCCAGGCAACGCTGAAAGAGGCCAAGGCCAAACTCTCGCGTCTGCAGGAAGTCAGACGTCTTTCCGGCGGCAAGAGTCCGAGTAAGACTGAAATTGATGCTCAGGAGGCTTTGGTTGCTAAAGCTCAGGCTTCTGTTCAAAGTGCTCAAGCAAAAATCATGGATAGTGAGCAGGCGCTGAAGTCTGCAGAAAGCGACTTGTCCAAGACACATATCATTTCTCCGATTGACGGCGTTGTTTTAGCCCGTTCCGTTGAGCCGGGCTATGCAGTGGCGGCTTCGCTTCAAGCCGTTGAACTTTTGAAGCTTGCGACCGACCTCAAAGATCTCGAACTGCAGGTCAATGTTGATGAGGCGGATGTCGGAGCGGTGAAACCGGGTCAGAAGGCCAGCTTTACAGTAAGTGCCTATCCTGACCGAAACTTCCCGGCCGAGCTGAAAAAAGTCGCTTTCGGATCGACAAAAACGGACAACGTAGTGACTTACGTCACTTACTTGGATGTTAAAAATCCGGACTTACTGCTTCGTCCGGGAATGACGGCGACCGCAACGATTCGTACCGTTGCCTTAAAAGACGCCCTGCTTGTACCCAATACCGCCCTGAGATTCAGGCCTTCTGTTTCTTCAGACTCAAAGGAGCCGACAATGAATGTTTTCGGACCTCCGATGAGAAGAAGCGTGCGCAAGAGCGCCGGCTCTGTGACAAGCCCGAATGCTTCTCAAAAGAAGGCCGAAGTTTACATAGAGAAAGACGGTCAGGCCGTGCCGGTTCCGCTGGTTGTGGGTTTTACGGACGGTAAGATGACCCAAGTGCTCGAAGGCAAGCTTTCTGCCGGCGATAAAGTCATCGTTGACCAAAGACGCGGAGCGAAATAATGAGCTCCGGAGATAAGCCGCTTGTCCAGTTAATCGGCATCGGCAAGCGGTACGGAACGGGACCGACTGCATTCGATGCACTTCATCATGTGGATTTGAGCATCAATGCCGGAGAATTTGTTGCGATTATGGGGCCGAGCGGCTCAGGAAAATCGACGACGATGAACATCATCGGTGCTTTGGATACGCCGACACGCGGGCAGTATTTATTCAACGGTTTCCACGTCGAACACTTTACGCGGGATCAGCGCGCGCTCTTACGCCGTCAATATTTGGGCTTCGTGTTTCAGGGATTTAATCTGCTGCCGCGTACGAGTGCAATAGAAAACGTAGAACTTCCGCTGCTTTACCGCGGAGAGCCTGCCAAAGTCCGGCATGAAATGGCACTGGAGGCTTTGGATAAGGTCGGCCTGACGCAGTGGAAAGACCACACGCCGGCCGAGCTTTCCGGCGGTCAGCAGCAGCGTGTCGCCATCGCACGAGCGATCGTAACGCACCCGAAACTGCTCCTTGCAGATGAGCCGACGGGAAGTTTGGATTCGCATCGAAGCGTTGAAATCATGAAGCTTCTCCAAAAACTCAACGATGAAGAAGGCATTACGGTTGTATTGGTGACACATGAGCCTGACATGGCCAAATACGCGAAACGTATCGTTCACTTCGTGGACGGTACCGTAGCTTCGGATCAGGAGAACAAACCATGTTAGGCAACGCTCTTCTTCTTGCGCTCAGACAAATATTCCGAAATCCGATGCGGTCGATTCTGACCGTGCTTGGCATTGTGATCGGCGTGGCGGCAGTGATTACGATGGTCACCGTCGGAAACGGTGCGACTCAGCAGGTGCGTGATCAGATTGCCTCATTGGGATCGGACTCGCTGATGATTCGTCCCGGCCAAAGGTTGGGTCCGGGGCAGTCTGTCGGTGCGCCGTCTTTCAAAGAATCGGATGCGGAAGCCTTGGCGACACAAATCGCCGGTATCAAAGCGGTAGCGCCTTCGCGCACATCCACTCAAGTCGTCGTGGCAAACGGTAAGAACTGGTCGACATCCGTGATCGGAACGACCAACGACTATTTTTCCATCAATAATCTGACGATTCAGGAAGGCAGAAATTTTGAGCAGTCTGAGCTTAGGGCCGGAAGTGCGGTCTGCGTCATCGGACAGACGGTTAAAAAAGAGCTCTTTGAAAACCACGATGCTTTGGGCAAACTGCTACGCGTCAAAGGCTTCTCCTGCCAAATCATCGGCGAGCTTGAACAAAAAGGCCAGTCCGGCATGGGAATGGACAAAGACGATGTTGTCATTATTCCTTTGAACACTTTTCAGCGCCGCATCAGCGGAAATGTTCGCATTCCTCTGATTACCGTGGCGGTGGAACCCGGCAGTGATATTGAACGCGTCAAAGAGAGTTCTCGGCTTCTTCTGCGAGAAAGACGCTCTTTGTCGAGTTCTGAGATGGACAACTTCAATATTCTTGACACCTCGGAGCTGATTGAAACGATTTCCAAAACTACGCAGGTGCTGACGATGCTTCTCGGTGCCGTGGCAGCGGTCAGTCTTTTGGTCGGCGGCATCGGCATTATGAACATCATGCTGGTAAGTGTGACGGAGCGCACAAAAGAAATCGGTGTGCGTTTGGCGATCGGCGCGACCGAGCGGGAAGTGCTGCTTCAGTTCCTTGTTGAATCCATCATGCTCGCCTGCTTCGGAGGCCTGCTCGGAGTTATCTTGGCTTTCGGCGCTTCTGTTTTGCTGACGCACTTCATGGGCGTGCCTTTTATTTTCAGTCCCGGCATCAACGTGCTGGCATTCTGCTTTGCCGCGTTTATCGGAATTATTTTCGGTTACTTTCCGGCCCGCAGAGCGGCTCAGCTCGATCCGATCGAGGCCGTTCGCCACGAATAGCTGTTCTCCGGACAAAGAGAAAGCCGCCCGCGGGTGGCTTAACCATATGTGGTCTTGTTAGAACGGAATTTCGTCTGCTTCAAAATCATCCGTCGGCGCGGCCGAAGGAACCGGAGCTGCCGGCTGAGCAGGCGCTGCAGGACGTGCGGCCGGGGCGCCGGAAGTAAATTCAGAGCGGCGCGGAGCGGCCGGAGATTCAAAACCGTCACCGCTGCTTTGCGGTGCGTAGCTTTGACCGCCTCCGACTACGTCGGATTTTCTGTCGATCAGCTGCAGTGTATCAGCCAAGATTTCGGTGGAATAGTGTGTTTGTCCGTCTTTTTCCCATTTGCGAGTGCGAAGGCGGCCTTCCAGATAAACGCGAGAGCCTTTCTTCAGATACTGCTGAGCGATTTCAGCCTGGCGACCGAAAAGGACCACACGGTGCCATTCCGTTTCTTCTACGCGCTCCTGAGTTTCTGCACTTCTGCGATAAGAGGTCGTAGCGACGCTCATCGAAGTGATTTGAAGGTTGTTTCCGGAAAAACGGGTCTCAGGATCCCGGCCGAGATTGCCGAGAATAATTACTTTATTTACAGAAGCCATTGCTAATTCTTCCTCATGTTGATCGTTTCATTCTAACGACAACCTTGGGAAATAAAAACACAAAACTTTGACTTCCTCCCCTCCATAAATGAAGAGGATTCCTACCACTTCTCCGACAGCCTAGCTTAATGTCGAAGTTGCCTCGGCGGGTTTCTGCTTCAGCGGGATTGCCCAAAGGAGTACAGCTTGGTTTTTGCACGTTCTCCAAAAGGAGTTTCACGTGCTTGGACACAACCGTATACTCCTTCAGGTCTCACATCTCTCCACAGACTTCACTTCGGGACAGCCCGCCCCTAGATCTGAAAAGATAAAGCCAGTTTAGCATAGCCAGTCCTTCGGACTGGGCCCTTATATCACCGTCATAAATAACGGTGCTTTACGGGACTAGCTGGTAAAAAAGCCGCAGAAAAGCGGCTTGAAATCAAGATTAGAACGGAGGTTCTTCGTCGTCGAACGCGTTCTGAGTTTTAGGCTGAGAAGCATACTGGTTTCCGGAGGAATATCCGCTGCTGCGTGAAGCGCTTCTGCTCGGAGTGTAACCGGAATTTCCGTCAGAGAAGTTTCCGTCGGCGGGAGAATCCTGGCGGCGGTCGATCAGCTGCAGCTGTTCTGCAACGATTTCAGTGACGTAATGCGTTTGTCCGTCTTTTTCATATTTTCTAGTGCGGAGCCGCCCCTCGATGTAAGCGCGGGAACCCTTTCGGAGATACTGCTGAGCGATTTCGGCCTGACGTCCGAACAATGTCACTCGATGCCATTCGGTCTCTTCAATCCTGTCCTGACTTTCTGCGGAGCGTCTAAAAGAAGACGTCGCCAGACTTAAAGATGCGATAGGAAGCTGATTAGCAGAGAAACGGACTTCAGGATCGCGTCCGAGCGTACCGAGAAGGATGACTTTGTTCACAGAGGCCATGATTTTCCTTTTGAAGAGATAAACGATGCGGCCGGCTGATTTTCCGACCGAGCCGCTCATTTTAACGATCCGGAAGAAAAACGAACGGAGCAGACGAGGATGAACTCTCCTGCACTCACGTGCGCGAAGATTGTGAGGAACCGGCACGCCTTACCAGATGCTCCTATCACACGAACCTCACCGGTTCGACCGCCATCCATCCTCGCGCTCACCCATAGAGAATTCCGCGGTATTCGTTAAAGTTGGCTACACGGGTGGGTAAAGGTGAAAGCCATGAAGAATTTAGCTAATATGCTCACACAAAAGGAAAAACCGATGTCAGAAATCCGAATCCGCGGAGCGCGAACACATAACCTAAAGAATATCGATATCGATATTCCCAAGGACCGTCTTGTGGTCCTTACAGGCGTTTCCGGTTCCGGAAAGAGTTCCTTAGCATTTGACACGCTCTATGCCGAGGGACAGCGGCGCTACGTCGAGAGTCTTTCCTCATATGCCCGTCAGTTTCTTGAGCTGATGGAAAAGCCGGACGTAGATCTTATCGAAGGGCTTTCTCCCGCCATTTCAATCGAACAGAAAGGCGCGAGTCATAATCCTCGCTCGACGGTAGGAACGATCACGGAAATCAACGATTACCTCCGATTGCTATTTGCCCGCATCGGCGTGCCGTATTGTCCGAACCACGATATTCCTCTGAAAGCACTCCCGGTTTCTGAAATTGCCGATAAGATTCTTCTGAAATATCAGGGCAAGCGAACCCTGCTGATTGCACCGGTTTCAAAGGGCAGAAATTCAAATGTCGCCTCTTTGTTGGAGGACTTGCAGGCACGGGGCTACACACGTTTCCGAATTGACGGCGAAATTGTGACGATTGATGAGCTGCCGAAACTCGAAGAGGGCGCTCATACCTTGGATATTGTTGTTGATCGTCTAAGGGTCAAAGAAGATTCGCGTCAGCGTATTGCTGAAGGTGCGGAAGCGGCCTTGAGACTGTCGGACGGAAAGGTCATCGCATTTGATATGGATGACAACGAAGAAGAAGTCTTTTCCGACCGATATGCCTGTCCTTATTGCGGATACTCGGTTCCCAAGCTCGAGCCTAAACTTTTCTCATTTAACAGTCCAACCGGCAGTTGTCCGACTTGCAACGGCATGGGAGAGGTCGACGGCTGGGATATCAATAAAGTAGTTGAATTTCCCGAGCTCTCCCTAAGAAGCGGTGCGATACAGGGCTGGAGCTGCACGCAGCCGTACAACTTCACGCTGCTTCAGGATTTATCTAAAGCAAAGCATATTTCATTGGATGAGCCTTGGGAGAAACTGAGTCCTGAGGCGCAGGAAATGGTTTTGTACGGCACCAAGGACAAGATATCGCTGACCTTTTGCAGTCCGAAGGGAGAGAAGATCACTCGCGAGCAGCCCTTCGAAGGCATTATTCCGATGTCGAATCGGCGTTTTGAGACAACTGAAAGTTCTGCAGTGAAAGCCGATCTTGAAAAATGGCGTTCGCTTCAGACTTGTCCTGCTTGTCGCGGCGCCCGACTTAATGAGGCTGCACGCAGCACTTACATCGGTTCGGGAGAGCACAAAAAAGCCATTCAGGATATTTCGGCGCTTCCGTTGGACAAGGCAGAGGCTTATTTCCGAACGCTCAAGCTCGAAGGCGCGTCTCTGGATATCGGTAAAAAGCTCATCGACGAAATCCTGTTTCGTCTGAAGTTTTTAATTGATGTGGGGCTGAGCTATCTCACCTTGGATCGACGGGCAGACACACTTTCCGGCGGTGAAGCGCAAAGAATTCGATTGGCCGGTCAAATCGGTTCGAGACTGAGCGGAGTTATTTATGTACTCGACGAGCCTTCTATCGGTCTCCATCAAAGTGATAACGATAAGCTGATTCACACGCTGAAAACGCTGAGAGATCTCGGCAACAGTGTGGTTGTTGTTGAGCATGACGAGGACACCATCCGAGCTGCCGACTACGTTGTAGACATGGGCCCGGCTGCCGGCGTGCACGGCGGAGAAGTCATTGCTGCGGGGACGCCGAAAGAAATCGAAGCCGATCCCAATTCCCTGACGGGAGCTTACCTCAGCGGCAGGCTTAAAGTTCGCCAAAATACGGAGCGAAAGAAACCGGACGGCCGGTTCTTGGAGGTCAAAGGCGCTTCGGGCCATAACCTGAAGAATGTAGATGTTTCCGTGCCTGTAGGTCTTATGACCGTTGTGACAGGTGTGTCCGGCTCGGGCAAGTCGACCTTAGTGAACCAGACAATTTACAACATTGCCGCTCATGCTCTGAACCGCGCGCAAACTCAGCCTTGTCCCTACAAATCAGTGTCGGGTCTCCAGTTTTTCGATAAGGTCATCGCAGTAGACCAGAGTCCCATCGGACGGACGCCTCGTTCCAACCCCGCAACCTATACGGGCGTTCTTGCGGGTATTCGTGATTTATTTGCGGAAACTCCGATTGCGAGAGAGAGGGGATACGGATCAGGACGTTTCTCCTTTAATGTCAAAGGCGGTCGGTGTGAGGCCTGCGAAGGCGAAGGTCAGGTAAAAGTCGAAATGAACTTTTTACCTGACATGTATGTTCCATGTGACGTTTGCGGTGGTACCCGCTACAATCGTGAAACGTTGGAAGTTGAATACAAAGGAAGAAATATTGCGGAAGTGCTGGATCTGACCGTAGATGAGGCCTTGGAGGTCTTCTCGGCAGTTCCGGCAGTTGCGAGAAAACTGCGTACCCTCGCAGATGTCGGACTTGGTTATATCAAGTTAGGACAAAGTGCGACAACGCTCTCCGGCGGAGAGGCTCAGCGCGTGAAACTGGCGCATGAACTTTCCAAGAGGGGAACGGGGAAAACACTGTACGTACTTGATGAGCCGACGACCGGATTGCATTTTCACGACGTTTCGATGTTGCTGTCGGTGTTTAAGAAACTGCAGGATGCGGGGAATACGTTATTGATTATCGAGCACAACTTGGATGTTATCCGAGCGGCCGATTGGATTATTGATATGGGTCCGGGCGGCGGAGAGGACGGAGGAACAATCCTTTTTGAAGGAACGCCGGAAGAATTAATAGAAATCCCCGCTAGTAAAACCGCCCGATATCTAGGAAACTAAGAATGATAAAGCAGAGGTTCCCTTGACTAAAGAAAAAGACCGTTTTGAAGAGCTCCTCGTAGAGTCCTTCTATGTAGCAATTGATGCCGCAGATCCTCATAAGGTTGTGCCGCCTCATATCCCTTCAACCTTCCAAGGAGATGTGGTTGTCGTCGGTGCAGGAAAGGCTGCCGCCAGTATGGCTGCAGCGGTGGAGCAGGCTTGGCCGGAAAAAGATTTAACGGGCGTGGTGATTACGCGCCACGGCCATTCGGAGGAGACTCATAAGATCCAGGTACTTGAGGCTTCTCATCCGATTCCGGACAAATCAAACTTGGAAGCAACGCAGAAGATGATGGATCAGCTCGACCATCTGAAAGAGGGCAGCTTGCTGCTTGCCCTGATTTCGGGCGGCGGCTCCAGTCTTCTTTCTCTTCCTGTCGAAGGCGTCACCATTGAAGATATTCGGAAGGTGACGGAGGATTTGCTGAAGTCCGGCACTTCCATCGACCATATCAATGCTGTCCGCAAACACGTTTCACAGGTGAAAGGCGGCCAGCTCGCATTGGCTGCCCGCGCTAAAGGTGCCGAAGTCCTTTCTCTGATTATTTCGGACACCGTCGGCGACAATCCCTCCGATATCGCCTCCGGACCATGTGCCGAAGACTTCTCCACTTATGCCGATGCTCTGTGGTATCTGAGCCAGGCGCATGTCGAAGCTCCTCCCTCGATTTTGAATCACCTGCGCAACGGTGCCCGCGGCATTATTCCCGAGACCCCTAAAATCGGTGATCCGAGAATGCGCGGCGTCAAAAATAAGATCATTGCGAACTCTTTCAAAGGTCTGCAAGTCGCAGCCGCTTTCTTTAAGGAGAAAGGCATGCGTCCGGTTATTATCGGCGACGGTATTACCGGTGAAGCAAAAGCGGTTGCTCAGCAGGTTGCCCGCAAAGTTCGTCTCGAACTCTCCAAGCCGCGCCGCAAACCGGTGGTGCTTTTATCCGGCGGAGAGTGCACGGTAACGCTGACCGGCCGACGTATCGGTAAGGGCGGCCCGTGCTCAGAGTTCCTGCTGGCGCTTGCTCAGGAACTCAAGGGTGAGCCTATCTACGCCATGGCTACAGACACCGACGGTGTGGACGGGAACGGAGAGGCTGCCGGCGCAATTCTGCGTCCCGACAGCATGGCTAGAGCCGAAGAATTGGGCTTAGATCCTCAGCAGTACCTTGAGGAACATAATGCAGAGGAATTCTTCGGAAAACTCGGTGATTTGCTTGATACCGGTCCCACAAGGACCAACATCAACGATTACCGTGTCATCCTTATCCCGTAATTGAGACCGACATATGCAAAAAATATCCCAAGGAATTCTGAGTATTCGGAGCCTTGGGATTTGTTGTTTTTGGCCTAAGCAGCAGTACCGAGGCGAACCGTTCCGCCAATGGTCCGAAGCAAGGTCGAAAATATTAGAATACTGACTCCAAACCTCTTTCAATCTTGATCCACAATCTCGGAGGAAGCGAATTCCCCCACAGGAACAAAGCTTAAAAATGAGCAATACGACACAGTTACGCCTCGATGCCTCACGTGCACTTTCCGACTTTAGAACTGAACGTCTTTTGAAAAAGATTCAAAAGATCTGTCCGGAAGTTGTTACTCTCAACAGCCGCTATATTCATTTTGTCAATGTAGACGGAGCTCTTTCCTCTGAAGAGTTTCACACGCTGGAATCGATCCTCGACTACGGAGAGGAAGCAATTGTTACCGCTTCAACCGAACGCTTTATGGCTATTCCGCGTTTGGGAACGATTTCTCCCTGGGCCTCTAAGGCGACGGATATCGTTCATAACTGCGGACTCAAGAAAGTGCTTCGAGTGGAACGAGGCACTTGCTATGAATTGATTCTGAAAGGAAATGCAGTCCTCAAGCCCGAAGAACGCGAGGCAATCGCTGCCGTTCTGCATGACCGCATGACAGAAAGTGTCGTGAGCCCGGATGTGAATCCGGCCATCGTGTTTGCCGATGCAAAAGGCAAGGACATGCAGTCGATCGATATCGTCGGACAAGGCAGAGAAGCGCTTGAAAAGGCAAATGTCGAACTCGGTCTGGCATTGAATGAGGACGAAATCCAATATTTAATTGATGCCTTTACCAAGCTGAACCGCAATCCCACGGATGTTGAGCTCATGATGTTTGCTCAGGCCAACTCCGAGCACTGCCGCCACAAGATTTTTAACGCCAGCTGGACCATCGACGGAGAAAAGAAAGACAAGTCGCTTTTTTCCATGATCCGCGAAACGCATAAGGCTCATCCGGAAGGAACCATTGTTGCGTATTCCGACAATGCGGCTATTTTCGAGGGTGGCGATACGGCCCGCATGTATCCGCGAGGAAATGAAGACGCCGTCGGCGGCCGTTCTTATTCCACCGTCGTTGAGCGGCGCCCCGT
>OAUN01000415.1_pt1 | contig 17204 bp, 20 predicted proteins | sample 1495101 | NCBI WGS metagenome assembly OAUN01 (sample SAMEA2580000, study PRJEB22360) | human gut metagenome | biome: human gut; feature: human-associated habitat; material: faeces | place: Denmark | collected 2008/2010 | reverse complement strand
AGGGCTGTTCGTGGTCCCCGTGCAGCCCTCTCCATCACCTCCCTGTGGGCCGTCTCCCGCAGGCTGATTTTAACTTGCTGGCTATTTGCCTGTAGCTTTTCGGAGTGCTTTCTCCTGCGTTGAGCCGTAGAACGTCACGAGCACGGCTCCGGGGCCTCGATTTCGGGCTTTTGTGGTCTGGCCGTAAAGTTTGCTGCCTAGCCGCCACGACGCTTTGCGGGTCTCCGCAGGAGGCTTTCGTCACTTGCTGGGTCATCTCACGATTTCCGCCAGCCTCTCGATGGTAACATCTGTCTCGATGTACGGGCTGCTGCCGGTGTCGTCTGTGTAGGTTCCGGTTACACCATCCGCGCTTTTCCAAAGTATCAGGTTTTCCACCTTGCTGCTGTTGCCCTCGCTGAACTCCTCGACCTTGTACTCCGAAAGTGTGATGCCAAGCTCTGCCGCTTTGTCGAACACTGCCTGCGCCGTCTGCTCCGCCACTATCGGGAGATACAGGCCGCCAGAGGAAACGGTTCGGACGGTGAGCGTGTACTTGCCGCTGTAATAGAATGCATCAATCGACGATATGTAGGCTGCGCTTTCTTTGTCCAGCGCGTTCAGCGCGGTTTCTTCGAGTATGCTCCGGTTCGTCTCCGGCGTCGATACTCTGGTTGTGCTGGTTGTTCTCTTTCGGGGTGCTATAAGGTCGAATCCGCCAAAAAGCATGAACGCAAAGAACACAGCAACAGCGATGGCTATGATGTTCGCCTTTTTGTTCTGCTTTTTGCTCGGCTCCGCTGCCGGGTTTTCTTTTTTGGGCTGTTCCGGTTTCTGCTCCGGCGACGGCTCCTCTTTCACGCGGTCCGCAAAGCTCACTTTTTCTTTGTCATCGCCAAAGTATGCCCAAAAGCACTTTTCCCGTTCGTCCACATACAGGCGTGTCATGTACTTCCAGCCATGCTCTGTGTGGTATTTTCCTAGTACCTTTTTGTGCAGAACATCTATCACAGCGAATGCTCCGCTGTCCTCGTCGTTCCGGGCGTTGTGCGCTGTCTGGCACACGGCGTATCTTGAGCCGTCTGAAATGGAGGCCGCGTTTACAAAAGATTCTGTTTCGTACACCAGCTCCGGGGTGAATGAATCGTCCGTGATGTAGAATTGCTTTCCCCAAAAGCAAGCAATCTTGGAATCCCTGCTCATTACGAAGTTGATTTCGAGCGATGGCTTGTACGCGCACTGCTGTTTCAGCCTCTCCCGTACCTCGTCCATTGGGATGCTGGCCGGGTCTACGAATCGCGCGCCGCTACTTGTTACCCCCCCCCCGAACAGTTGTTCGTGGGTGAGGGACGCAGTTGTGTTACCCATAACTGTTGTCCTCCTGTCCTGTGTTGGTGGTCGTGCTTTTATGATAGCACCTAACAGGGACAATGGCAACGGCTTTCGCGCCAGCGATTGCAAAATCGCTGAGTATAATATATTCTCTACTATACTCTTCTTTACTCTACTCTACTTTGTCGATTGTTTCGCCGGAAATACCCGGAAATGCTGCTTTCAGTGCATATCCGCGCGGATATGCGTTCAAAACGGTATTTCCGCTCCGGTTATATTGTTTTTCGTGGTATTTTGGGACAACTGCGTGTGTTGTCTCGCATGACCCTTTTATCAACTTTTTCCACCAAGTTTTCCACTTTTCGGGTCGTTCTGGTATTTCCGCGCCGTTTTTCTGCGGTTATCCACGGAAATGATAGAAAATGTATCAAAAAGTGCATTTCTGTCCCGAAAATGTCTTTTTACGAGAATAACCGCGCCGGAAATGCTGTTTTAAGTGCGTTTCCGGGGAAGATATTGCAAAAATGGCAATAAAAAAAGAGCCTCCCGGCCCTCTTGTGCGAGGAATACCGGGAGGCTCTTGCTGTTATGTGGTAGCTGCTGGGGCGTCCTTAGTGAATCTGGTTCTTGACGTTCTCGTAGGTCTTATCGCCCTCGATAGCGGCCTGCGTGAAGGAATTGTTGTACCACCAGTTAATCAGGGCCGTAACGGTGGTGATGCCCGTGGTGACGAGCTGTTCCACCGTGCTGCTCTCGATGGGCAGCGGAGACTTGCCGAACGCGCTCAAAATCTGGTTTGCCAGAGCCAGCAGCAGGGCAGCGGTACGGGCGATGGTGGCGGCGGAAACTTTGTTATTGTACTTCATAATAGTATTCTCCTCTCATTCGACAATGGATTTGATTCCGCAACGGGAAACGACTTCCCGCTGTGCGTGTTTGACCTTAGAGGCGTAGTCCAAGGCTGCGTGCATATCACCATTGCAGTGCGCGTCAGGGATGCGCTGAACTGCCTTTGCGGTAGCCTCGCCGAGTGCGATGGCGGCGAGAGAGGTCTCATAGATGCAGATTTGCAGCTCCTCTCTGCTCTTTTCGCGCTGGGCTTCAATGTTCTCGCGCTTCTTGGCCTCTTCGGTTCGCTTTCTCTCGTGCTGCTCGATTTTGCGTTCAATCAGCCAGACAGCAAAGCCAAAGATTCCAGACGGCACTCCAACGGTGACGAGAATTTGCCATGTTTCCACTGGTATCACCTCCTCCCTCACAGATATTTGTCTGCGCCTGACAGGGCAGTCCAGCTCTTGGGACCGCAAATGCCATCCGGGACAAGGCCGTGCTTACGCTGGGCCGTCATCAGTGCCTTTGTGGTAGCCGGGCCAAAACTGCCGTCGTGCGGGATGCCGAGGAGCCGCTGCAGCATAACCGTAGCTGCGCGGTTAGCGGCTCCCTCGCAACCCTGCTCGATGGTCGGCAGGACAAACTTGTTGTAGGTGGTGCTGGGATACACACCGGGCTGGACGCAAAGCCATGTAGCCTTGCCTCCGCGCGTGTCGGTGTGGACAATAGCGGCCTTGTCGTGCCAGTAGATGCCGACCGCGCCAAAGCCCTGTGCGGCTGCGATGATACCGAGGGCAACGGGGTTTACGCTCCGGTCCTTCGTGCGCCAGTCGGCCGCAATGCCGTAGAGGTGGCGGCTTGTCCGGCTGCCGCCCACTTTCGGGTCTGCGTTGTGCTTCACGCACCGGTAGCCCGACGTAACCTTGATGGCCTTGCCGAGCTTGGTGCGGATGGTCTGCATCTTCTGGACGAGCTCCGGGTCAATCATCTGCGCCGTGCATCCGCACGGGCAGGCGAACTCGTACCGCTCGAAATCCGTGGTAATTTTCGTGTGGTCGTTCGGCTTAAAGGTAATTACGCTCATTCTCACCGTCTCCTTTATCAGTCTGTTTGAGTACGGAAAATTCTGCGTGTACCACCGCGCGGGCTGCGCCGTAGCCCTCCGGCTCCCCGCAGTTCGTTTCGAGGGAGTATTCCTCCCACCGGTCGAGCAGCTTAACGGTGGCCGTCAAAAGCTGTTCGAGGAGCGGTACGCGGTTCATTGGCGGCTCCTTTCAGCGGCTCTCGCCGCGCCGGAACAGTGTGTAGTGCGGATGCTCCTCCCCAAACAGCCAGTATCGCAGCCAGTCATCGAGGACAACGGCCGCGATAGACACGAAAATCCACAAAATGCTGAACGGGAGGCAAATCTGCCCTTTGTAGTTGAACGGCATACCGGAGTAGTCCCAAACGCCGAGGCCGAGCCAGACGTTGAGAATCATACCGGTAACGAGCTCCGCTCCTGTCACGATGGCCGAGCCGAGGACGCCCTGCCAAATGAGCGGGGTATCCCACTCAAGCAGGCCCTCATTCAGCTCACCGAGAATCAGGAAAAGGAATCCGCCGAGGACGAACATCGTCCAATGGCTATGTCCTCTGAAAAGCACCTCGAGTCCGAAGTATACAAGCCCTCCGAACACAAAGAGGATGGCAGTTTTACATACAGAGTTCCTTGCCATTTCGGTCCTCCTTAGGCGGAGAGCTTGTTGATGATGGCCGTAATCTGCGCCTGCGCCGCGCTGAGAATGTCCCCGACTTCCTTTTCGAGGTCCTCGGGAAGGGCGCATCCGTAATAGATGGAGCCGATAACATTCGGGTCGGTCTCGCGCTTCGCCCACTGGCGCAGCGCATTGCAGTAGGTCGTCTGTTTGGTGACGAAGCTCTTGTATTCGCTGTACAGAGTAATAATGTCTGCCGCGCTGTACATAACGCACTTGCCGCCATCCGGGTGGTAAGGGTATTCGGACGCGCCCAACGTAATGGCCGCAAACATCGAGTCGATGTTCGTCTGGTCGTTGGGCATCAGCGAAAAGTGCTGCGTACCGTCGGACAACTCCACGTCAATGCCAGCATAAATAAAGTTCTGGCAGGTTTCAGAAGCGTCGTCCGCCACCTTCTGTGCCAGAGTGGGAAGGTCGTTTTTCTTCCATTCAATAGCCATACTGTCCTCCTTACTGGAATGCGCCGGAGACGGCTTCGATGTAGCCGCCCTCGCCGGATTCGCCGCGCTCCACGCTGACGCGGAAGTTAAACGCCGCGCCGTTGGTGGCGGTCTTATTCTCAAAGACGATGTTCACGCCTTTTTTTACCTCGGTCGTGGCATCCTGCCAGACCGGGGAGCTGTCGAGTGCGTTGTTGGTCACTTCGGCTTTGAACTTCGCATCATCGGGGATGGAGCCGGTCACCTGAAGCACGGCAACGGTAATGTCGCCCTCAACGGCCAACGGTTCAGCCAGCGTCACGCTTGCGGCGTGGACGGCCTTGGTAAAGGTCGCGGACGTGCTGACAGTTTCCTTGCCGTCGCTCACCTCAACGGTGATGGTGTGGTTGCCGTTCAGGATTTTCTGGAATCCGGCAGCGCTGGCCGTCTGCTCAAAGGTCAGGGCCGTGCCGCTGGCAACGCCGGTGCGGGTCTTGGTGGTCTTGCCGTCCAGCTTTTCGGTGACGGTCAAGGTGTCGCCGTCGGCATCCCTGACGGTGTACTTCCACGCAAAGGCCGCGTTCTTCCGCCCCAGAGCTGCGCCGTCCGTGCTGACGGTAGGTGCAGTGTTGACACTGACCGTGCCATCGTCAGAGACCACGAGGCCAGCGCTGAGAAGAAAGGGGGGGCGACCCCCATGGGCCCTGCCGTACCAGTTGCTGCCGCCGGAGCCATCGGTGTTGACGTCCCAGACGTAGTTGCTATTGAGGGTGTACGGAGAGCGCAGCCACCAAATGGCAGCGGAGCTGCCATTGTATGCAATACGCTTGCTGTTACCGCTGGAGCTGTTGCCAAAGTATGCCAGCCTCACACCGTCCTTCGGGAAATAGCCGTTGTCGCTGGTCGTCCAACCAACCTCATAACCAGACAGCAGGAACACTTTGGTGCTCAGGCCGTTGGAGCCGGTGGCAAGGCTGCCGCCGGAACCAGTGCCGTTCTGGTACGGGATTTTCACCTGCTTAATAGCCGCCCGGATGTTGCTGTCGATGAGGTTGTAGAACGTTCCGTTCAGGTATGTGTGGATGCTGGAATCCTTGTAGGAGTTATTGTTGCCGAACGTGGACGTGGTGTAGATGTCCTTCATCAGCAGCCACGTTCCATTGCAACTCGAATCATAGGTGCTGGTGTTCGGGTTGCCCTGCTGCACAACAATAAAATCTTTGGACGCGCCGTTGACTTTGATTTTGACAATGCTGCCAACGGCCTTCGTGCCCAGTTTTACGTTTGCCATTGTTACCTCCTTGTTTTCGTTCAGGCCCACGGCATGATCTCCGCGGGCCGCGTGTTCTGCGATACAGAGAGGGACAGGGCTTTGTGCTGCTTCTTGTAGATGCAGCGGCATTGCCTCGCCCGCCGTCTGTCACGCGCGAGTTTGTTCGAGTTGATTTTTCGATGGATAGGGATTTTACAGTCAAGCAATTTTTCGAGCCGGTCAGCGTACTTGCGGCGTAAAGAGTAAGTATCACCATGGGCGGCATGGGCATCCCACGCATCAAAGCTCCGCAGGATTTCCTGCTTGGTCACTTCGCCTGCGGGGTATGCCGTCTCCCAATATCTGATCTTGTTCTTCATCCGCTTGGAGCTATCCCGGCGCAGCTTTTGGATGACCGCGCCGGTGTCGGTCAGGTAGCTATGGAATCCCAGAAAATCAATACCGTTCCGCAGCGGGAAAATGGCGGTTTTCTGGTTCAGCTCAAGGCCGTAACTGTCCATGAGCGCCCGAACATCCCGGAGAATGCACTGCAATTTCTTCTTGTCCGAACAGATGATGTAGAAATCATCCATGTATCGGCCATAGTATTTGATGCGGTACTTTTCTTTGATGATGTGGTCGAACTCGTCCAAAAACATGAGGGCGAAAAGCTGGCTCGTCTGGTAGCCCAGCGGCAAGCCGTCCTCCATCACGTCGATGTAGATGCAAAGCAGCTCATAGACACGCGGGTCAACGCCGCGCTTGTCCAGCACGGCTTTGAGCTTGCGTTTTAGCTTCCGGTGGTCGATGCTGGCGAAGAAATGCCGCACGTCGCCTTTCAGCACCCAGCCGTCCGCGCCGTGGCCCTCACGGCGGTAATAGTCCACCATGTGGGTTTTCAGGCGCATCAGGCCGTCGTCTGTGCCTTTGCCGGTCTGGCTTGCGTGGCTGTCCCGGATAAAGCTCTTTGTCAGAGCATCATACAGGATGTTATCGACCAGCGCGTGCAGCACCACCTTGTCCACAAATGCGGGGGCGTGTACCATGCGGCGCTTCGGCTCATAGACGGCAAAGACCTCAAACTTGCTCGGCACATAGCATATCTGCTGCCGGATGTCGCCGCCCGGCTGGCGTACATCACGCACAGCCAGCTTGCGGGACAGCTTTTCCGTGCAGGCCAGCGCCTGCGCCTCGTACTCGATTGTTTTGCTTTTACTGCGCTTTCCCTTCCGGGCTTCAAGGTAGGCTTTGTAAAGTACCTCAAAGCTGCACAGTTCTTCGTATGTCAAAATGACCCTCCGCTGGTTCGCGTTACGGTAGTGGGCTGCATCCGGCAGGGATGGCCCACCTCAGCGGGATGTATTTATCACTTGCCTGCATCGGCAAGCGACAGGATGCGGTTTCCTTTGATGGGCGCACTGCTTTCAGCTTATGCCTACTCGTCACACGGTTCCATCAGAGCGGGGCGAACACCATAGGAGTTGTTGTACCAGTTGTTGTTGTTGGAGCCATCGGTGTTGACGTTCCAGACGTTGTTGTTATTGTTGGTGTTCGGAGAGCGCAGCCACCAAATGGCAGCGTCAGACAAACAAACCGCACCCTTTATGCAAAGCGGTTGCCCGCTGTGCGTTTACGGTTCCGGGTAAAGGACGGCTTTCAGGGCGGCAGCCTGTTCGGTCAGCCGTTTCCGTTCCGCTTCTGCCCGGAGTTTTTCGGCACGTCCGCGTTCCGACGTGAGCCACTTCATCGCCGGGTATTTTACGTCCGTGACCTTCTTTGTCCAGATACCGGCTTTCTTCGCGCTGATGATACCTTCCTCCGTGCAGATGGTCAGGTATTCCAGCAGCAGAGAGCAGCCGTCCACGACTGCGCCAATCTTCTCAACGCGCTTGTCGTAGTCGGTCTGGAAATTGACGTTATTCGCCGCGTGTGCATCCAGCAGGATTTGCCGGGCGGTCAGCCGGATGCCCTCGCCATACAGCCGGAACGTGCTCTTGGAAAAGCCCTCCCTGTCCCGTGTGTCGAGTGCATGGACGGCAGTGCCGCACACCTTCTGGATGTCGCGCACATCTTCGAGCGCTGCGACTTTCTGGATGATCTTCCGGGCATCGCTCCGGCTGATGTCGTCGGTGACAATGCGGGTTGCCCTCTGAGTGTAGCGCAACAGCTCCCGCGCATTCGCGCCGACCTTGAACGTTTCAGCCATCAGAACTCCACCCTCGCCTGTTCTGCGTTCCACACGCCAGTGACGGTCAGGCCGTCAAGGCTGCTGAACGTGGCGGAAAAAGGATTTTTCGTCACGTTTGTGCCGAATTTCAGCTCGATTGCATTGATACTGCCGCGCATTGCTGCCACGCTGGCGCGGATGTCACCATGTGCAGTGTCCGCAGAGTTGTGGGCATCAACGGCAGAGCTGATTTTCTGGTCGGTCTGAGCCTTGGTGTATGCGTCCACCGTCTGGCGCTGCGATTCGGTCAAATGGCCGTCAGCATCCAGCGTGGCAATGCCGCCCGGCACGCCGATCTGGTTAGTGCGGACAACATCTTCATCCGGCGCCTTGCCGGGGCCTGCGTTAAAAGAACCGTATGCCATTTAGGTTCCCCCTTCCTGTGCAGCCGTGTATTTCACGGTGCTTGTAATGTGATACTGTGCAGAAATTTTCTCGGTCGGAGCTTTGGCGGCCCTCAGCCGCAGCTTTCCTTCGAGGCTTTCGGTCGCAATAAAGCCCACCGCACCCGCCACATCGTAAAATTCCGGCAGTACCGTAACATCCACAATGTCGGTAGCCAACAGGCCCGCAATGGGGATGTCACAATAAAAATAGCCGGGGGAGGAATCATCCTCGCCCCAGCCATCGACCGGAATCGTAAAAGACACCGCAGCCGTGACATCCTGCTTTTCGTGCAGGATGTCATCGGTTTCCTCGAATCCGTTTGCCGTTGCTTCGGAAAGGTCTCCGAGTGCGGTGTTGCACTGCTTGATGTGGCTGCAAAGCGCGGCAAGCCCTGTGCCCAAAAGCGTTTTGACCTTCGCTTTTGCCATAGAGCTTACCTCCTCATGTCTTAGTCAGCGTCAGCCAGCAGAGCGGCGATCTCCTCTGCGGAGAAGTCCTCCACGTCCTCGTCGTGCAGAACATTCTCCGGCTCGGTGTACACGACGACTTCCTTGCCGTCGATGTTCACATTGCCGTTGGTGGAGCTGGCGGCAGTCTTGGTTGCGCCCTCAGAGACACCGGCCAGCTTTTCGCCCTCGGCATCGCTCATCAGGCGCTTGCCAGCCTCGGCGCCCACGAAGGCCGCAGGCTTCTTGCCGCTGTCGGTCAGATTGCCCTCGCCATCCAGCGCAGCGAGGTTGCCGGTGGTAGCACCAGTGACCTTATCGGCCTTGCCGGAAATGTCCACTTCCTCAGGGGTGGGAACATACAGACCGTCGTCCTTCAGGGTCAGAGCGTTGCCCGCAGCAGCGGAAACATTGACCTTGACATCCACCTCATAGCCAGCGATGGTAACGGTGGTGGAAGCATCCTTGCCGACGGCCTTAGCCTTGTAGGTATCCACCAGCGCAGCCATGCTCAGGAAAGAGTAGGTGCAGGAGTCAGGATTCTCGCCCTTGACGGCCAGCACCATGACGGGCTTGCCGTCCAGCTTGGGGTCGGTAGCGCCGGGATAGGTGGCGGCATCGAACTTGAACTTTGCCACGAAGGTGGTCTTGGTCTGGTCGAGGAACAGCTCAGAGGGGAAGTCAACGGAGAAAGCAGCAGTGCCGCTCTTGTCGGTAGAGGTGTAGAAGTTCACGGTGTTGCCGTCAACGCCAAGAGACTTGATAGCAGCGTTGGCTGCGGTCTGCACAGGGGTAAAGGCGTCCTTCTTGACGAAAGTCTTCTTGATCTCAGCGGTCAGGTTGCGGATGGTGGTCTTGGTAGAAATCTGCTTAGACATAATAGTGTCCTCCTAAAAATTATTTCAGCATATCAACGATTTCCTGCTGCGTTTCTTCCTCGTCGAGCAGGTCTTCACTCGTCATAACGGTTTCTTTGCGGACGGTCAGCGCGTTTGCGCTGTCGAAGTCAAGACCTTCGCCGATGCGGACGGCAATAGCGCCGCTTGCGTCGCGCTTCAAGCCCTGACCGATGCTTACGCTACCGGTTTCACCCGAACCACCTCCTTTCCCGAACAGGGTTACGGTCGCCTGAATATCTGCTTCCGGGATGCGCTGAGCGAAAAATCTGATGAAACCATCATGCGTTTCGCACCCGTTCAGGACGCCCGCTTTGGTCGTAGTATAGAAGCTGCCGGGAGATACAACGCCAACGGGTACAAGCTCGCTGGTGCTGTCCGACAGTTCTGCATCATAAATGCACTGGTAGTAATCCATACCGCCAGCGTTTTCGTAATCATCCTCGCTGCGGGCGGGCTTCCACCCGTCAGCTGCAAGGGTGAGTTTGTAGGAGCCATAGTAGCCGCCGCCTGTGCCGCCGTCCACCTGCTCCTTGATAAGAGCCTTTACCTGTTCTTCGTTCAGGATTTCCCCGGATTCAGACAGGTTCTTCACGGCTGCGCTGACCGCTGCCGTGATGGTCGCTGCATGGGCATCAGCGGCGGCGTTGTGCTTCTCAATTTCGGCCTTGACCAGCTTCATCAAAGCCTGCATCTGCGGGCTGAGGGCAATTTCGATTTTTGCTTTGTTCGAGATTGCAATAAGGGCAGCAATCTCAATTTCAAAATCAGCGTTCACGCTGGATGCAGGGACTTCGATTCCACGTTCATCCTGCATGATGAACAGCAGCACTTCGGCATCATCATTCAGGCGGCCATATACGCCGATCTGGTGCATGATGTAAGTGCTTTCTGCTCCGGTAATCTGGATGCTGACTTTCCGGGCCGTTTCCTCTCCGTCCTTTACGGTGTCAATCGCAAGGATGGTCAGTTCGTGCGTTTCGCCGCTGACGGTCGTTTCTGCCGACAAGTCGGTTTCAACGATGCCGGTGCCGCTCACGGCGCGGGTGATGGTGAGCGCGCCGCCGGAGAGGGATTCCGACAGGAGCGCGGCACCGGCAGTTGTATAACTGGATTTTTCCCAGCTCATGTTGTCTGTCCTCCAATCTTGATGGTTACGGTTTCGTGCGTGTGCGCAAGCCCGCCGGTGGCGTATGCCTGCGCGGTGATGTTTTTCGGGTGGATGGCTCCGGGCAGTTCAACGGTCGTCTGCATCCGCGCTGCGCTCATAGCACCGGCAACATAGCCACGAGCCGTGACGGCGCGGGGTTTGATGCTTCCGGGCAGCCGAACGGTGCAAAATGCAGCCATTCCGCAGGGTGCGGCGGCGACGTAGGCTGGCTGTAAATCCGGAATATATGCAAGAACAAGCGAAAGCGAAAGATGAGCCGGAATCTTGCGCTTCAAGCATTCCATGACGTCGCTCGATAAGAATGTGGAGTTATCATTTGGGAAGAGCTTCACATAAATTCTGCTATTTTTGAATTCAACAGAGGACGAGGCTCCGGTATATCCAAAAACAATATCTTTTATCTCCTGAGAGCCGATGTGGTTGCCGCCGATGAAGTACAAGGCGACGAGCTTGCGCCGCGCCTCGAGGGTGCGCTTCTGGTTCAGAGGGATACCGAGGAAGGTTTCCATCTGCGCCAGCGTATCCGTGTCCATCAGGGATACGAAGTTGTTGTTGACAACAGCGTCCACGCCGTCCTCGATTTCGTCCAGCCCGCCTCCGGCTGCGCGCCAGATAGCGTCCATCTCGAAAACATCCCGGTAGAACACCGGGTAGAATGTTTTCAGCTCCTCGTATGCGCTGGGGAATCCGTTAGGATACAGGGTTGGTTTCACTTACTGTCACCTCCCCCAAAACAAATACCTCCTCTTTTCCGGCCTCGACGTTTGCCGTCTGGCCGTTGAAACGGAGGTTTGCGTAGTCCAGCACTCCCAAGAGGCTGTAAATCGTGTTGCCGACCGTGCTGATGCGCAGGGTGGGCGTTTCGCTGTCGTCCGTGGTGAGGTTGATGCTCTTGATTTGAGCTTTGAGGGCCGTCTGCGCTGCGCTCCTGACGCTGGCGAGGTCTCCTCCCTTTGCAAGTGTCACGGAGAAAGAGATGTTGACCCTTTTCGCCGTGGCGGATGTCGCGGTGAAGTGCGCGCCGATGTTGGCCTGTCCCTCACCAAGGCCGGTCCCGCCCGGGTCGATGTACTCCTGTACGCGCTGCACAACAGCCTCAGACGCCGGGCCGCCATCCGTGTCAATGAGAATGCCTTTGACCGTGTTCTCTCCCGCCCAAAGGGGAACAATGCGCGCACGGCCGACGCCGGAGATGCTCTCGCACCACGTTTTGTAATGCTGCTGGTTTCCATTTTCTGCCGGTCCAGCGATTTTCTCCTGTACACGCTTTCGGAGGCTCTCGTCGTCCTCGTCGTCTGCGCCCGGTTCGAGCTCCTCGACGATGGAGCAGGCCGTGAGGCTCCGCTGCGTGTCGGTCGGCACAACAGAGGTTCCGGCCGGAATGTCGTTCGCCTCCGTTCCGGCTTTCTCCGCCTCGATGTAGATGCCGAGGGCGTCATCCTGCGCCAGCACAAAATACTGGCCGCTGCAGAAGAAGCGCGTCCCGAGCTCCGGGAGTTCCCCGTCGTACTTGATGCGGTACTTTGCCGTCGCGGCTGCCTGCCGGTAAACGGCGTATTCCTCCGCCTTGAGCGTCAGGTAATCGCCGGTCGCCGTCACCAGAAACACCATCTCGAACACCTGTTCGAGGTCTGCATAGTATTTGGCGATTTTGAAAGCGATGCCTGCGACAGCATCGTAGAAGATGCTGCCCTGCCGGAGGTCGATTCCGTCCGGCGCGCGGCTCAAAATCTCCTCCAAAACCTTGTCGTAGGTCTGGGCTTCAAACACTCTATATCACCTCCTCGACCTCTGTGGTCCCGTAAATAGTGTCCGCCGTGAAGTGGACGTTGCAGGAATCCTCGTTGAACTCAAACTCAAAGTCATAGACTTTAAGAATCCGGCCGTCGCAGAGGAGTGCATCCTCCACAAGTCTCGGGATTTCCGCCCTGATGAGCTCCTCTGTCGCGTTCTCGTCCGTGACAGTGTCCTTGATTTCGCTGCCGTACTGGTTGTCGTAGACGAGGCAGTGGAAACGCGGAGTGAGGAGTGCTTTCAAAATAAACTGGTTGACGGCTTCGAGGCCGTCAACCTTTCCGACGATGCGCCCGGTATCGAGGTCGAGCTTGTAGGTGAGCGACGGCTGCTCTTTCTCCTCCTCGATGCCGGAAATAGGAATGGGAACAAATACTCTGCTCATACGATAGCCCTCTCAAGAGCGTAGTAGCTCTTACCGTCGTTGAAGCGGAGAAGGTAGACAGATTCGCCCGTCTTGAGCGCATTGTAAACGGTCAGCAGACCGCTCTCGATGGAAAAGGTTTTCAGCGAGTGGATGTGCGCACTCTCCTTGCTGCTCTCGACCTTGTGATAGTCTCCCACGGGCTTGTCCTTATCGCCCTCAAGCGGGCAGCCGACGAGGCCGGTCACCCCTCCGCCTCTGGAATCGAACAACTGGAACTTGTGGCCGTGCGCGCCTCCCACATGGGTGTTGCTGTCGATTTTGCCGTCCGCGAGGGCGATGTCTACTTTCACTTGATAGTCGGTCAGGTTCCGGGGGACGAGGAGCGCGCTGCCAGAGATTTCGAGCTTTTCGTCGTTCTCTATCTGGATGGTGAGCGGGCTCTCTTTCGTGACCGTGCCGACAACGATGCCGCCGTCTTTCGGCAGCATGGAGAGAAAGAGCTGCTTTAGGCTCGTCGCTTCATCCGGGTTCATGTGCAGCTCCTCCTATCCGATTTGACTGGCGTCCACCCATCCATAGACGGTGCTCTGCTTGTCCGTGTGGATGATGTGGTACGGGTGTTTTGCGTTCTTGCTCTTGGCGATGGCGGTGATTTTCGCCGGTCCCGCTTTCGGGCTGTTGGTCGGAGACGTCGCGGTGGACGCAACGTACTGGGGACCACCCGAAAATTGGACCTTATCGCCGACGGAGTGCGAGGTCGAGCTCTTTTCATCGCTCGCCTTTGCGCTCCGCTCGGTGTCTGTTGCCATGTTCAATGTAAGGCGCATTGCATGGTAGTTGCCCTTGAATGTGTGGGTATCCTCGTCTACATAGTAGCTGTTCGAGATGCCGAGCGGCCTGATGATGATGCACAGGCCGACGCCAGAAATGACGTTTGCCTGCCCGAGGCCCTCGATTGTCAGCGTTTTGCTGGGGAGCTTCTGCTCTGCGAGCATGGATTCAGCCATGTCCGTGAGGTTCGCCTCCTCGGTGTTGCTGTCGGGCGTGGAAATGTCCTGCATGATGCCGATGGTCTTTTCGAGCTCCGTGTCCGCCTTTTCGGCAAGCACTTTGTCCTCCTTAGACAGCAGCTTTATGCGGGTTTTCACCTTCTCGATGCTGCAAGTGTAGTCGTAGCTTATAAGGTTCCGGCCGGTTTCCACCACCCATTGCAGGATGCTGTCTTTCCGCTTTATCAAGCTCAGTTTCCCGTCGGCTGACGTCACATAATGCCTGATGCCGGTGGCCTTAAACGTGAGGCTCAAGGCGTCCAGAATAACATCGCAGGCTGTCGTTTTGGCCTTTGGCAGCTCCGAGATGACGTAGCCAGTGTCGGCCACGTCCTTGTACGGAATCTGGAATCGGTCGCAGCAGTCCTTGAAGATTTCGGACGCCTTTTTCCGCTTGTAGCAAAAGCTGTCTTTGTTGTTCGACAGGTAGATACCCACGTCGTAGGCCTTGATGGTCATGGTCTTTTTCGTGCTCTGCCTCTGCTGCATGATGATGCCGCGAAACAGCTCTGCGCCCTCCCAATAAAAAACACAGTGGTTTCCCTTGGTGACATCAATGCCGGAACGGGCGTGTTTCCAGCCGTCATCGTCGATAAGCGATACGGAAAGAGTGCGCGCCGGGGAGCCCTTTCGGCCGCTCCATGTCGCGCTCTCCACCAGCTCGCTCATGTCGTAGGTGGTCTCGCCTTTTGTGACGAGGAATGTAATCTTGCTCATTGCCTCACCTCACGGGAGCTGCAACACCTGTCCGGGATAAATCAAATTCGGGTTTTTGAGCTTATCCTTGTTCAGGGAATAGATTTCTTTGTACCGGCCTCCGTCGCCGAGGGTCGATTTCGAGATGTTGTAGAGGCAGTCTCCGGGCTTGACCGTGTAGGTTTTCGCCTGCACTCGGTTGTCTGTCCGGGTGGAGCCGCCGGAGACGGTCGCAGTTCCGGTCGAGCTGACTTTGACCTGCCGGATTCTGACCTCTCTGTACTCCTTGAGCTTGATTTTGTAGTAGATGCTCCCGGGGTCGCCGCCTTTTCTGTAAGGCTGCAAGCTCTGGATAGCCGCGTAGAAGTTTACGCGCGTTCCGGTCAGGATGAGGTGCACCGGCTTCGCGCTGATTTTCCACTCGAAAAGCCGCTGCATCATCGCATCCGGTGACGACAGCATAAATGGCGTCTGGATGCCCGGAAAATACGCGGCTGGAAAAAAGCCGTCCCACGATACCTCCACGGCCGCCCGGTCCTGCAAAACGAGGATTTCGCCGAGGCCACTGATGGTGACGCTCGTGTTCTTCGTCCCGTGAGTGACGTCGAACTTCGTCGGCAGAACAGGAAAGTGCAGTTTCTCGCGCTCTCCGTTGTGCGTAATCCAGAGCTGCATACTGCTCTCAAAAATCATAGGCAAGGTCTCCTTCCTCGAAGATTTCACCCTTGATGATGCTCATAAGGACTGGCTTTGCATGGCGCGTCAGAATGTCGAGGACGGATTCCTCATTCATGCCGCCGACGTCGATGGAGCCGCTGCCGTGGATTTCGAGGATAATGCGTTTGACGGTCTCGCCAATGCTGGGCGCGTCCGAGGAGGAGGCCGGGGCCTCCTGCTGCGCGTCGCTGGCGGCCGGGGCAGTCGTGTTGACCGGGGCCTCCTCTGCGGGTGCAGCCTCCTCCGTAGTCTGCGCCTGCACCTCCGGTTCGACGTACTCAATACCGGTGGGCTGTGCATCAGAGCCCTGCCCGTCAGCCGTGAGATAGGAATACTCCTTGACGGCCTCCATACCCTCCGGCAGGTCATTCTCCGGGAGCGGGCTTGCCGTGGGCTCCGGGGCGTTCGTGGCGTTTTCCGCGCTGTTCACGGCTGCGAGGATTCTTTCGGTCTCCTGCGTGGGGAACACCTCGGACCCGCGCGCGCCGATGATAAGCTCGGGGCCTTTCTCACCGGCGATGTAGACGTCCTCCTGTGCGGACAGAGTGCCGTTCGCGTGACCGGCGACTGTCGTTGCGGTGGGCGTCGTTGTCGGCGTGGTTATCAGGTGGGAAGCGGCTGCGTTCGCAACGGCCTCCGCTGCGCTCCCGGCCTCGCCGGTCATGGAACGGATGGCATCGCAGTAGGCCTTGATGGTCGCCTGTGCTGCTTCTTTGGCCTCGTCGGCCATCTCCATTTTTTCGACGGTTCCGGTCATCGTCTGCTCGATGTCCGACATCGTCTTATCGAAGTCGGTCTCCATCTTGGCGATGTTGTCCGCAAAGGCGTCTTTTGCCTTTTCGGTCTCCTCGAACTTGGAGTTAAACTCGTCCACGAATTTGGAGGCTGCTGCGGGCATACCCTCGGTGCTACCGCCCAGCTTCTCGATGTTCTGGATGATGGCGTTGATGTAGCCCGCGCTTTCCTCGCTGCCATCACTCAACGACTTAATCAGGCCGTCATCGAGGCCGTATTCTGCGGCCTTTTTGAGGTTTTCAGAGTAGAGGTTGAGGTAGTCCGTCTGGCTCTGCATGGCCTTTTCCATATCGCTGATGGAAAGTTCCGACGAGGTTTTCATCGTGTCGAACAGACCGATTTGTCCATCGATGCTCGTCCGGGCCGATTCGTATGCCTTGTCGTAGGCTGCGGTCAGCTCGTCGAGAGCAGACTGCGCGGAGCTCGTAGCCATGCTGACGGCTTCGTCATAGGTGACGGTCTGGTTCTGCGCGTCCTCGACTGCCTGCGCGACGCCGCGCCACTCGCCCTCGATGTCGGAGAGGGTCTGCTGGTTCTCGTCGTAGGCAGCTTGCAGCTCCTTGAGGGATTTCTTGTAATCGTCGATGTCGGAAGTCCACGCCACCCACGGACTGTCCTCCATCCAAAAGCCGCTGCCGCTGACCCAGTCGCCGGTGACGTCGTCCTGCCTCATGCCGCGCCGCTGACGCTCCGCGTCGAGGTTTGCCTCCGCCTCCGCGATTTGCTGCTCGAGGCTGCTCTGCTCTTTCAGCAGGTCAACATAGGTCTGCTGCTGCTCGGCCTTGTACTCCGAATCAGCCTGCGCCTTTGCGGCTTTCTTGATGGCCTCGACGGTCGCGTCTACGCTCTCGGTCACGCCGTCGTAGGTCAAGCCGAGACCCGGGACGTCGGCGTTGAGCTGGTCGATGATGGCTTTCATCTCCGTGTAGCTCGCGGTGGTCTGCGTGTTCTGCGAGGCCAGCTCCCCGAGCCGCTGGGTCAGAGCCAGTGTGCCGAGCTCTTGGTCCTTGATGCTCGAGGTGGAGCTGTTGTAGGCGTCCATGACCTTGTTGTGGCTCTCGACGAGGCCGTCGCACTCCGCCACAA
>OAUN01000401.1_pt1 | contig 18255 bp, 19 predicted proteins | sample 1495101 | NCBI WGS metagenome assembly OAUN01 (sample SAMEA2580000, study PRJEB22360) | human gut metagenome | biome: human gut; feature: human-associated habitat; material: faeces | place: Denmark | collected 2008/2010 | reverse complement strand
CAAAACCTAGGTAAAACCTTTACTTCAAAAGTCAATAGTATTTTGAGCAAAACACAAAATAATTATTTGCCGAGTACTCAAGAAGTTATGAAATTTAGAGGTCGTTTCATTGTTAATAACTTTGTGAATAACTCGGTGAGAAGTGACTTGATTTGGCAGCGAAAAAGCAAAAAAGAATTGATAGGGAGGTAATTTTTGAAAATAAAATCTTTATAAATCAATGTATTAACAAATTCTCTCATTGAGTGGATATTTTTTTTATTCTTCGAATTCGGGCTGTTGAAAATGTGAATAAAATTGTGAGTAACTTGTGAAGCAAATGGAAATTTTGCAATCTCACTCGCTCCTTGTATTTAGCACATAAACAATAAAATGTCCGATAAAGCCTTCTCTGTCACGCAGTTTGTAGACATCGTTAATTTGTCATTTGAACAGTTCGAATCAGTGGCTGTTGAAGGGGAGATTTCATCTTCGACGAAAGCTTCAAGCGGACACTGGTATTTTTCAATTAAAGACGAAGAAGCGGTGCTTTCCTGCGCGATGTTTCGGGGGAAACTTTACTCCGTGCGCGGTGTCTTCAAGGTTGGCGACAAAGTTCGAGTCACAGGAAAACCGAATCTTTATCCCGGAAGCGGGAAATTAACATTTATTTGTTCGAAGATTGAAGCTGCCGGGGAGGGAAAACTTTATGAACTTTTCCTTCGTTTAAAAAACGAATTGGCAGCCTTAGGATGGTTTGATCAAAACCGAAAGAAGCCGATTCCGCGGGTGCCCCGCACGATCGGAATTATCACGAGCAGAACGGGAGCTGCGCTGCAGGATGTGATGAATCGCCTTCGGGAGCGTGCACCTTACGTTAGAGTCCTCCTTTATCACACGGCCGTCCAGGGAAAGGGTGCCGAGGCCGAGATCGCTCAGAGAATCAATAAAGCGAATTCGGACAACAAAGCGGATGTCCTGCTGCTGGTTCGCGGCGGCGGATCACTCGAAGACTTGTGGTGCTTTAAGAAGAAAATTGTCGCCGAGGCGATCGTCAATAGCCATATTCCGATCATTTCGGGCATTGGCCATGAGACCGATACGACTATTGCAGATTTTGCAGCGGATTTTCGTGCACCCACACCGACCGGAGCGGCTGAAGCGGCCGCGGAAAAGCAATCCGTCTTGTTCTATGAAATCGACTCGGCGTGGAACTTGCTTCACCGCTCCTTTGAGAATCAATTCAATCGAGCGCTTCAAGACGTGGAAAATGAATCGCGGCCGTTTGAAAATCCTCAGACCTTTTTGGAAACCTTCCGCCATCGCCTGTCCGCGGTTTCGTATCTTCAGCGCCCGGTGCTGGACTATTACCGCCAAAACCTGACGTTTTTGAGAACCAGACTTCAGCTCGATATGCGGAAATCTCTCTCTTCTTCGCTTGAAAGAGAAAAATTTGCCGCTCGCTACTTTATCTCTCCGAGCCGTTTCATTGAACCGTATGAAAAAAGGCTTCAGGCGGCTTCTCCGGTTTTCCGATTGGATACGACCTCTCTTCAGAACCGAGTTGATTTGATTTTTGTAGCCATTAGCAATTCCCAAGATTCACGCTTAAGACTGAGCCGCGGAGAGGTAGGCGTCTTCTCTGACAACTTTAGGACGGCAATGAACGGAATTCTTCGTTCAGCAGGAGACTCTCTCCGCTTGGTCTCTCCGCAAATGACGTATGCCTTCGGAGCGCAGGAATCAAGATGCAATGAAATTTTTTCTTTGATTTCAGGTGTTGTACAGTCGACAATCGCTGCAAATCGAAAGGAACTTCTAAAAGAATCTTCCTGGTTAAGAAGATCTCGCCCTAAGTTGGATCGAGCACCTTTAAATGCAGCTTGTACTTCAGTGCGCAACAGCCTGATTCAAAAGTTTGAAAAGGACACCATCCGTCTGCGCAGTTTGGAACAAGTCTGGGAGTTGTTAGATCCAGCCAAGCAAATCCGCGGCAACAGCGCTTTTATCTATCGCGGCGGCAAGCCCGTGATGTCGGTCAGTGAGCTGAAAGAGGGCTCGGATATTGAGGTCATGATGAAGGACGGAGCTTTTGTTGCTCGAGTTGGGGAGATAAAGAAGGACTAAGGGTGTCTGCATATCATAATGGTCTGCACAAGAATTAAGGAGATTAAAGTTATGGCATTTACAGTACCCCCGCTTCCCTTTGCAATGGACGCTCTTGAACCGTACATGAGTTCTAAGACGCTTTCCTATCACTACGGTAAGCACAACAAAGCCTACAACGACACCCTGAATAACCTCATCAAAGGCACGGACTATGAAACGATGCCTTTGGAAGAAATTATTCGCACAACGCAGAGCGGTCCGATTTTTAACAACGCCGCTCAGTGCTTTAACCACACTTTCTTTTGGAACAGCTTGAAACCGAACGGCGGCGGCCAGCCTACCGATGTGATTGCTGCTCAGATCAATGCTAAATGGGGCAGCTACGACGCATTCGCAGACGCCTTTACAAAGAGCGCTGTCGGCAACTTCGGTTCCGGCTGGACTTGGCTGGTTGAAAAAGAAGACGGCACGCTTGATATCGTCAATACAAGCAATGCCGGCACACCGATCACCGGAACGGATGTTCCGCTGATCACCTGCGACGTTTGGGAACATGCATATTATTTGGATTACTACAATATGCGCGTCACCTTTGTTCAGACGTTCCTGCAGCACCTTGTGAACTGGGATTTCGCTGCAAAGAACTATAAATAATCCTTTGACGATTTCATTCCGAAAACACTCGGAATGAAGACAAAAAAAGAAAGCGGGGCCGGACTAAATGTCCGGCCTTCGCTTCTAAAAACCAAGGAGAAATCAAAAAGGTTCCGTTAATTAGGATTGAACTTGAACTGCGGATGGCATTCGGCACAGTAGTTCACGGGTGCTTCATGCTGCAGATGACATAAGGTGCATTCGCCGTTGTGAGGCGCTTTGTGCGGGTTAACCGGCCCGATGGCTTTTGTCTTTTCAACTAAAGCGTCTTTCTGATGGCACTTCAGACAAGTTTCCTGATCAGGATATTCAGGACTCTTTCCGTCAGGACCGTGACAGGAGGCGCAAGCCATACCGCGGGCAACGTGGCGATCGGCGCCGAACTTCGGAGTCTCGGCGGAAAAGGCCGAAGACATCGTGAAGAAGGCAGCAAGAACAACCAGTAAAGATGCTGTTTTTTTCATAATCTTCTCCGAGAGGAATTTTTAAATTTCCGATTTTTTTTGCGATTTCGTTTTTTCTATTATTGAAGTCCGCAGACCGCTTTTCAATCTGTACCAAGGTACATGTACCAAAGTACATATTCGACTTTTTTGAACTTTCCTAGACTGTGCGCATCGGATCAAACGATCCACGGTTTCAAAACAAAATTCCCTTTAAATCCTTTCGGAGTAAAAAGATGAGTACTAACCGCCGTGACTTCCTTAAATTGGCCGGTGCTGCCGCTGCCGCACACGCCGGAGTTCCTGCTTCTTCCGTTGCTAAATTCGATGACGAATATGACGTCGTTATCATCGGTTCCGGTTTTGCTGGTATGGCTTGCGCCCTGAAAGCCGGCCAGGCAGGCAAGAAAGTCCTGATCCTTGAAAAAATGCCGACCGTCGGCGGCAACTCCGCAATCTGCGGCGGCAACGTCGCTTGCCCGGTCAACCCCGTCCAGGCAGCTCAAGGCATCAAAGACAGCAAAGAACTCTTCATTGCTGACTGCTTGAAGGACGGTCTTGGCATCAACTATCCGAACCTGCTCGGCACCATTGCCGACCGCTGCAACGACACCATCAAGATGGTCGTAGACTGCGGCTGCGAATTCGTCCCCAACAAGATGCTCTTCGAAGCCGGTCACTCCGTTCCTCGTTCTTATGAAATCAAGGCCGGTACCGGATCCGGATACATCATTCCGATGCACAACGAACTCAAGAAGCTCCCCAACGTCAAGATCATGACTCGTGCTAAGTTCGATGACTTCATCCTGGACGAAAACGGTCGTGTTGTCGGAGTGACCTATCGCAAGGGCTATCGCTTTGACTCTAAATTGCAGAGCGACGATATCGAAAACAAGAGCGGTCGTCCGGCTACTGTTAAAGCAAAAAACGGCGTAATGCTGGCTGCCGGCGGTTTCTCCCGCGACATCTTCTTCCGTCAGGCTCAGGATCCTCGCGTTGTTCCTACCACAGACTCCACCAACCAGCCGGGCGCGACTGCCGGTGTGCTGATCAAAGCCTTGGGTATCGGTGCTCAGCCTGTTCAGCTTTGCTGGCTGCAGTTCCTTCCGTACTGCAACCCGCGTGAAAAAGGCTTCGGTGTTTCCGTTAACTTCACCAACCACGCCTGCATGGACTTAGGTCTGGTTGTTGACAGAAAGACCGGAAAACGCTTCATGGACGAACACGCCGGCCGTAAGATCAAATCCGATGCTCTGTTCAAAGTCATCGGTACGGACGAAAACTATCCGATCGCCATCTGCGACGATGCTATCGTCAAAGCGATCAACCCGTCCTTCGTCAAGCTGCCGCTGGAAATGGGTACGGTTAAGAAGTTCGACACACTTGAACAGCTGGCTGATGCCTTCGGAATCCCCAAACAGGCTCTGCTCGATGAAGTCGCTAAATTCAACGGCTACGTTAAAGCCAACGACGACAAAGACTTCCACCGCATCCTTACATTCAACAAGGGTCTCGACGTTTCCAAGGCTCCCTTCTACGGCATCGAAGTCAGCCCGAAGATCCACCACACCATGGGCGGCGTGATGATCAATGAAAACGCAGAAGTCATTTCCACCAATACCCACAAACCGATCCCCGGTCTCTATGCCGGCGGTGAAGTAGCGGGCGGCGTGCACGGCGCTTCTCGCCTCGGTACAGTGGCAGTTATCGATGCTCTGACATTCGGTATGATTGCCGGCGAAAACTTCGCCAAGATGCAGTAACTTTTTAGGAGGGCCGGCGATTAAGCCGAACCACGGCCGGGACAGACAAAAGGTTTGTTCCGGCTTTTAGTTTGTCTGGGGCGGAAGAGGAAGTCGGGATATCTTGTCCCCGGGTTTAACGTGATTTTTCTCAAACCAGGATTCGTTCATTTCCAGTGCATAAACCGCTTTGGCCTTGCTGCAGTGGATGTCAAGAGTCAGCGGCTTCATCTTCTCAATATTAATAATGAAGCCGTCTTTATCGATAAAGGCAACAGAAAGAGGGATGAGCGTGTTTTTCATCCACATGCAGACGGCATCGTTTCGATCCATGACGAACAGCATTCCGGAGTTCTCCGGCAGGTGCTTGCGAAACATCAGACCTTTTTCTCGGCTGGCATTGTCGGCGGCAACTTCGACAGGAACCGTGATGCCTTTTACCATGACTTTGAGCGCATCGGCTGCGTAAGCACATTGCACGCTCGAGAGAAGGACAAAAGCAGCGGAGAAGAGGGCGGTTCTGATATTTGGTGTCATGGCAAAAACGGAAAAGAAAGGGAGCTCTCGAGAGCTCCCTTCGTTTAATTAAAAACGAATTTTATTAGGCCGGTTTGATGTTGTCAGCCTGTTTGCCTTTTTCGCCTTCTTTCAGGTCGAATGTGACACGCTGGCCTTGTTTCAACGTCTTGAAACCATCCATTTTAATTGCAGAGAAATGGGCGAAAAGATCTTCGCCGCCGTCATCGGGAGTGATGAATCCATATCCCTTAGCGTCGTTAAACCATTTCACGGTTCCTGTTGCCATATTTAAACTTCTCCAAAAAACTGACGGCGATGTCCATTACTCTCACGCGCCTAATACTAAAAACGATTGTCGAACTCTGTGAGCAAGACGAGTGACTGTTACATTCTTATGGGATTGTAAATAAATGTCAATTAGTAAATTTCGCATATAAAAGAAATACAAATCTCGACAATGGAGGGTAACTTCTTGTATTTTCTCTTATAAAGGCGATTTTTCACGGAGAATTTATTGGATTTTTTAAGTTTGAAGTTTTTCTTCTTTTATAAAAAGCGTTGCAGTTACACCACAAGAAAGGGCCGAACCTGTAAGATTTGTAAAAATTTTACCCGTGCATTAACTGAAATTGACATGCCGATGGAACTCAGTGGAGAGACAAAAAAAGCCGGCATATCAGCCGGCCGAATAGGTCTTGTTCTTGCTCTTAATGACGCCCGGAGGAACCGAAACCGCCGGTTCCGCGCTCTGTGGCTTCAAATTCATCCACAACTTCAAAGGTCGGCTGAACAACCGGAACGATGACCAACTGGGCAATTCGTTCCATGGGTTCAACGGTAAAAGGCTGCTGAGAGCGATTCCAGCAGGAGACCATCAGTTCTCCCTGATAGTCGGAATCAATAAGTCCGACCAAGTTGCCGAGCACGATGCCGTGTTTATGACCGAGACCGGAACGGGGCAGGATTAAAGCGGCATAGCCGGGATCGCCGATGTAGATCGCAAGTCCGGTTTTGATGAGCTTGGTTTCGCTCGGCCGGAGGACGAGCGGTTCATCTATCACGGCACGAAGATCTAATCCGGCAGAGCCGGCCGAAGCGTAGCTTGGCATTTTTTCGCGGATCTTCGGATCCAAGATCTTAATTTGAAGTTTCATATGTTTCAATCTCTTTCTTTTTAAGAAGGTCGGCGAGGGTTTCAATAATCTCTTCGGCAAGTTCCGCCTTAGAACTGCGGCCTTTGACTACGATTCCGTCTTTGGTGACGAAAGATGCCTGATTCTGAGCACTGCCGATCGCAGATGCCGGATTGACGACAATCATATCCGCCGCTTTACAGTCAAGCTTCTTGCGCGCGTTTTCAGCAAGATTGTCCGTCTCTGCGGCAAACCCGATAACGACAGAGCAGATGCCTGAATGACCGACATAAGAAAGAATGTCGGGATTTTTAACAAGCTTGATCGTTAACGTATCCTGATCTTTTTCTTTCTTAAGTTTGCTCTCTGAATATTCGGCGGGGCGCCAGTCGCCGACCGCAGCGACGCCGATAAAGGCATCGGGCGTGTGTTCAGCGAGTTCTTTTTTGACCGCCTCAAACATCTCTTGGGCTTGTTGAACAGGAATGACGGCCGCTTTGTCCGGATAAGGTACGGCAACGGGTCCGCTGACGATCGTGACCTCGGCGCCGGCGCGAACGGCTGGCGCCGCCAAGGGGGGGGGGCCGGGGCGGCGACGGTCCGGAAGATCCGTTGGTGATGCCGCGAACCGGATCAAAAGGCTCAAACGTCGGCCCGGCAGTCATCAAGACTTTTTTCCCGGAAAGTATCGGAGGCGTAAAGAAAGCTTCAATATCTTCCAGAATTTGCACGGGTTCTCGCAGACGTCCCTCTCCGACATCGCCGCAGGCTTGACTGCCGGCTTCCGGACCGGAAAAAAGAACGCCGTCGCCTTCGAGCGTTTGAATGTTTCTGCCCGTCGCCGCGTTCCGCCACATCTGTACGTTCATTGCCGGGCAAAGCATTAAAGGACATTCACGTGCGAGCAGAGTGCTTGAAACTAAATCGTCGGCAATGCCGTTGGCAGCTTTTGCAATGATGTTTGCCGTTGCCGGAGCTATGACGATGAGATCTTTATTCTTGCGAAGAGAAATATGCGGAAGCCGCATTTTAGGATCCCAGAGATCCTCTGCGACCGGCTTCCCGCTGAGCGTCTCAAATGTCAGCGGCCCCACAAACTGCGCAGCTGCCTTAGTCATCATGACCTCAACATCGGCGCCGGCTTTCACGAGCAGACGGAGAAGTTCACAGGCTTTGTATGCGGCGATACCGCCTGTGACGCCTAAAAGGATACGTTTCCCCTGAAGAGACATTTTCAATCTCCGATTAATTCTTCTTTCCGAAGAATTCAGCCAGGACGACAATGGCGGCGCCGCAGCAAATGCAGATATCGGCGACATTGAAAGCCGGCCAGTGGTAGGAACCTAAATGAAAGTCTAAAAAATCTACGACTACGCCGATGGTGAAACGGTCCCATGCATTGCCGAGCGCGCCGGAAAGAACTAGAGCGAGCCCGAGGCACAAAAATTTACGGGCGCTGTTCCGGCTGATGATCACGCAAATCACCAAACTCACAATGATGGCCAGACCTGCAAAAAGCGGTCGCTGCGAGCCGCCGGCATCGGCTAAGAAGGAAAAAGCCGCCCCGCTGTTGTACGCGACGACTAAGTTGAAGAAATCCGTGATCCGATCGACATCGCCTGTAATAAGACGATGCTGAATCCAGTTTTTGGTCCATTGATCGAATCCGGTCAGTGCCAGTGCAAAAACCAGCCAGCCCAGAAGGGCCGGCCAGTTCCACTGTCTAACGGAAGAGACAGTCTTTCTCATTAGGCAAAGAGTCTGGTTTCAGGCGTGCCGAAAAGATTGCCGACGCAGCGGCAGCACAGTGTCGGATAATTCTTGTCTTCCCCGACGCTTTCCTTGTACTGCCAGCAGCGTTCGCACTTCTTAGCTTCGCTGGGTTTCACCGTAATGACGCGCTCAGGGCTGATGCCGTCAAGTGTGACCTTGCTGGTAATCATCACGAAAGCAGCTTCATCGCCTAAACCTTTGATCAGGTCATATTCTTCCTGCGGGAGCTTCAGAGAAACTTCAGCCTGCAGGGAAGAACCGATCAGACCTTTTTCGCGCTGACGCTCGATTTCCATCTGAACGTTCGAGCGAAGGTCACGGATGATGGACCACTTGTTGAGCAGTTCAACGCCTTCCTTCACATTCGGCAGCTCTGCATAACGTTCAACAAAAATCGTGCCCTTGTTTTCCGGATTGAAGACGGCGTAAGCCTCTTCAGCGGTAAACGAAAGCGCCGGAGCAAGCAGTTTCAGGAGTGCATCCGTGATGTACCACAAAGCGGTCTGTGCAGAACGACGAGCCGCGCTGTCCGGCGCAGTGGTATAGAGACGATCTTTGAGGATGTCCAAGTAGAAGCCGCCTAAGTCGCCGCTCGCAAAGAGCTGGAGCGCTGCGTAAGCGGTATGGAACTGGTACTGGTCGTACTTGTCCAGAATTTCTTCTTGGAGCGCTTTCATGCGGGCAATGGCCCAACGATCCAGTTCTACCATCTCTGCAACAGGGACGGCGTCTTTCTTGATGTCAAAGTCGCTGGTGTTGGCAAGCAGGAAGCGGATCGTATTTCTGAAGCGGCGATAAGCGTCAACAGTACCCTTAAGGATCTTTTCGCCCAGAGAAATTTCTCCGGTGTAGTCAGAAGAGGCAACCCACAGACGAAGAATTTCAGCGCCGTACTTATCGTTGATTTCAGACGGAGCAATCACGTTGCCGAGTGATTTGCTCATCTTGCGGCCCTGTTCGTCAACGGTGAAGCCGTGTGTCAGAAGTCCTTTATAGGGAGCACGGCCGTCGATGGCGCAGCCCGTGAGCAGAGAAGAGTGGAACCAGCCGCGGTGCTGGTCGCTGCCTTCAAGATAGAGATCGGCAGGATAGGTCAGCTTGTCGGCGTGAGAGCCTCTCATCACGGTCATGTGGGTTGTACCGGAGTCAAACCACACGTCGAGCGTGTCTTTGGACTTCTCGTACATTTCCGGTTCCATGTCCGTGAGTTCAGCCGGTGTCAGGCGCGTCCACGCTTCGATACCTTCCTTTTCAACGACGTCAGCGACTTTATTGAGAATCTTCATCGTTTCAGGATGAAGTTTGCCGGTTTCTTTATGAATGAGGAAGGGCAGGGGAACGCCCCAGTTTCTCTGACGGGAAATACACCAGTCAGGGCGATTGGCGATCATGTTGTGGAGACGCACTTCGCCCCATTCAGGAACGAACTGGGTTGCTTCAACAGCTTCCAAGGCGGTCTTACGCAGCGCATCTTTCGGATCGTTTTCATTGATGACACCCTGAGTGTCCGCATTGGCTTCGTCCATGCGGATAAACCACTGGTTGGTGGCGCGATAAATCAAAGGTGTCTTATGGCGCCAGCAGTGCATGTAGCTGTGCATGACTTCGCCGCGGGACAGCAAGTTGCCGGTAACGGCAATGGTGTCGAGGATCTTGTTCTTAGCTTTCCAAACATTCAGGCCGCCGAAGAGCGGCAGAGAGGCGGCATACTCACCGTTGCCCTGGACCGGGTTCAGGATCTCGTCGTTGGTGAAGCCTGCGCTCTTGCAGGAAATGTAGTCATCCACACCGTAGGCAGGAGCCGAGTGAACAATACCGGTACCGGAAGTGGACTCGACGTAGTCGGCGAGCAGAACCGGGGAGAAGCGGTCGTAGAAAGGATCAAGCGCAGCCAGCGGATGCTTGAAGCGGAGGCCCTTGAAAGCTTCGCCCTTGGCTTTGGCGATGACTTTGCCTTCCATGCCGTAGCGCTTGAGGGCTTCTTCATAGAGGCCTTCGGCAAGAATGAAGCTGCGGTTCGGAGTTTCAACGAGAACATACTCCAGATCCGGATGCATGTTCAAAGCCTGGTTGGCCGGAATGGTCCAGGGTGTCGTTGTCCAAATAACGACTGCGGTGGGTTTTTCCAGTTTGACCCCGAAGACGCCTTCGAGCTTGCCTTTGTCCTCATCGGAAATCGGGAAGGCAACGTCTAATGTCGGAGACTGGCGGTCCTTATATTCGACTTCGGCTTCTGCCAAAGCGCTCTGGCAGTCAAAACACCAGTTCACGGGTTTCAGGCCGCGGTAGATAAAGCCTTTGCCCAGAATTTCGCCTAAAGCACGGATTTCTTCAGCTTCGGTTTCCGGACGCATGGTGAGGTAAGGATCGTTCCAGTCACCCAGCACGCCGAGTCTCTGGAAGCCGGCCATCTGAGATTTCACCTGTTCTTTGGCATAGGCACGGCACTTGGCCATGACTTCTTCTTTCGGAAGATTTTTACCGTATTTCTTTTCGATCTGAATTTCAATCGGCATACCGTGGCAGTCCCAGCCCGGTACGTACGGAGCATCAAAGCCTTCCAATGTTCTGGATTTAAGAATGATGTCCTTCAAAATCTTGTTGACTGCGTGGCCGACGTGAATGTTTCCGTTGGCGTACGGAGGGCCGTCATGCAGCAGGAAGCGTTTTGCTCCTTTGCGTGCGGCACGAACTTTACCGTACACGTCCTTTTCCAGCCATTCTTTAATCCAGGCCGGTTCGCGCTTGGGCAGGTTGCCGCGCATCGGGAATGGTGTGTCGGGTAAATTCAGCGGATATTTTTTATCTTCAGCCTGAGGCTGTTTTTTCTGAGAAGAATCAGTCATTTTAGTCCTTGGCCCCCTCGGGCTCTTCAAGGGTTAATCAAAAATCAGATACGAAGTCCTAAGATCTGTTTGGCTTTGAGCTGATCATCGGCAATCGCTGCACGGAGCTCTTCAAGAGAACCGAATTTTTTCTCGTCTCGAATCTTGGAGAAAAATTCGACCTTAACATCCTGGTCGTAAAGATCGCCGTGGAAATTAAAGAGATGAGTTTCCAGAAGGTACTCGCCGTGATCGTCGACCGTCGGTCTTCTTCCGACACAAGCCACGCCTTCAATCGGACGAGGACCGATACCGTGCGCTTTGACGGCATAGACACCTTCAATGGCAGGTTTGGCTTTGGAATGCGGCGGGAGAATACGCTGATTGATCGTCGGGAATCCGAGTGTGCGTCCGAGCTGTTTGCCGTGGAGAACCCGACCGCTGATCATGTAAGGACGCCCTAACATGTAATTGGCTGTCGGAATATCGCCTTCGGCTAAAGCATGACGGATGCGGGAGCTCGAGATTGGCGCATGCGTGTGATAAAGCATCGGCATAGGATGAACTTCGAAGTGAAATTCTTTTCCGAGCTGTTCCAAAAGCTTGATGTCGCCGGCGCGTTTGTCTCCGAAACGGAAATTTTCTCCGACTGTCACCCAGCGCGCGTGAAGTCCGTCCACAAGGATTTCCTTCACGAAGTCGCAGGGAGAGAGCGAAGCTAAATGCTCGTTAAAGCGAAGGATGTAAACACGCTGGATACCGCAGGCTTCAATGGCTTCCACTTTATCGTGCAGGCTCGAGATACGGCGCGGTGCGTCTTCGGGGTTAAAAAATTCACGCGGATGAGGTTCAAAAGTTAAAACAGCCGGGCAGAGCAGTCTGGCGTGTGCGGCCTCAACAACTTCATGAAGAAGTGCCTGGTGGCCTCGGTGAACTCCGTCGAAGTTTCCGATGGCAACCGCACAGTCAAGCCGTTCTTCAGGACTTGGCAGTCCCCTAAAAACCTTTTTCATCCTTAGTTTCCGTGAACAAAATAATCAGTCTCAAAAAACAGAGTTTGGACACGAGCAAGAAATCGGTCCGAACAACTGATTATAAAAGACGCTTGCCGACGGCTTAGGCCAATGAATATGAAAATTCTTGTTAGAAAAGCCTTTTCTTTCAAAACCAACGGAGAACAGTGGCAAAATCTCGGTATTCATTACAAACACATCCCATCATGTCTAAAAATATCGTTGTCTTAATCTCAGGAAGAGGCAGTAATTTCAAAGCGGTTTACGAGCGTTCCGTTCAGGAAAATTGGCCCGAGAAGTACGGCGTCCGAATTTCCGGCGTGATCTCTAACCGTCCGGAAGCCGGCGGGCTCACTTTTGCAAAGGAAAACAACATTCCTTTCAAGGTGATTGATCACAAAGAATTTCCGACTCGAGAAGCTTTTGAAGAAGAGCTCATCAAGGCCTGTGGGGATTTCGAGGCAGACCTTATTGTTCTGGCCGGTTTCATGAGAGTTTTAACACCGCTGTTTGTTAATGCATTTGAAGGAAGAATTCTTAACATCCATCCTGCACTGCTTCCGATGTTCCCCGGACTTCATACCCACGAAAGGGCATTAGAAGCGGGAATTCGAATTCACGGTGTTACTGTTCACTTTGTGTCGGCAGTATTAGACGGAGGCGCAATTGTAGGGCAGGCAGCAGTGCCCGTTCTCGCAGGCGATACACCCGATGAACTGGCAGCGAGGGTTCTGAAGCAGGAACACGTCCTTTATCCTCGTGCCGTGCGCCTTGTTGCCGAAGGAAGAGTCAGGTTGGAAAACGGCAGAACGATCATGGATAGAGAAGCAAGTCAGGAACTTGCGATTCTCGGCTGATCGGATCTGCCATTCGGAGTAAAAAATTGGAATCTAAAACAAATAAAAGCGGGGCCGCTCGCCCGGGCAGACGCCGGGAAGCACCCAAGCGTCATTTAACCGATCGTCAGCGCGCGGCCAAAGAACGTTTGGCTCGTATGTCGTCGGAAGAAAGAAGAACACACGATCCGAAGAAGGCGCCTAATCCTCGGATGAAGAGCACACATAACGGCGAAGTTCGTATTACTTCGCTGATTGTGGACGAGCTTGCAAAGGCTCTTCGCAAGATTTTGAAGCTGGACGGCCCGGCTGACGTCCTGATGAGCCTTTATTTCAAAAATGCCCGTCATCTGGGTCCGCGTGAAAGAACCATCATTGCCGAAGCTATCTACTACACGATGCGCCATCTCTCCATGATCACTTGGCGCATGGCACCCGTCTGTCCTGCCAAAGCGCCGAAGCTGACGGGGCTGCTTACGTTGGCGCTGCAGTACGGCATCGACAATATTCCGGACGCCATCCTGGGGCGTGAAAAGGAACCTCTGAAGAATATGCTTCGCCCGAAGAATTCAGAGGCCCCGAAAGAGATTCAGGCCGAGGTACCTAAATGGCTCTACGACAAAGCAGTGGTTCAATACACTGATCACAAGGCTTTGTTTGAGGCTATGCAGCAGAGCGCCCCTTTGGATTTGAGAGTCAATACACTCAAAGCCACGCCCGACGAGGTCATTGAAGAGCTGACTCAGCACGGCGTTCAGGCAGAAAAGGGCCAGTACTCTCCGGAATGCGTTCGTTTGAACATTAAACCGGCATTGACTCAGTGGCCGATTTACAAAGAAGGCAAAGTTGACGTTCAGGACGAAGGCTCGCAGCTGATTGCTCGTTTAGTTCAGCCCAAACGCGGCGAAATGGTTTGCGACTTCTGCGCCGGCGCGGGCGGTAAAACGTTGGCGCTGGGTGCGCTGATGAAATCCACCGGCCGCATCTACGCTTTTGATGTCAATGAAAAGCGTTTGGCAGGACTGACGCCGCGTATGCGTCGTGCCGGTTTGTCCAACATCCATCCCGCCGTGATTCGCAATGAACATGACCTGCGCGTGAAGAGACTGTACGGAAAAATGGACAGAGTCCTGGTCGATGCCCCGTGCTCAGGCACCGGAACGTATCGTCGTAACCCTGACTTGAAGTGGAGATTCGGAGAAGACGAACTCGATAGAATCAACGAGATCCAGAAATCGGTGATTCGCTCTGCGGCGAAGATGCTGAAAGCCGGCGGCCGCTTGGTCTACGCGACTTGCTCGATTCTGCAGAGGGAAAATCAGGACGTCATCAATGATTTCCTGGCCGAAAATCCCGATTTCCGCCTGCTGAATTCATACGAAATTTTAGGCAAGCAGGGAATCGAAATTTCTCCTTACCAAGCTCAGAGATTCGGTGACTTCTTCGTGATGTTGCCCCAGCTCAACGGAACCGACGGGTTCTTCGGCGCTGTGCTCGAAAAAGTTAAACCCGAGTCCAAACGCAAGGCTTCGAAGGCTGAAGAAGAGACGGCTTCTGAAGTCCCGACACTAGAGCAGAAGAAAGCCGCTCAGACGGATCAGCCTTCCGAAGAGGAGAAGGAAGAGATGTCCGAAGCGGCAGAAGAACCGGCAAAAGCCTAAGTTCAGAAAAACAAAAACTCGCGGTCTTGAAATGTTCAAAATCGCGAGTTTTTTCGCTTTTTTCAGGCAATAAAAAACCGAGACTTGCGCCTCGGTTTTCGTAAAACCTTACCGAATTACTTCAGCTTGGTTTCTTTGTAGATCACGTGCTTGCGGGCAACCGGATCGTACTTGGACATTTCCATCTTGCCACTAGAATTGCGTTTGTTCTTAGTGGTTGTGTAGAAGTGACCTGTACCGGCGGTAGAAGCCAGTTTGATTTTTTCACGAATACCTTTCGCCATGGTGAACTCCTATTAGATTTCGCCGCGGGCGCGAAGGTCCGCCAGAACTGCTTCAATGCCGTTCTTATCAATCGTACGCAATGCAGCGTTAGTAACTCTCAAACGAACCCAGCGATTTTCGCTTTCAACCCAAAAACGGCGGTACTGCAGATTGGGCATGAAGCGGCGCTTGGTCTTGTTATTCGCGTGCGAGACGCGATTGCCAACCATGGGAGCCTTGCCGGTGACTTGACACACTCGTGCCATCGCTAACTCTCCAGAATAATAACTGTTATAAAAAACTTTTCTCGCGCCGAAATACTGCCTCGGGGAGAACCAAAAACAGCGATTATACTGATTTTTCAAACTTTTTGCATTGGTCCCCGACACTTATTTTCCGATCGCAGGCCTGAAGGAGTAAATTGGCGGATCAATGATTTACGCTTTTCAAAGCCGATTTAACGCGGAAGCCGTGATTCTTCATGTCTCGGACAAGAATGCCCTTGGTTTTCAGGAAAGAATCCGAATCGAAAAATCAGCGTTTCTATTAATATGTAAGAACATTTGATCTGCTTTTATCGTAAAAATATGAAAATTCTGCTGGCCCAACCAAGAGGCTTTTGTGCCGGTGTTGACCGTGCGATTGCGATCGTCGAAAGAGCACTTGCAGTGCACGGAGCACCGATCTACGTCCGCCATGAAATCGTTCACAATAAACACGTGGTCAATTCTCTGAGAGAAAAGGGCTCGATTTTTGTAAATGAAATCGACGAAGTGCCGGACGGATCGGTCCTCGTGTTCTCGGCGCACGGCGTGCCGAAAGCAGTGGAAGAAAAGGCCAGAGCCCGTGATCTGACGATTTACGATGCGACTTGCCCTCTGGTGACCAAAGTCCATATGGAAGTCATCAAGATGCACAAGCAGGGCTACCGCATCATCATGATCGGACATGCCGGTCACCCGGAAGTGGAAGGGACGGTCGGACAAGTTGATTCCGAAATCAATGTCATTGAAAAACCAGCTCAGGTCTGGGATCTGGAGGTCGAGAACCCGGAAAAAGTTGCCTATGTCAGTCAGACAACGATTTCCTACGATGACGCCAAAGGGCTGATCCAGGAATTAAAGAAACGCTTTCCATTAGTCGCGGAACCCAAGAAAGCGGACATCTGTTATGCCACTCAGAATCGTCAGGATGCGGTCAAGGAGTTGGCACGCCGCGTAGATCTCGTGCTGGTGGTCGGCTCAAAGAGCAGCTCGAACTCCAATCGACTCAGAGAAGTCGCTGAAGGCGCCGGCACAAAGGCTTACTTGTTGGATGACGCAGGAGAAATTAATCCTGACTGGTTCAAAGGTATAGAAAGAGTCGGCATTACGGCTGGCGCCAGCGCCCCGGAAATCTTGGTCGACGAAATCGTCGAAAAACTCAAGACTCTGGGCGCCGATGAAGTCGAAACCATGGCAGGTCAGCAGGAAGACGTGAAGTTCCCGCTCCCGAAGGGTCTGTGGAAGAAAGATTTGGAGAATGCTCGTGACAATCAAAAGTAATCAGGCGCTTTTGAACGCTCCGTTCGGTTCGATCCTTTTGACCTTTAAAGACGGCGAGCTCATTAGATGTGAGCTGTCGGAAGCAGCAGTCGAAGAAGACCTCGGAAGTTTTGCCGATCACAAGGCGGTTCAGGCTCTGAACTCTTATTTGGAAGGCAATATTCATGCCTTAGACAATTGGAAGCCTGGTGAAGAGTGCACGGAATTTCGCTGTCAGGTATGGAAAGAAATTGCAAAGATTAAAGCCGGTGATACCGTGACCTACGGACAAATTGCCGATAACCTCGGCAGCTCTCCTCGTGCTGTGGGTTCCGCCTGCGGAGACAATCCGCTGCCGATTTTTGTTGGGTGTCATCGCGTTGTCGGAAAGAGCAATTTGGGCGGATTCGCGCATTCGGCCGCCAATGTCTCAATAAAATGTTGGCTGCTCAAGCACGAACAGCAAAACATGTGAGGAGTTTGAATGAGTAAGAAAGAACATGTTTCTGCCACGCCGGCAACCATGTGGCTGAAGCAGCATAAAGTGCCCTTTGAAGACGGAATTTATGAGTATGTGGAACACGGCGGCACGGCTCAGGCAGCCGCGTGTTTCGGTGTGGATGAACACAACGTCGTAAAGACGCTTATCATGCAGGACGAACATGAGAAACCGCTCGTCATCCTGATGCACGGTGACCGAGAAGTCTCTACTAAGAATTTGGCGCGCCAAACGAACCGTAAACATATCGAACCTTGCAAACCGGCAATCGCTGAGAAGAATTCCGGCTATCAGGTCGGCGGAACTTCGCCGTTCGGTACGAAGAAGAACATGCCGGTGTACGTCGAAAAAACGATTTTGGATTTGCCGTTCATTTATATCAACGGCGGCAGGCGCGGCTATAACGTCAAGATTGATCCGAAAGTGCTGAAGGACCAATTGGGTGCCGTCGAAGTCGAATGTGCGATTGAAAAGTAGTCTCTGACCGCCAGTTTTAGACAGATAACGAAAGAGCCGAGGTTTCTGATCTCGGCTCTTTTGCTAAGTGCAGTATTTGCGGTGTTCGGCTGGAATCTTCCGGTGCTCGCCAAAACAAAAACTAATCGTTATCGTTCGGATGCTCCAGCGACCATCTCGGTTTAATAGAAAATCCGTCCGGCTTCTTATTCCTCAAATCTTTAATTTCAGCTAAGTGAGCTCCTGCGGCAGCTGCAATCATGGCGCCGTTGTCGGTGCAAAGCGCTTGGGGCGGGAAGAATACTTTGACACCGCGCCTACGGCAGGCTTCTGTTAAACGAGCGCGAAGTTGTTTATTCGCGCTGACGCCGCCTGCAGCAACCAGGGATTTATTGCCGGTTTTCTTCAGTGCTTTCAGACACTTTGTCACCAGAACGTCTGTTACGGAATCGACAAAGGCTCGCGCCAGATTGTTCTTAAATTCCTGAGACAGAGGCTTCGGTTCTTTGCGAACGGTGTTCATGACCGCGGTCTTGAGGCCGGAAAAGCTGAAGTCCAAGTTCGGCGCATGAATCAAAGGCCGAGGAAGTTCGATGGCGCCGGGTCTGCCTTTCTCCGCAAGTGCGGAAACAGCCGGGCCGCCCGGATAGGAATAACCCAGCGCCTGAGCAGTCTTATCGAATGCTTCACCTGCGGCATCATCCAGCGTTTCCCCTAGCAGTTCATAGTCGCCTAAAGCACGCACTTCCATAATTTGGGTATGTCCGCCCGACACAAGCAGAGCGATGAATGGAAACGTCGGCTTATCCTCAGCTAAAAGTGAAGA
>OAUN01000394.1_pt1 | contig 18579 bp, 12 predicted proteins | sample 1495101 | NCBI WGS metagenome assembly OAUN01 (sample SAMEA2580000, study PRJEB22360) | human gut metagenome | biome: human gut; feature: human-associated habitat; material: faeces | place: Denmark | collected 2008/2010 | reverse complement strand
CGGATGAGACCGGCATGCTGTGCACGGAGGCGATTTGGACGCGGTATATGCCGTCGCGTGGCATGATCGACGATATCATCGCGTCCGGCGTGATCGGCGAGGTGCAGGCGATCGACGCGAATCTGTGCTATCCGACCACGGCGAAGGCGCGTATCACCGATCCTGCGCTGGCTGGCGGCGCGCTGCTGGACGTCGGCGTGTATCCAATCAATTTCATCGACATGATCATGCATAATGCGCCGATTGCACGTGTTGAATCGTCGATGCAACCGTATGAAACCGGCGTGGACGCGCACAATTCGATGACGTTCTATTACCAGAATGGTGTGATGGCCACCGCGCAAAGCTCGATTCTGTGCCATTCGGACCGTATGGGCGCGGTGTGGGGCACGGAGGGGTATCTCACGTGCCAGAACATCAACAATGTCGAGGCGATTGACGTGTTCGACGGCTCGCATGCCGTCACCGCGCATTATGACGTTCCCGCTCAGCTGACCGGCTACGAGTATGAAGTGGCTGCGGCCGCGCAGGCCGTGCTTGACGAACGCACCGAATGCGCGGAAATGCCGCATGCCGATACGATGCGCATTATGAAGCTTATGGATTCGCTGCGTGCGGATTGGGAACTCACGTATCCGTTCGAAGCGTAACAGAGGGCTTCTCCCCCGCCATTCCATAATCGACGAATCCACGGCTGCCCGCAGCTATCTGCCGCTCTTCGGTAAGACGGCTGCCATCCACGAATCATAGATGACACCAAAACCGCGCCAAAACGTGCGCTACGCCCGTGCGCTACGCCCGTACTCTACGCCATGACGGTCAGGCGGCTTTCGCCGTTTTCACTCACACGCGAGACGGAAACCCGCGCACGCACACGGTCTTTCAGCTGCCCCACATGCGAAATGATGCCGATGTCGCGTGTGCGGGCGATGCCGTCGAGCACATCCATCACATCGTCCAAATATTCGTCCGACAATGAACCGAAACCTTCGTCGATGAACAGTGTTTCCATGGAAATTCCGCCATTTTCCGCTTGGATCACATCAGCGAGTGCGAGAGCCAAGGCCAGCGATACGAAGAAGGTTTCACCTCCGGAAAGGGTGCTTGGTTCGGTGGAACGTTCGGTGCGGCGGTCGAACACTTCGATTGGAAGACCGGTTTTGCCGCCCGCACGCCCTTCGTGCGTGCCGAGGCGCAGTTCATAGACACCGCCGTGGATGTCTTTGAGCAGTTCGTTGGCACGGTCGAGCACGTCGCGGAAACGTTCGGTCACAGCGAAGGTGATGAGCGACACTTTCTGCCCCGACGGAGAGTCCTTACTTGCGGTGGCGAGTAACGCCATAGTGCGTACCGGAGCGAAATCGGTCATGCCTGTCTGCCAGGTTTGCGCGGCTTTAGTAAGTTGCACTGCGATTTTCGCACGGTCCCTGTTCAGGTCAAGTACAGTCTGTTGTGTGCTGATGGCGTCGTCCCGCTTTTGCGATGCGTTGTTTTGTGTTTCGGCGAGCGCCGCAAAATCAAGCGATTGCAATAGTTGCGCAGCTACTTCGATGGTGTCCACACTTCCAGCAACGTCCGTAATCGCAATGTCATGCAACGTTTTAGCGAACAGCTTTCGGCACGTTTCCAATCGTTCCGTCAACCGTTCGCACGCCTGCTTCATATTGGCGTCGGTTGCGGCGCACGCTTTGCCGAAATCGTCAATCCGCGACTGCAATCGCTCGATCTCATCTTCGTCCAGTGCGGCGGCCGAGGCCGATTCATAATCCGCGAAATCGCTGTTTTCCAGCAATTGCGCAACAGTCTGCTTCATGGTCTCGCGTTGCTCGTTCAGCGTTTTAAGCATGGCTTGCAAGGAGACGTCCTGCTGTTCCAAAGCATCACGTTCGGCAATGCGCTTGGATAGCGTCTCGGCTTCTTGCGCTTTGGCTTTCGCCTCCGCCCGCTTGTGTTCAGCGTCCGCACGTTCGGCGTCCACGCTTTCCTGGGTGATGCCTTCCGCGGCTTTCGCAGCAGTTTCCGCCTGGTCGGAAGCCGCTTGTGCCACAGTTCGCGCCTGCACCAATGCGTTGTGCGCATCCGTCAGCGTTTTCTCAGCCGCGTCGATTTGCTTCTGCCGCGTTTTAAGCGCGCGTTGTTGCTGCTCCAACGTTTCCAATCCGTCCAATGCGGTCTGCGCGTTCGTGACGCCTTGTTCGGCAGCAGCCTCGTCCAGTCCGTGCGATTGTTCTCGTTCGCCGTCAAGCCGTGCGCGCAGTTTTTCCAACGCAGCTTTGGCGTCCGATTCACGGTCAGCGCACGCGGACGCCTGTTTTCTCAACGTTTTTACGGCTTTCTCACTAAGCACATCAGCTGGACGCACCGCCAAATGGGGGTGCGTGGTCGAACCGCATACCGGACATTCCTGCCCTTCGTCCAAATCTTCGGCGTATCTCGCCGCACCCGCCAATCGCAAGGCTTCTTCGGCATGCTGAACATCCGTTTCGGCTTCTGACCGCGCCTGCCGCGCCGCTTGGTATGCGGATTTGGCGGTCTCAATCTGCTCGGCCAGCTGTTCCGCCGTCTGCGCATTCTGGAGTACCGCTTTCGCCTGCGTCAGAGCATCCTCCAATTGTCCGCGCGCGCCCAGTTTTCCGGCGATTTCCTCCAGCTGCGACGCCGTGGCTTTTGCGTCTGGCAATGCCTCTCGCTCCTGCTGCGCTTTGGTTTGCGCAGCTTCACATGCTTCGACTTTCTGAGATGCTTGTTTCACCTGTTCGGCAGCTTTCGTAGCTTTCCGAAGGTTTTCGGCATGCGTTTGCGCGATTTCCAGCGCCTTATTCGCCGCTTCCTCGCCTGCGGCCTCGGCAACGGCCTCCTGATGCCGCTGCTGCAGCGTTTTCTTCGATTCGAAGTTTGCCAATGCGGTTGCAATATCCGCAATACGCGCGTTGCAGTCATCCAGTTTCGCTTGCGCGGCTTCGCATTCAGCTTGTTTTGCCACGATTGGGGCAGCCTGTCGGGCCTGTGCGATTTGCCGACGTTGCTTTGCTATGTCCGGTTTGCGAGATTTCAGCTCGTCGGCGCGATTGCGCGCGGATTGCGTTTCCTCGTACGATTCGCGCAGTTCACATGCGGCTTCGTTGCGCCGCTGCGCTTCTGCCAGTTTGTCGTCGGCTTTGCTGACTTGCGATTCCGTCTGCGCCAGCAGCCGTTGCGCATCCGCCTCCACGTCACGCAACGTAACTTGGAGTTGTTCCACGATGTCGGTTTCGCTACGTGCCGGCTCGTCAATGGCACCGGATTCGTTCAAACCCCAGCGCCATGCATCACCGCGCGTTTCCGAGGTTTCCTGCCCATCCGGAGTGTCCGATTCTCCCGAATCAGACACGCAAGACCCCTCCAGCCCACTCTGAATGTCCGATTCTGCAGAATCGGACAACTGGAATACCTTAGCCCTGTCCCACGTGTCCGTTTCACCAGAATCGGACACGGAAGGTCGGCCGGATTCCAACCGTTCCACAATCCGTTCCGCATTCTCGCGCGCGGCACGAATCCGTTCCTCTAGCGCAGCCCGCTGTCCGTCGACTTTATCTCCGAATTCCTTACGTTTCGTATCCAATTCGTCCTGAATAGCCTCGTATTCCTCAGCCCCGAACAGCTCCTTCACCAGTTTGGTACGATCTTCCGGGCCCATCCGCAAAAACTGCGCGAACTGCCCTTGCGCTAGCATAATCGTCTTCGAAAACTGGCTGCGATCCAATCCCAGCAGTCGCACAACTTCCTTGCCCACTTCGCTTGCACGGGAGGCGACAGCAACTGTATGTCGAGCCGGCATCAGCCGAAACAGCCGAATCGTCGGTAAGCGCTGCGAAAGCCATTTCGTAATCGTTCGCAACCCGCACCATTTTGCCGGTCGCGTTCTGCTTCGTCGTACCATCGCCACGCTGTTTCGGCCGCTCGTATTCGGGCGTGCGTCGCACCGCGTAACAGTGCCCGCCCTCCTCGAATATCAGATGCACGTAAGTTTCGTCGGCCGAAGCTTCCAGAAACCGCGAGCGCAGCCTGTTGCGGTCGCCCACGCCGATTTTGTTCTCAGTATTGCTGGAAATCGAACCGTACAGCGCGAAGGTGACGCAGTCGAGCAGTGTGGTTTTGCCGGCTCCCGTTTCACCGTCGATGAGGAACATGTGCGATCGGGTCAGCGCCGCGAAATCGATGGCGTACTCCCCTTTATATGGGCCGACACCGCGGAATTTCAATGCGATGAGTTTCATTGCGCGACCTCCTTGCCGGCGTTCTTGCGTACCGTTTCCATGGCATCGCGCAGCACGCGTTCCTCCTTGTCGGTCGGTGTGCGGCCGAGCGAGAATTTCACGAAATCGCGCAACACGTCCATTTCGTCCGTCGCCTGCTTCAGATCGGCCATTTTCCGGCTTTCTTGCGATTGCGTTCGTTGCGAATAATCGAAATTCTTTTCCAAAGCGTGCGTGTAGGCACGGTCGATTTTCTGGTACGCGCCGTGCGGCAATTCCGGCACTTGCACCGTAATCGACACCCACATGTTTCTGTATTGTTCGGCGAGCGGACCGAGGACATCGTCCATGGTGCCTTTGATTTGCACGAATGGCGGCTCACCGGATTCCACAGGCATGATGCGCGGTTTGGCAAGATGGCCGTCCGTGAAGTCAAGTAGCACCACGCTTTTGCCGTTGCCTTCCACCGGCGGCGTCTGCGATTCGGAGAATGAGTATGCGAGCAGCGATCCGCTGTAACGCGCCTGTGGAGTGCGGTCGAGATGAAATTGCGATTCGGTTGTCGGTTTCGTGGGAATGGTGATTTTTTGTGGTCTGTGCAGGTGGCCGAGTGCCAGATAGTCGAGGCCGGAATTGGAAAAAAGTTCCGCAGGCACGCTGTCGACGCCGCCGACGGTGATGTTGCGTTCCGAATCGGAGGCCGTGGCACCGGATACGAAGGCGTGCGCCATAAGCATAGCGTTCAATTTGGGGTTTGCCTTGCGTCGGGCGGCCAAATCGGCGGTGATGAGCTGTAACGCGGCGCGTATAACCCCTTCGTGCGAGCGACGGATGGTGTTCGTTTCTCTCCGTTTGTCCGATTCTGCAGAATCGGACACTTTAGCGGACGAAGATAATACGTCCGCGCTGTTCAGCAGCCCCTGCAATGCAGGACGCGCAAGATCGGGGTCGAGGTAAGGCAGCGCGTAGATCGCAAGTTGCTCGCCATCCGCGGAATCGACCATGATGGGAGTGCGGCGAAGCCGAGTCGAGCCGCGGAATCGTGGTTGCCGGGCGTGAATATGATATGGAGCGGATGCCCGTTGACCTCCATCAGTCCGAGCCGTTGGAACATCTCGTTGAACAATCGCACCGCTCCGGCAGACGGTCGCGGCGCATCATACACGTCACCGGACACACACAACACATCCACCTGTTCTCGTTTAATCAGCCCAATCAGCCATTCAAGCGCCTTACGCTGGTACTCCAGCAAATCGATGCCTTTGAATCGTCTGCCAATATGCCAGTCGGAAGTATGCAGCACGCGCATACGTCACCCCTTCCCCGCGTTCCAGACCTTCACACATTATAATTGCCCCGTGCAGCGGCTTAACGTGTGGAAAGGATCGACATGGGATTGTTGAGTATGCTGAAAAATGTGTTGGGTGCGGAAAGCGTGACCCAACCGACGCAGCAAACGCGATCCTCCGCGAAATCCACAACACGACCCGCGCGAACTCCGCAATCAAAGCAATCAAAGCAATCAAAGCAACGCACGCAGCAAACGCAGCATGTGCAGCAACCGTCACGTGCATTCCAGCAATCGCAACGCACCACACAGCAGCGTACGCAGCAATCGCAGAGCAAACCCGCAAAACTTACCCCGCAACCACTGCTCCCGGCCGAACGAATCGACAAGGCACGCGCGACCATCGGCAAAATCGAAAAACACGATCTAAGCGACGAGCAGATCAGCGCGATCGCCGGCTCGGGCCATAACACCCTCGTGCTCGCGGGCGCAGGAACCGGCAAAACCACCACCATCGTCGGTTATATCGCATGGCTGCTCGCCACAAAACGCGCCACTTCCGAAGAAATCCTCGTGCTGTCGTTCACTAAAAAATCCGCGGACGACATGTCACACCGCATCATGACAAGTACCGGCAAAGCGATCCGCGCATGCACGTTCCACAGTCTCGGCCTGGAAATCTGCCGTGCATCGACCATCGCCAATCGTCCCATCATCGCCGGGCATGCGTCGAACGGCGTAATGCGCGCCACGTTCGAACGACTGCTCGAACAGAACATCCCCTACCGCCTGCTGGCGTTCAAGCTCATGTCGAAGGAACTGTTCGGCAAATACGGTGCCGCCGCGAAACGTGAAGATTTCCAACTGCCGACGGACGACTACAGTTTCAACCAGTACAAGCAGAGTCTCATTGAAAGCGCGCAGACCATCATCCAGCACATGCGGCAGAACAACATCGACATCAGCGGCATGCGCGAGCTCAACGAAAGGCGCGGTGGCAAGCATATCGGCCATAATCGTGAAATGCTGCAGCTCATCGAACCGCTCTATAACGCGTATATCGGCAATTTCCGCACGACGCAGGGCATCGATTTTCCCGGTATGATCGTCGACGCCGTTCGCTGTGTGCAGCGCAACGAATACCGGCACCCGTACAAATACGTGCTTATCGACGAATATCAGGACATGTCGCGGCCGCGTTACGAGCTGATTCGTGCACTGCGCGAGCAAAACGATTTCACGCTGTTCTGCGTGGGCGACGACTGGCAGTCGATTTACCGTTTCGCCGGCAGTGACATTCATCTCATTCTTGATTTTGCGGAGATTTGGCGCGATTGGGGCCCGACACGCATGTTTCAGATCACCACCACGCGCCGCTTCCGGCAGAGTCTCATCGATGCGAGCGGTAAATTCGTCATGCAGGATAAAAACCTGTATGTCAAACGTTTGCATAATCCGTCCGATAAGAAGGACCATTCGCTGAAAGCGTTGGGCGGCTCCACGCAGGAGGAACGCTTCAACGCGATTGTGGAGCAGTTGCGCAAGCTGCCGAAAGCCGCGTCGGTACTGATGTTGGGACGTTATAGAAGCGATCTGAACCTGCTGCTACGCAACGATTGCGACGGATTGTTCCAGATTGACGAGCACACTGGCAGCATCGTTTTTCTTGAGAAACCGGACATGGATATCACATTCATGACCGCGCACAAATCCAAGGGATTGCAGCGCGATTTCGTGTTTCTGCTGTGCTGTTCCGGCGGTTTGAAGGGCTTCCCGAGTGCGATTCCCGATGAGCCGCTGCTTGGCTTGCTGCTGCCGGAGGTGGAGCGCATGCCGCATGCAGAGGAACGTCGCCTGTTTTATGTGGCGATGACGCGATGCAAAAAGAAGCTGTTTTTCGTGGTCGACCAGTCGCGCCCGTCACGCTTCATGTATGAGCTACACGATCGGATCTGTCCGAATATTTTCCGGGGTGTGAAACTGCCTCCGCAATGCCCGAATTGCGGGGAAGCTTTGCGGCTGCGACATGCCGGCTCCGATCCGTCACGCGCGTTTTACGGGTGCACCGGCTTTCCGAATTGCCGATATTCCCGGGAATGCCGGTAATCGCGCGGTTTTTTCGGGACGACGAATCCGATGCTCCCAACTTCGAAATTTGTCCTTTTTTATCAGGCCGCGTCCCAGCAGCACGCGGCCGGCCCCGCCTTGCCTAGCAAACCACCATCCAGCCAAAGCCCCCGAAAACCAATCCTTTTCATACCTCGGCACCCGCCGAACACCAAAAAAGAGGACGCTCATTACAAACGTCCTCTTTTTCCGGCAATTTGTCCTTTTTTAAAATCGTGCGGTGCTTTCGCGGGGAAAACCGTGCACCACACCATCGCCTGCCACCTTCTCATAAAGCAGTCGACTTAAAATCGACCGCGGACGTCCGCCACGCTAACTCTCTTTTCAATCCAACAACGTCTATCCTGGATTCAACAGGACGGTGAGCATATGGCAGGACGAAACAACTGGACACGCGAACAGACCATGATGGCGTTCGCACTGTACCGAATCCTGCCTTCCGGAAAATGGGATAAACGCAATCCGACTGTCCAGAGACTCGCAGACCACATCCGCCGCTCGCCTTCGGCGGTGGCGCTCAAACTCGGCAACCTGGCCTCCCTCGACGAGAACAGAACGACCAAGGGACTGACCAACTGCAGCAGGCTGGACAGAGAAATATGGGAGGAGTACGCGGAACGCGGCGACGCCCTGGTATTCGAATCATCCCAACTGCTGGCATCGGCGTTGAACGGTCCCGACAACCGTCCAGCCGCGAACGGCGATTCCGTCGTGGAGCAGATCGTCTCGCCGCAGATCGGGTACGACCGTCCGGCCTTGGTCACGCAACGCGTCAACCAGCAGTATTTCCGCAACACGCTCATCCATAACTACCATGACCACTGTTGCATCACGGGAATCGCAATCGATCCGCTATTGGTAGCCAGTCATATCAAACCATGGAAGGATTCGTCGCCGACGGAGAAAGTGGCCGCCTCGAACGGCCTGCTGCTGAACGCGTTCCACGACAGGGCTTTCGACCAGGGTCTGATCACCCTCGACAACGATTTCGCGATTCATGTCTCGCCGCACGTCGAGCACACGGAAATCAACGACGAATGGCTGTACCGTTACGACGGACAGCGCATCTCCCTACCTGTCGTCTGCAGCCCATCCCGAGAATTCCTCGAATTCCATCGAGAGCATATTTATCAACTTTGATTCCGAAGCACCCCTACAATTAGCTATCACAGTAATCCCCGACGAGGAGGAATATGTCTAAAACAGCGAAATCAGTCAAAGCGATTTGCAGGAAAAACGATAAGTTCCTATGCGTCGAATCCCCGGACTCAAATGCACTGTTTTTCCCATCGATTGCAGTTTCCAGCTTTCGCAAGCCCGATATAGAACAGGCGCTGGAAAAGCTTTTGGAAATCACAAATAATGACGAGCTCGCAATCAGCAGGCAGCTCGCCAAGGGACAAAGCACGAATCCACGTTATTATCTTTGCTATTGCGATTACGAAATCAACTTCCTTGCCAACGGACAGTGCGCCGTCTGGCTCACTCAGCAAGAGATGGCATACCACAAGTGGATTCCGGAAGACCAGAAGATGGCAGACCTTGTCATGTCTCCGCTTTTCGAAAAAAGTCCCTATACAACGAAGACAGCAGTCCAGTTACGAGCCAATGATGCGGTTGGCAGAACATTGGAAGAAATCGATTTCAACAACACCGAAAAACAAGGGAATAAAAGCTATCCAGGCAATGTAATTGAACATGTCTGGTTCGACCATCCCGCCGACAACATTTCTGCCCCCGATTTCCCCGAGGCTGAAGTCGAGCTTAAAGTCTCCCCAATCGATATCAAGAAAAGCAAGGATGGTCCTTCTTGCATTGCAGGAGAAAGGCTAGTACTCAATACCATCAATTACGCCAAAGAAAGCACTGCCAATTTCAAGACAAGTTCGTTTTGGAAGAAAAACAGATTCATTGAATTAATGCAGTATCTGCGTCGAATCGCCTCAGAAAAAGGGCAGTCTGAAGATAAGCGCAAATATAAGATCGAATATGCCCACCTTTTAGCTATGGACGATTTTGCAGAACCCAATTTTCCGCAAAACAGTCTCCTGCCTCTCAGCGAAGCGACCATGCTCAGAATCGAACAGGATTGGAACACGATTCATCAGTTCATAGTCGAAAACCGGGCGGATGAACTGACCGAAGGTATGACCGACACCCTTGCAGCATGCACTAAAGGAGCGAATAACAAACAGAAAAGCAGGCAGAGCAATGGCGCAAGAGCAAAATCCAGAGCTTACTGTTTCAAACAAAGTTTCATGACGTCACTTTTACAAAACTATGCATCTGACGTCCACGAAACGACTTCTCTCATCAAAGATATAAAGCAGCTGCAAAACAGAAGCTGCGATAGCATTATTCTGGATTATTTCAACCCTTTTAAAGGAAAATCATTTACGGAAATCGCGGAACAATTTCATTTCACCATACCTAAAAACATATCTCCCAAACAAACTAATTTCATGCTGGTTGACCATATGCTTGGTTCAAATACCAGTATTTCCAAAACCCTGCCGCTTTTCCATGGAAAACCTTCCGAGCAATTTAAGATCCAATCCATTCCCGATTTCAACGATCTAATCAATCAAAAATGGGATACCGATAACTGCGCCCTGCATCACCTTCTGGAAACCACAAAATTCCTCGTCTTTGTTTTTGACAACCAAAATCCCAATGAAAAAGACAAGAATCCAGAAAACATCTACTTTAAAGGTGCCGCATTCTGGTATATGCCGGCATCCGATATCGACATAGCCGAACAAGTTTGGAAGGAAGACGTTGAAAAACTCAGAAACGGAGTGACTCTTCATTACAAAGGCAATCGAGTTTACAACAACTTCGTTAAAGCCTCTGCGCATCGCGTGATTCACATGCGCCCGGATGCGCACAAATCGCAGTACAGCAAGCCGGCACCCAATGCGCAGAATTCCCGTAAACTGCCCGCAAAAGCACACTGGATAAATAGACCCGCCAACCATGAACGCTATTCGGAAGAATATATGACCAAACAGGCTTGGTGGATTAACGGAGCTTATCTCTATAGCCAAATAAAAGACAGACTATGAATCATGGCATAAGGGGCTGCGGCCACCTGCAAGGGGAAAAGCAGCAGCCCCTGTCACAAATCAGAGTCCCATTAGGAAACACTTACTATTCCAGCGTTCGTAACTGTATAAACATGCAATGCTATTGCTTTAAGAACGTCTCGCTCAATGAGCACATTCACGGGACGTTCCTTGAGGTTTTCCGAAAAGGCAAATCGAATCAGGCTGTTAGACGTTCTCCGCAATTGCCTATTATCTGGATGCCTCCGAATCTCCTCGGCACGTTTCATCAATAAGTCCTCATTCCAGCCACACCGGCTAAGGTATCTCTGAACCTTCGATCGCTCTACAAGGACACATTCCACTTCCTTGAAATTCTCTGGGACCATCTCACCCAATGGAATTTCCTTCAGTTGCCCCGTCTGGATGTCCCACGTCTTAACCCACATCAACAGATATCGGTTCGTCTCCGCATTGGCATTGTAGAGCCATCCCGGCACCGGATCACGATGCCCACTTTGCAATGATGACAGCTCGAACGAAAACGTCCTAAGATTACGGTTAATCCAATGCAATGCTGATTTTTCGTCAATAACAATGCGATTGCCATGATAATTGACGATTACATCCATACCTTTTAGCTGTCGTTTTCTGTCATGCACTCGCTCATACTCAAAACCAGCGTCCCGCTTATGTAGAGTCTCATAAAAATGCTCATCAAGAAAAGCCCCAAGAGCTTGTTCAGCGATGCTGTCGCTTTTCCGCAAACTTGCGACCATTATGCCCCTCAATTCTGCCGTTCACTTTTTGATTCTCACGAATCAGTTTGGCCACATAATGTCGATCGAGCCAGAAGCATTGCTTGGTAATCGATTCGCCATTAGGCAAACGCACCACGTCATCGCTGTTCTGTCCTTTCGGCCTTAAATGGCAGACTCCGTTGAAGCTCGCTCCGGGGAGTAAATTGGTTCCTCGCCCGTAATGCACCGATCCACCGCTCAGCATCAATTCATGCAGCCGCTCCCAGACCGGACGGACGTACTGTTCGATATCCTTTTCCGGCATATTCCAAAGGAATCCTCCAACAAGACGGTCATTGCCGGCCACATGTTGCGAATACGGTACCGGAGATTCAAATGGAACGATGAAGAACTTGTTCTCTTCGAAATACTCGTACAGGAACGAGTCTTCCCATTTCACATCAAAGGACGCCAGCCCCCGCCATTCTTCCTCTGTAATCTGGCGGAAAGACATGCTCTCCTTCGGAAGCCCATCCGGATACAATACGACCGTCTTCAGTTTGGTCACATTGGCCTTGCGGAATTGTTCAATCGTATCGACGCTACGTCCTTCCGCACCAACCATTTTCATAACGAGCCGGCTCTTGCTGGCTTTCGAATCCGATTTCGAAATGCCCAATCGAAGAACGATGTCATCAACATTTCTCCCGATGTACGGGCTCATTTGTTGCCGCAGGAATTCAGAAAGCGTCTGGTTCGACGGAATCGGCAAACTGTATTCCTCAATGCGGCTTACCAAAGCACGTTCGGCAATCGACGTCATGAAAGATGATTTGAAGCTGAACGCACGCTGTTTCGCACGTATCCGCGCCTTACCAGAGCCGGCTGGCGCGGGAGCATCTCTCATACTGGAAGCATTCGCACCCTTCGTACATGCGGCAAGATAGTTCGTGTCAGATTCCGAAAGCTGATCAGCATGTCCCGAAACGACTTTCTCGTGAATCGTCTCCCAATCATTGCGAATCGTTGCCAAATCGTTTTCGTCATAATGCAATACGACCGCTTTTAAAACTTTGCAATCCAGACGTGATTGTGCTCTCTTGTCTTCCCGATCATCGTAGTAATACACCATGATGATGTTCTTCGACTTATTCCAAAAACGAGAATCTTCGAATTTTTCTCCAGGCAGATCTTCGTAATTGATGATGTCAAGAACAAGTCTCTCCTTGGCAACAGTCTTCATACGTTTGCCCTTGCCAGAATGTTTCAGCGGAGTCACTTTAAGCTCATAGCGCGTGTTACCAACAAGAATATCGGCTTCGGCATCTGAGTTAACAGGATAATGCAGAACGGATTCCTCAATGATGTTGCCAAGCGATCCTTTGTTTCCTACCGAATCGCCACGACCTGTTTCGTCAAGCTCACGGAAGGTTTTCCCTTCAGCCGCAATCAACAGCTTCGTAACTTCCTCCAGCGACGAAAAACTACGCTCTTCGTTCAGCATCGAACTAGCTCCACATCTCTTTCGGGGCCATTCCAATTCGAATCCCCACTCTTTTGCATTTAACCACCGCAATCCCCTTTTACAAGCACGACACACTGAACTTGATCGATTCCTCATGATTAGATAAGATGTTGGCCAGTAGTATCTCGAACGATCGTTCGGATCGTAAGAGTTAAAGGAGCGCGAGAGCTGCAATGAGCAAGGAAATCAAAGTCGTTGAACTATTCGCTGGCGTTGGCGGATTCCGACTTGGCCTTGACGGCTACAGCAACCCAAAATATCCAGACTTCGATATGGAGCCAGCCGGTAATTTCCATACCATTTGGGCCAACAACTGGGAACCCGACGGACGCCCTACCAAGCAATTCGCATGGCGCTGCTACGAAAAGCGCTTTGGCGAAGGAAGCTGCGTCAATGAAGATATCGCAGTCGTTGTCGAGCAAATCAAAAATGGCGAACGTGAATTGCCGGAATTCGACATGCTCGTTGGAGGCTTCCCCTGCCAAGATTATTCGGTCGCGAAGCCCGCAAGTCTTGCATCTGGCATTGAAGGTAAAAAAGGCGTGCTTTGGTGGAGCATCAACGCCATTCTTGAAATGCGCCACCCGAAGTATGTACTTCTTGAGAACGTCGACCGACTTCTGAAATCTCCTACCGCACAACGTGGCCGCGATTTCGCGATTATTCTCTCTTGCCTATATCGCTTGGGCTATTCTGTGGAATGGCACGTGGTGAATGCTGCCGATTACGGCATGCCACAACGTCGCCGACGCGTATACATTTACGCTGAACATGACGCTCCAAAATGGGATTTGGAAAACCAGCTCTTCCATGCAGGAGTCGAGGCGCGAGCCTTCCCCATCGAGCCAGACGAACGATTCGGAGCCGAGAACTTCTCCGTCAGCAAAGACCCTTATAAGTCTACGAAGGAATTCGGCATCGGAGACAAAATCTCTCGTTTTAAAGAAGCCGGCGTGATGCAGAACGGCAAAGTGCTTACGCGTCGAGTCAAGCCGGTCTATGCAGGACCCCAGCATACGTTGGGCGAGATTCTTGTGCCAATCGACCAAGTTCCAGAAGAATTTTTCATTACCGGAGACAATCTCAAGTCTTGGGAATATCTCAAAGGCGGTAAACACGAGAAGCGCACCGCCAGCAACGGACATGAATACATCTATTCCGAAGGCCCCGTTGCTTTTCCCGATCCGCTGGACAAACCCAGCCGTACAATCCTCACGGGAGAAGGCGGACGAGGTGCCAGCCGCACGAAGCATGTGGTGATACAGAACGGGCGTCTGAGAAGACTCGTTCCCGACGAGCTGGATCAGCTCCAGCGTTTCCCGAAAGGCTGGACCGACGACGGAATGACAGACGGACATCGCGCTTTCTGTATGGGCAATGCCCTCGTTACGGAAATTCCGCATCGCATCGGCAAAGTCATCGCTGAAGACAACGATTCGAAACGGTAAATCAAACGAATTCCGGTGGCTGCTGGACGGAACGGAACGTACTCCAGAATGGCAGAATCGCCATTTTGTGCCGATTTTCATCCGTCGCAAAGCCGAAGAACAGGAGAAATCCTATTACTTCGTCGGCAGCGCGGTCGCATTGGACGATGTGCACGCGTCGGTGAACCCCGGCGAGGATGGCAGCGAGTCGAAGGTGGTCATTTCCACACTCAAGCTCGGCAAACCAGTCGATCCGGAACTCTACCGCCACCTCACCGGCGAGTCCGCCCTGTAATTCGCGACCTTCTGACACCTATCTCGCTTATGGATGGCGGTTCCAACAGCAAAAACGAAGTTTGGGGGTATGAATCATACCCCCAAACAAGCGATTTACTTCAGTACACCGCCATCCATAAGCGAGATACCAGCAGACGCACATGAAAATCCGCCATCCATAAGCGAGATAGCCCCGCAATCACTCCAGCCACACATCGAAACATATAAAAGCGGCTTGTGTATATACGTTGTATGTACAGCATATATACGCAAGCCGTCCGAGCTGAAAGTAGCCGAAACTACGGAAGGTCACTCACCGACCGTCGGCGTAGCCACCCATGTCGGGCCCATCGAAACCGCCGTCGAAGCCAGGGCCGTCAGGACCTGGACCGAATCCCGGACCAGCAGGACCACCCGGACCGCCCAGGAATTCGCGCGCCGACATGCCGTTCTCCCTGCGGGAGGCATCCACTGCTTCCTGCAGCACCTTGCGAACTTCGAATCCGTTCAGCACGTTCTTCAATGCCACTACGCCATTGCCGGACGACTGATCGCGCGTATCCAGCACAATCGTGCTCATGCCGAAGATGCGCTGCAGGAATGTACGTTCCACGCTGATATCCACGATGCGGAACAGTTTGATCAAGTTGAAACTCTCGTTCAGAATGCCGGTTTTGACGCTCAGCTCACGGTCGGTAAGTGTGTACACGGTGAACGTGAACGGCGTACGGCACCAAAGTTCGCAAGCGTACGGCCCCATTTGCGCTTGCGCTGCTGCCACAGGACATTGCCACTTGCAACCTTCATATGGTTCCCCCTTTTCATCAGAGGCCTAACTGGAATGGCCGCCCTATGCGGCACAGCACACCATTCTACCGTCACGCTCGCACGAACACCGTTTTATCTATCGCACAGCGCAGACGTTTCACACACTGTTTCACACGTCGTTCCGTGTAGGGAAAAGAGACACTTCACAGCACGCGCAGCAGCTTACGCAGCAACTCGCGCCGCATCCGTCACGTCGCGCACGATAACGCAAACACAGGCGAGCGCCGCTTCCGCGGCATTGGCACCAATCAGCACCACACCGTCAAATCAGTTGTAGCCCTTCACTTCGCGGAAGATGCCGCTCAAATTGCCGTTGCGTCCGTCGAACACCTTGCCGTTGGACAGCTTGGCCAAATCGTTGAGCTGCTGCGAATCCGCGTCGCCGAACATGATGGAGAAAATCGGAACGCCTTTGCCATCGGACGCATACTGCTGCTTGAACTCGTCAAGCTTCGCCGTGTCCGACTGCCCGTCGGTCAGCAGCGCGATCGCCACCGTGTAATCGTCGCGGTCGGACGGCAGATTCTTCAACGCGACTTCCAGCGCATTGTAGATGTCCGCATTGCCATTTGCCACCTGATTTTCGCTGGCGGCCAGCAAGGTCGCGGTTTGCTTGCCTTGCGCGACCTGCGCCACTTTCGCGCTGCTGTTGAAGGGGATGAACACGTTGACGTCGTCATCGCCCGGCTCGATATGCGAGGCGCGTGCCTGATCGGCGTCGAGGGCCGCCTGCAAACCGGCCACGGCACCGCTTTTGCCCTTGCCTGACATCGATCCGGAATAATCCACCACCCACAAGGTGTAAGCGGGCTTGCGCAGGACGGTCTGATACTGGTCGAGCGCCTGTTCGATGATGTCGGAGGATGGCATGGTGATGGTTTTCAGCACCGATGAATCCGATTTGACGCCCCATTCCTTACGGAACGAATCCTTCACCTTCGCATCTTTGGCATACGCCAGCGTGCCGTCCGAACCGGTTCTACGACCCGCCTGTTCGAACAGTTTCTTGGAATCCTTCGACGTGATCGACTTGCTGAATCGCTTGAACGCATCCTCTTTGTCCTGCCTGCGATCCACGTAAGCAAGCGGCGAATCGGAAATCGCGATGCCGTCGGACGGATAGACGGCCAGCAGCGGCTCCTTGTTCTTCGCCGTCAACGCCTTGTCCGCCTGGATGACGAGCGATTCGTAGTTCACCATGGAATCGTTCGTATCCGGGTCGTTGACGACCATGTCCTTCAGCCAGTCGGACGAGCCGGATGAACGATTGACGCCCGACAGTACGGTTTTCACGGACTTACGTAATGAAGCATCGTTCAAATCGTCTTTGGTGAGTGCCGACTTACCGCCGTTCAGCGCCGTCAGAAACGCCATGTACGCCGACGCTCCGGAATTCGATTGCGTGGCGGACGTCATAGCGAACGACAGCTTCTTGGCCTTCACCGCATCCATAATGTCTTTCGTGGACACCGGCTTCGTTGTACCGTCCGTATTCGCCCAGCCGAGTTCCTCAGCCTTGCTTTGCTTCACGCCGAACACCACCGGCGTGGTGGACGTGGAGACCTGGTCCTTGACGACGTGCTTGATATCCCCCATGGTGATCCACATGCTGCTGGCCGGCCAGACCGCATCGTAATCCCTGCCCGCGTGATGGCCTTTGTTGCGCAGCGCGTCCATAACGTCCAACGACCCCATGTAGTCGACGGTCACTGACACTTTCGATTGTTTGGCCGCCTGTTCGATGGCCCCGCTCACTTCCTTGTTTTCGGAGCCGGAGGCGATGCGGATGGAATCTTTGGCACCGTCCACGGAATATGTCGCGGTTGTGCCGCTGTTCGAATCGCCGTCCGACGTCGCATTGGAAGCGCTGTTCGTCGAACCGCATCCCGTGAACAGACCTACGATCAAAGCGATGCCCCCAGCCGCCGCACCAAGTTTGCGTGCGTTCATCTTGTGTTGGCCCTCCGTTCATATTGCGCCAAAAACCGTTCAGCGCACCCGGAAAACATTTCCGAATGCGCTGAAAACATGTTCTGTTATGTGCGATTGATTATAGTCCGATTTTACCGAACGGCCATTTTGCCGTCTCATTTTCGTCATTATTTTCGTTTCCCCCTCATTCCGCCCTTTCCGCTCTCTTCCACAGACGTAGCCGACGCCGCCTATACTTTCCGCTCTCTTCCACAGACGTAGCCGACGCCGCCTATACTTGGTGCGGCTACTTGTTGCGGCACAATCGCAACTATGCAATCACAGGCATCGCAACGGAAAGGTGGGCGCATGGGCAGCTTCAATCGCAGGCAGGAAGCCGACGATCTCACCGACTACGTCAATAACGGATGGCTCAGTTCCGCCGAATTCGACGGGCCGACTTTCCTGTGGAATCATCTCATCCGCGAAGCAAGCCAGGAGGATGCCGCGCAACGCAACGATGTGCCGGTCGCCAATCTTTCCGACGCGGACGTGGTCATCAACATGCCCATGCAATGGTATTTCGACGCCCTCGCCTCCATGGTGCCCACCGCGGAACGTACCGATACGGGCGTGGAGATTCCGCGCATCGATATGCCGACGTTTTCGATCGATTCGCAGGCGCTGTCCGGCGTGGACGCGGTGGTCGGCAACGCGGTGATCAGCACGCGATGGCTTGACGCGGTCGGCAATCTCGCCAAAGCTGTGGAGATGACCGCAAGGTTCGTCGGCAATGTGGCCGACCGTGACAACGAGGGTTTCGACTACCTGAAAGATCTGATTCAGACCGTACGCGTGTACATGGATGCCGTGGCCTGCAACGCCGATCCGATGACGGGCGAGCAGGCGTTACGCATGATCACGCAGGTGGCGTGCAATGAGGATTTCCGGCTCAACGCCATGCAGATGGTGGAGCTGCTGTCTTGCGGACTGTCGTTCGCGCAATGGGATGATACGCGCATGTTCGCCTATGACGCGTTGAACAAGGGCATTGCCGCGATGCGTGATTTCGCAGCGAAGTCCGGTAATGGCGATGCAAGCAGCACGACTGGCGACACTATGAACAGCGTCGGCAGTATCGACAGTGATGTTACGGGCGGTACGGGGGAGCTGCTGTT
>OAUN01000391.1_pt1 | contig 18646 bp, 10 predicted proteins | sample 1495101 | NCBI WGS metagenome assembly OAUN01 (sample SAMEA2580000, study PRJEB22360) | human gut metagenome | biome: human gut; feature: human-associated habitat; material: faeces | place: Denmark | collected 2008/2010 | reverse complement strand
CAAGGAAGTGGTGTTTTCTCTCCACACGGAGGGGCCCCCCGCCCCCCTGCCGCATGGCCGGCAATGTTCGTTTCAAAGCCGAAGTGGCAGGGGTTTTCTCCCGGAGTGTCGATGGCTCCCCAGTGGGCCTTTCCACAGTGGATGGTGTGGTAGCCGCTGTCTTTCAGGTACTGCACGAACGACTTGGCCACGAAGGTGTGGTTCGTGCCTTCCACCTGCGCAATGCCGTTGTAGTTCCAGTCGGGAAGTTGCAGCACCTCGCTCTGGGCATCGGTGGTCTTGTTCTTCTGCAAGGTCCAGTTGGTCACCCGGTGGCGGGCGGCGTTGGCTCCGGTCATCAGACTGCAGCGGGTGGGCGAACTGATGCTCGAGGCATAAGCCTGCGTGAACATCATTCCCTGACGGGCCAGACGCTCTATGTTAGGGGTTTCGTAACGTTCGTTGTACATGGTCTTCTCTGTCCAGAAAGGCAGTGAAGTGTCCTGCCATCCCATGTCGTCCACCAGGAAGAATATGATGTTCGGACGCGGGTCGGGACGGTCGTTGGCCAGGGTATGCAACGGGGAAAGCACGGAGGCTATCCCGAGAAGTGCTAAAAGATTTTTGTTCATAATATCTTTCTTTAGATTAAGGATTTACGTGATAAACACTAAAGTTTCGGATGAGTGGCTCAGCCGTGCAATCTTCTATCACCAGACGGAAGGATTTGGCTTCTACGGCAGGGAAGGATTCAATGCGCTTGTGCCCCACGGAAGTACCTTTGGCCACGGTAGTCCACTTGCCGTTCACCTGGACTTCTACCCGGTAGGCACGGATGCGTTCGCCGCCGGTAATGTCTTCCTGAATCTGGTAATAGTTGACGGGCTGTGCCTTGCCGAGTGAGAGCGATACTTTCTTCTTGCCGGTAGCTGAAGTTTCTGCCAGCGGCTGGCCGAAACGGCGGTGGATTTCGGCACCCCATTCCTGCAGGCGGCGCACGTCACCTTCCGGAATCAATCCGTCGGGATTCGGGGTAAGTCCCACCATCAGCGTGGCATTGCGGCCGACTGACTTTTCGTACATTTCCATCAGGTTGGCTAACGGATAGACGGCCTTGTTGTCATCACCCGGTTCCCAGAACCATTCGTGGCGTCCGTTGTATCCGCGCAGAGGTGTGTCGGCCATGGCAGGCACCCAGAACTTGCCGTTGGGATCGCCGTGTGCCAGCAGCTTGTTGTGGTCGGTCACTCCGTCGGTGGCGTTGCTGTGACTGTACGGGTAGGGGAAGCTCGACCAGCAGGGGTAGCCTACGGTACCGCTTTCCGAACCGCCCCAGCGCAGGTCGGCACGGTTCACGTTGTGATAGAACAGACAGTTGGGCTGGTACTTGTTCACAATGGGTTCCACGTCGGGCCCCATTCCTTTCGGGTCGTCGGCACCGCCGTCAAACCAGATCATGAAGAGTTCGCCGTAGCGGGTGCAGAGTTCCGTCACCATCTTTTCGCACAGGCGCTTGTACCATTCCTGGCGGTTGCGGGCAAACTCGCCTTCACCTTCTGCCTTGAAGTTGTGGATACCCAGCAGGGAGTTCCAGCGGATGCCGATGTAGATGCCCGGTTGCACACCATACTTGCGGCAGGAGTTCACGAAGTCGCGCACGATGTCACCCTTTCCGTCGCGCCATTTCAGGGCCTTCATGCAGTAAGGATTCACGTCGCTCTGCCACAATCCGAAACCGGTTTCATGAGTGGCAGTGAGGATGGCAAACTTGGCCCCGGCAGCTTTGGCCGACTGAATCCACTGGTCGGTGTCGAGCTGGTCGGGATGGAAAATGTTATAGTCCTCAATCGGGTTGATGCGGTTGTTGCCTTGTCCGTACACCAGTCCGTCGAATACGTGCAGGTCGTAGTGGAACACCACGCCCAGTTCGGCTTCGTGCCATTTAAGCTGGTGAGGAGCCGGGCGGGGACCTTCGTAGTCGGTATTACGGGCTGCGGTAGTGGTCGCGCAGAGGGCGAACAGTGTCAGTAATGTCAGTAATGTCTTTTTCATATTCATGGTTTCAAGTATTTTTCAAATGGGTCATGGGTCTGTTCGAGCCATGAAGAAAGAGTTCGTTTCAGTGAATCACAAAGAGCCGGCTGACTTTCCGCAAGGTTGTGCAGCTGGTTCGGGTCGTGAAGCCGATCGTACAGCCATACGTGCATGGGCTGGCCTTCTTCCACCTCTGTCACATACGTGTAGCGTGTGGTGCGGATGCCGCGTCGGCCAGAAGTAGAATCCGAAGGTACGCAGTAGTAATAAGGCTGGAAAGCCTCCTCAGGCGTTTGTATTTTCTCGTTCAGCAGCAGTGGACCCCAGTTGTGTGTCTGTACGGATGCCGGTATCTGTGCTTCCATTCCCATGAGCGAGAGCAGGGTGGGATACAGGTCGGCAAACGCCATGGGCAGGCCACTCTTCTGCGGATGCAGCTTGTCCTTCCAGCAGCAAATCATAGGGATGCGCATGGATTCTTCGTAGAACACGTTCTTGCCTTCTACTCCGTGTCCGCCCATGCAGACTCCGTGGTCAGAAGTGAAGACGATGAGAGTATTGTTGTACACACCGCAGTCTTTCAGAGCCTGGACGATGCGTCCCACATGTTCGTCTACTCCGGTGATGCAGGCGTAGTAGTTGCAGATGTTTTCGCGGAAGTAGTCGCCTTCAGGGGTTCCCTTTTCCGGAATGTAGGGCAACTGTCGGGCTAGTGCTTCCACATCGAGCGAGTCGTACAGCCGCTTGTAGGTTTCGGGCACCAGTTCGTAGCCCGTATGCGGGGGATTCATAGACACCACCATGGCAAAGGGACGGTCGGTTTTTGTGCCTTCCGTACGGATGAACTCGATGGCGCGGTCGGCCTCGTAGGCAGGTCCCCACTGGTTGACGTAGTAGAACTCCTCCCGTCCGGATTTCGTATCCCAGTACATCGGTTTCAGGTGATTGTCGTACGTGCCGTAAGCGATCCACTTGTCGAACCCGTGGCGACGTTCAGGCGGACACCATTCGTTCCAGGCCACTTCTCCCTTGTTGTTGTACGTATCCACGTAGGGGCGGTACGGGGCATCGAGATGCCACTTGCCGATGTAGGCCGTGCGATACCCTTCTTCCTTCAGCACGTCGCTCCAGCATACAGCCTCTTCCGAAAGCTCCACGCCGTAGGGGGTATTCTGCGAGTTGCAGTTGCCCGTCACCCCGTTGGCTGCCGGATACATCCCCGTCATCAGCATGGCTCGTGCGGGCGATGATACCGGATAGCTGCTCACGGCATCGGTGAAGAGGATTCCTTCGGAAGCCAGGCGGTCGAGGTTCGGAGTCTGTACGGGTTCCTTTCCCATGCATCCCATGGCATCGCCTCTGAACTGATCAGCCATGATGAAGACCAGGTTGGGACGCGAGGGCTTGGATTCCGGGCGGGAACATGCCGAGAACGGAAGCACGACGCCTAAGGCAGAGGTATAAACGAGTAGTGTCAGTTTCATATCAATGGAGGTAAAGGTAGGAGAAAAATCGGAAAAGGAGAAGTTTTTAAGAAGATTACAGGGGAAAAAGTGATCTTCATAAGAACTTCTCCTTTGGGGTTTACAAGGTTGGGATATTATTATTCGCCTTCGGGCAAACTGTTTGTTTCAATCTTCCATCCCGGATTCTGATAGATAGGAGAGGAAGTATAGTCACCTGAACCTTCCACTTCGGTTGTCAGACGGAAATGATCGAAAGCAATGGGGAAGAGGTAACGGTTCGGGTTCCAGTTGTAACCGTTATAGGCAATGTTGCTGGAAATGACACGGTACGGAAGCAGGTAGTCTCCATCGCTCTTGGCAGAAACGTTGGCTCCTTCTGTACCGGCTTCTTTCAAGTCGATAACAGTCAGTGCTTTGTCGAAATTCTGTCCGTTGATGCCGGCATCCGGAGTGGCATAGCGCTTGTAGTTCTCTGCCCACAGGTTGAATCCTTCTACCTGATAGTTCTGCATCTTGTCGAGTGCACACCAGCGGCGGAGGTCACGCAGGCGGAATCCTTCGGCAGCCAGTTCCACGCGGCGTTCACGACGGATATTGTAGATCGTAACGTCTACCAGATTATTGCCTGAGTAGCGTGCCAGGTCGATTTCTTTCGTCAAATCTGTATTGCGGTTAGTCTTTTCGTAGTCGGTATCCATACCGGCACGTCTGCGGATGGCTTCCCAGTATCCTTTACTTTTCGCATCAAGCGAGTGGTTCAGTTCATAGTCTGCTTCCATGTAGTTAAGATAAGCTTCAGCTGCGCGGAAGATGACACATGCGGTAGTAGACGGCAAGGTAGGACCTTGTGAAGGATCGGTATTCAAACCTTTCTTAATGGAATAACCGGTTGTGCTGCGGTTTTCAGCCATTTCTGTAATCGGGGCACGATAGTAATATCCGGCTCCGTCAATGATGGCTTCGGTCATGGCAGCCTTTTCAGTCAGCATGTCGCCCGGCATCAGGGTATTGTAAGTCAGACGCGGGTCACGTCCTTCTGCTACATCCTGATAAGTGCGGTCGCCTTTGTAATCTGTACCAGCAGCATAGATAGGAAGTCCGTTTTGCATTAGGTAGGTATTAATCATGCTGCGGGTGTAGCCACTGTTTCCGCCTCCGTTACGTTGCAGATAGCCCACTACGAAGTGGTTCACAGCTGGTGTCAGGTTGGCATCGTAAGTTCTCCACAGTAAGACTTCGGGCATGGAACTCAATGAGTTGCTGTTGAACAAAGCCGGATAGTCATTGTAAAGTGGATAGTTATCGGCTACAATCTGGGCGGCTTTTTTGGCCTCGTTCAGAAAATAGCTGATTTCCGCATCAATGTCGATGGTAAAGTTTTTTAGATAGTCTTTCTGTGCACCTGGCCATCCCGGTCCGCCCGGAACGCGTGCCGTACCTTTATGGTATTTTTCCCATGTACCTTCGAACAGGGCTACACGGCTCTTCAGCAAGGCTGCACAATCCTTGGTCAGACGGTTACTGGCCGGAGGAGTGTTCGACATAAAGTAGTAAGCTGAGTCAAGGTCTTCAATGATGAAGCGGGCCACTTCGTTGCGCGGACGGCGCTGGCTGGCCTGTTTTACTGCTTCATAATTGTCGGCAATGGTTGTCTTGATAATGGGGAAGTCGCCCAGTGAGTCCAGCTTGTTGGCATAATAGAATGCACGGAAGAAATAGGCTTCACCCAGATAATGTTTGTTGTTGGCTTCATTGCCACCTAGCTCACCGGCTTCAAGCAACGGACGTACGCGGTTGATGAAGTAGTTGGCCGAACGGATTTCGCTGAAGTTCCAGGCACCTCCTGATTGTGCTACACGGTTTTCACCTTTTACGAACAGCTTTTCCGGGTTGGAAGCTGCCTGGTTGTCACTGTTGTTATCGGTTGCGAAGACACCGATGTCGTACACTCCGGGTTTATGCGAAGGCAGTGAGTTATATAGGTTGGCCGTATAGGCTGCCAGGTCATTTTCACTGAGCAAATATTTTTCTACAGGTACTGCATCCATTGGCTCTCTGTCCAGAAAATCGTTGCAGGAGCAGGCCAGGGCTGTTATTCCAATGGCGAATAATATATCTTTTTTCATGGTTCGTTCAAATGTTTAAGGGTTAGAGTGTCACGTTGATACCGAATGAGAAGGTCTGTGAAAGCGGATAAGTTTTTCCGCTGGACCATCCGTTGGCTGCAATGGCCTCAGGGTCGAACATATCAGCAATACCGCTGATGGTAAACAGGTTTTCTGCACTGAAGTACACGCGTACTTTTTCGATATTGACTTTGCTGGTCCATGCTTTCGGGAAGGTGTAACCCACTTGCAGGTTCTTCATACGCATGTAAGCTCCGTTTTGCAGGTAACCGGTCTGTGTTAGTTTGTTTTTATCTCCTTTGTCGCCGATATAAGCTTTCGGGTAGTAGGCATCTGTGTTCGGACCGAAGATAGAAGTTGTGTTTTGCGGACGCCAGTAATCGAGGTGTTCTTCGTAACCTACAGACTGCCATTCTCCTCCGTCAGCTCCCCAGAACAACGGACCGCTGAGCCAAAGATCGCGTTTCAATACACCCTGGAAGAACATCTGTACATCGAAGCCTTTCCAGTCGGCACCGAGGTGAAGACCAAAGTTGAAACGAGGTTCGCTGTTACCGATTACTCTCAAATCACCGTGGTCGTCTACTGTCTTGGAACCATCGTCAACCACTTTGTCACCGTTCAAATCCTTGTACATGATATCACCGGCACCCCACTGAGAACCCAGTTTGCTCTGGTCGTTTGCAGCCTGCCATTCCTGCATCTGCTGGTCGCTCTGTGCAATACCCTGAGTTTCATATCCCCAGATTTCACCGATGGTTTTTCCGTCATAATAAGCGTATGTTTCACCGTCGGCCTGATAGATAGCTTTTGAAGCATTCGGATATTTTTTCACCTTTGCACGGTTATCGGAAAGGTTGAAGCCCAAATCGTAGTTCACTTGTCCGATGCGGTCTCTCCAAGAAATGTTCAAGTCCCATCCTTTGTTTTCCAGTTCAGCATTGTTGGTGTTCGGCAGTGTAGTACCCAGTGCGGCACCGATTTCAGCTGGAGGACCTACCATACCTTTGGTACGGCGGATGAAGTATTCAAATGAACCTGTCAGGCGGTTGTTGAGCAATCCGAAGTCAAAACCGATATTGGTATTGTAAATCTTTTCCCAGGTAAGCGTACTGCTGACCAGTCCCGGTACACCGGATGTGGTAGGACGTACACCGCCCATCAGCCAGCTTCCGACATTGGCTATTACATTTTGTGTCAGATAGAACGGATAGAACTCATCGGTGTTCTGGTTACCTAGCATACCCCATGATACACGTGGTTTGAATGTATTGATAACTTTGGTTAGCGGAGCAAAGAATGATTCATGTGCCATGTTCCATCCGAAAGAGAATGACGGGAAGAGGTTCCAGCGCTGGTCGCGAAGGAAACGTGAAGAACCGTCGTAGCGGAGGTTAGCTTCAAACAAATAACGTTCTTTATAAGAGTAGTTGATACGTCCGAAGAATCCAGCGGTAGCCCAGTTTCTGTATTGGGTAGGATTGTTGTCGTCATTGTTGATTTTATCTTCACCTACCGAAGCGCTGATTCCCGGAATCAGTCCAGAAATGACATCGCTGCGTTGTGCTGACAGAGAACGTACAATGTATTCTTCCGTATTCATACCCAACATTACTTTCAGGTAATGGTCATTCTTTTCGAGGGTATAATCGGTATAGAAAGAAGTGGTGTAGAAGTTGCTGTTCAGGTAGTTCATGCGGGCAAAGGTGGCTCCCGGTGCATAGCTACCGCTGAATGCCAGTTCTACAGGATTGTTGTTGATGTCATATTCATAAATCTTGTTCAGGTTCACCTGCTTGTTCTGGTTAATGACGCGCATGCCAGCTTCCGCATAGATATTCCAATTCTTAAGCGGGTGGAGTACCACTTGTCCCTGCAGATAAATGTCATCGTTGTGTGTTTTGGAACGACCGCCGTCAGTCAGCTGTGCCAGCTTTCCGTTGCGCATATAGTGTCCGTTCGGATCTTTAAATGGCATTGTCGGCCACATACGGGCAATGTCATGATACAGCAAGCCGCCTTCTTCCAGATAAATTGGGTTGTCAAGGTCGTAGCGGATGAATTTTGTGCTCAGGTTGAAATCAATATATTTATTAATTTTTGTGTTGATTTTTGCACTCAGATTGTAACGTTTCATGTTATCATTACCGTAGCGCAGGTTACCGTTCTGGTTCAGATAACTTCCCGATACATAATATTGTAGTTTTTCGGTTCCTCCGCTCATGCTGAGGTTGTGTTCCTGACTCCAGGCCCAGGTGAAATGTGTTTTGTACCAGTTGACGTTGTCATTGGCTTTTTCATGGAAATGCCAGTTGCTGCCGTTAGGAATGGTAGTGGTAGTGATTTTACCTGCCATGTAGTCCTGAATACGTCCGATAGTTTCTTCGTCGAAAATAATTTTATCACCCTGGTTTACGGCTGCTTCGTTGAAGAAGTTGGCAAAGCGGTAAGAATCGAGCTGATTCGGCAGGTTGGTCGGACCGGAATAACGGAAACTGTTGTTGTAGTTGATGGTCATTTTTCCAGCTTTACCTTTCTTGGTAGTGATCAAGATTACACCGAAGGCAGCACGTGAACCGTAGATAGAAGAAGATGCAGCGTCTTTCAGTACGGAGATGCTTTCAATATCTTCCGGGTTCAGAGTATTCATATTTCCTTCCATACCGTCAATCAAGATAAGAGGTTCACCCTTTGAACCGGTACCGATTGTTCCTGTTCCACGGATGTTTACTTTCATGGATTGTCCGAGCTGTCCACCCAGGTCAGCAGTTGATAAGTTTAGTCCCGGCACGGTACCCTGCAATGCCTGTCCCACTTGTGACACAGGTCTTGATTCCAAAGCCTTGGTGTCGACTGTGGCCACGGCACCGGTCAGGTTTACTTTCTTCTGTGTACCGAAACCTACTACTACCACTTCATCGAGTGTTTGAGTATCTTCGGACAAAGTGACCTGATAAGAAGTCTTTCCTTTTTGTACGGGGATTTCCTGGGTTTGATAACCGATGTAGGAAACTACCAATGTACTTCCTGAGGCAACGTTGTTCAGCTGGAAGTTTCCGTCCAAATCGGTGATACAACCGTTGCTTGTACCTTTAACTACTACTGAAGCTCCGATGATGGGTTCATTCAGTTTTTTGTCTGTAACAATTCCGGAGATGCTCACCTGTTGCGCTTGCAGTGGTAATAGTCCCGCCAGCAAGGCTATGAGCAGAGAGATGAATTGTGTTTTCATGTGACTCATGGTTTTAAGATTAAAGTTTATATATAGATGGTTAAACAAGTTTTCAGGTTTTCCTGTTGCAAATCTCCGAAATAAATGGTGTAAGGGCAGTGGGTAAACGTTGCATTAACAGTCGGTATTCTTCTTATCTGCGTTTTTATGGGGGTAAAAACTGTTTTTTTTACCGGTATTCTGACTTTTTAGACAAGATTTTTGTTTCTTTGCGTAACCATTACATAGCTTAATCTGAGAAATGAAAAATATATACTGCCTGCTCATTGTATCTTTCCTTTGTATTTTCTCGCTTCTTCCGGCGGGTGCACAGACACTTTCCGAGAAGGATTTTCAGGTATTGAACATGAACGACGGGTTGTCGGACAATGACATTCATTCCGTGGCAAAAGATACGGAAGGCTTCATGTGGTTCGGAACCGGCAGCGGACTGAACCGTTACGACGGACATACTTTCAAAGTGTTCCGGATGCCGGGAATCTCTTACCGGAGAATTGACAGGGTGGTATCGCTGGATACGGATTACCTGCTTCTTCGTTCGGAACAGAACCTGTTTTTGTTCGACAAAAAATATGAACGCTTTCTTCCCGTGTGCGATTCGGTGAGCAAACAGCCTGTGATGTTCGCCGATTTTGTGGCCGATTCTGACGGCAGTTGCTGGGGCGTATCTTCCGGTGAACTGTCGGAGGTGAATTTCCCGTCTTCCTATGTGCAGGACACAGCGTTTGTCTCTGTGCGTCATGTGGTGAACAATTTACAAAGCGATCCGTTTGTAGTGCTGTGTATGGGAGAAGACGGGAAGATGCTGTATTGTGCAAGCCGGAATGGAACCGTCTATTGTTTTACCCCCGGGCAAAAGCAGTTGAAGAAAGTTTGTGACGGGCAGTTGTCGTCTAGTAAGTGGGTTTCCTCTGTACTGAACGATGATTCGTTTATCTGGATTTCTACTGTGGGTGACGGGTTGTATGGTTATGATCTGACAAACGGAAAGTTGCATCACTGGCAGTATATTTCAGAAAGAATGGGGGAACAGCTGTCGCATAACGATGTCTTTCGTTTGCTCCCGATAGGGAATTCCCGGTACCTGGCCGTGACCTGGAACGGATATACTTTGTTGAGCCTTACGCCGGAACGGGAAATCAAGTTGCGCGATTTTCAGTCCTTCCTTCATAACGGAAAACAATATTTCGAAACACGTATGATTTCAGGTTATTACGACGAGGAAGGACTGCTCTGGATTGGCACCGAAGGAGGAGGAGTGCTGTTTTCCGACCTGCGTCAGCTGTTTTATCACCAGTATGCGCAGACACGTTCCAATGAAATCTGTGGCATCCAGATGGACGAAGAAGGTTACGTCTGGTTGGCTACTTTTCACAAGGGCGTGTTGCGGAGCACGCAGCCTTTTGACGTGTCGCATTCACTGTCGTTTGAATCGTTTGATACCGGCATTCCGGGCCTGAAAACCGTGCTTTGCAGTTCGTCGGACGAGAATGGAGGTTTCTGGTTCGGCACGCAGGACGGACGAGTGCTTCGTTACGGAAAAGACCAGAAGTGGGATGACATGCGGATTGGCACTCCCGGACAGCCTTCTCCAGTGGTATGGAGCCTGCTTATGGTTTCAGACGAGCAGTGTTGGGCGGGTACCAGCGACGGGTTATATTGGGTGGACTTTCAGCGGGGAACTTCAACGCACGTCAGCTGGAGTAATCCGCAAATCCCGGATCATATCCATATACGTGCGTTGGCAGCCGGTGATAATCAGACTTTGTGGCTGGGAACCGGAAGAGGCTTGCTCCGGCTGTGGATGAGCGGTACCAAGGTGCTGCGGACACATGCCGGATACGAAGCCAGAGCCGGTATGCCGGATACGGAAATCGAAGTCCGTGCCCTGCTGTATGGGACAGACAAGAAGCTGTGGGCAGGATACGCCGGAAGCGGTCTGGTGGCCTGTTCGCCGGAAGGAGACAGTATCCTGACCCGTTATACTACCGCCCAGGGGCTGTGCAGCAATTTCGTGACCACACTGTCCGAAGACAACGATCACTCTCTTTGGGTAGGTTCCAACTCCGGCATTTCCCGTTTGAGCCGTCACTTGCAGTCATTTTATAACTATTACATTTCGGGTAGTAACCGCTCCGTCTTTTTCGGCAAGGACTTTCTTTTCTGGGGAAACCACAGCATGCTGACCTATTTCCGTCCTTCCGACCTTCGCTTTAATTATCCGAAAGAAAAGGGACGGGTGATTTTTACCGACCTGGAAGTGAATCACACTCCCGTGCAAATCGGGCAGAAGGTCAACGGGCAGGTGGTGTTGCCCCAATCGTTGCTTTATACTTCCGAATTGCACCTGACGCATGAGAACCGCAGTTTCTCCCTGCTGTTTACCAATCTGCTCTATCTGACCAAACTCCAGAAATACCTTTTCCGCCTGTATCCTTATCAGGAGGAATGGATTATGGCCGATGAAGGGGAAAAAATCTCGTACGACCGTCTGCCGGCCGGCACCTATACTTTCCAGGTGAAGACCATTTTCCAGGACCAGAGTGAAGGGGATGTCAGTAGCCTGAAAGTGGTGATTGCTCCTCACTGGAGTGAAACTCTCTGGTTCCGTCTGCTTGTGGCGGCTGGCCTGATCAGTATCGTGCTGATTTACCTGCATCGTGTGCGGTTGAAGCAAAAGCGGATACAATACGAACTGCGTCTGGAACACGAACTGTTTACGGTCAATATGGAACGTAACAAGGAAGTGGAACTTCGCAAGGAGCGTGAGGCTTTCTTCACGATGGCAGCCCATGAACTGCGCACTCCGCTTACCCTTATCTTGTCTCCGCTGCGTGAACTGCTCTCCAAAATTACACCCGCACATCCGTTTTATAGTCGTCTGTCCGTCATGTTCAAGTATGCCGAAGGACTGCATACCCTTACCGACCGTTTGCTGTATATCCAGAAAGCAGAAGCCGGCATGGTGAAGCTGCGTCTGTCTGCGGTAGACGTGCTATCCCTGATGAGGGATGTGGCAGAAGGTTTTCAGCCGCTGGCAGCCGAACGCCGGATAACGTATGAATGTGTGCAGGGGTCGGAGCATATTACGATATGGGCCGACCGGGAGAAACTTTCATCAGTCATCCAGAACTTAATTTCGAATGCCTTTAAATACACACCCGAAGGAGGAAAAATCAGCCTTTCGGTAGAACGGAAGGAGTTCGACCAGAAATCTTTCTGCTGCATTTCGGTGACGGATACCGGAAAAGGAATAGATGCCGGATTGCTGCAACACATTTTTGAGCCTTTCGTAACCGGCGATGCAGATCCGGCAGTCTCTACCCGCATGGGAGTGGGACTGAAAATCGTGAAGCACATCGTGGAAATGCATCACGGACGAGTGAACGTGGAGAGTGAACCGGGAAAAGGAACATCGTTCGCTGTGTACCTGCCCGAAGGAAAATCGCATTTCGAAGAAGACGATTGCACGTGGGATGAAACTCCGGACGCGGATGATAAAGAAAAGGGAAGAGAAAGTATCTCAGGCCTGATGTTGTTGCCGGAAGCGGAAGAGACCTCACAGAAAACGGAGGAAGAACGTACCGCCGCCCGTCAGACGGTACTTATCATAGAAGACAATACCGACATGCGCCGTTACCTGCGCGACCTGATGAAGAAACATTATCGGGTATTGGAAGCGGAGAACGGGGAAGAGGGAGTGAAGGTGGCCGTGGAACAGGTGCCCGACCTGGTACTGTCGGATGTGATGATGCCGGTGATGGACGGATTTACCTGCTGTGCCGAGTTGCGCAAGCGGAAGGAAACGGCTCACATTCCCATTCTACTGCTTACGGCCAAGGCAGAAGATAAGGACAGTGTGGAAGCTTCTTATCGTGGAGCCGACGATTATGTGCGTAAACCGTTCAATCCGGAGGTGCTGTTGGCCAAGGTGGCCCATCTGCTCGACATGCGTCGTCGCTTGAAGCAGATTTATACCCGCACGCTGCTGCATGCTTCTTCCGTATCGGCAGAGAAACCCGAAGGCACCGAAAGTGAGTTCATGCAACAGGGGCTGTCGTGCATCGAGGGCCATACCAGCAATCCGGAGTTCAATGTCAAGGTGCTGGCCGGAGAACTCCACATGAGTCAGGCTACGCTCTACCGCAAACTGAAACAGCACACCGATCTGTCGGCTGTGGAACTGATTCGCCATATCCGCATGACGCAGGCCGCATTCCTGCTGATGGAAACCAGTCTCCCGGTCACGGAGGTAGCCGAGCGCGTGGGCTTCAATGACCTGCCCACGTTCCGCAAGCATTTTACGGACATGTTCGGCGTGTCTCCTTCCAAGTACGCAGAAGATAATCAGAAGAACAAGTAAAAAGGACGGTTCAGCCCCTTTGCTGCGTTCTGTATTCATTGGGGCTGTGACCTACCACCCGCTTGAACATGCGGCTCATGTGCTGCGGATACTGGAAGCCTAGGCTGTAGGCAATCTCACTCATGGGCTTAGTGGTAGAAAGCAGCATGTCCTTGGCTCTTTCCACTACCTTTGACTGGATGTATTCGGAAGCCGTCTTACCCGTCTGCTTACTGATCATGTCGCCGAAATAGTTAGGCGAGAGGAATACCCGTTCAGCAAAATATTTCACCGTAGGCAATCCTTCTTCCTGAGGTGTCTGTCCGTCGAAGTACTCATCCAACAGCTGCTCAAAGCGTACGATGATGTCCTTGTTGGAGAGTGAACTGCCGCTCATAGAAACGCATGCAGTAATCCAGCAGCAGTCCGATGTTGGCCGTAATCAGCCGCCGGCTGTGCTTGTCGGCAGGACGTCTCAGCTCCGTATCTATTTTATGCAGGCAGTCTATCACCGTGTGCCGTTCTTCTTCCGAGAGGTGCAAGGCTTCGCGGGCTTCGTAAGAGAAAAAAGAATAATTCCGGATATCGTGTCCCAGTTGGGTACCATGAATCAAGTCCGGATGAAAGAGCAGTCCGTATCCGGTGGGACGCGTTCCTTCCTGCGCGTGGATGGAAGCCACCTGTCCTGGTGCAAAACAGACAATGGTTCCTTCCTGATAGTCGTAAGGCTGTCGGCCGTAGGTAATGTCTCCGCAGAGCGTATCTTTCAGGAACAAGGCATAGATGCCATAATTTATGGTAAATGGCTGTGCAGGCTGAGTAATCTTTGAAAGGTCTACCACGGTAACCATGGGATGATACGTCTCCACTCCGAAGAATTTGTTGTATTTATCCACTGTGTCCAGTTCTATCACTTCTTCTTTCATCATCTGTCAATTTTATTTTCAGGCAAATGTAATACTTATTCTCGGGAATACCTACAGCCGTGTGGCAGATTCAAGGAATGTGAACAAATCGGAAGGCGTATTCAAAAAAAGTTTAAACGCTTGTCCGGGCCGTGAAGGTGACAAAAGAAAAACGGTATGGAACAAACGAGTTTCTGCAAAATCCCGTGATATTTGTCCAAACGAAAACAAGAAATTATGGACCCACGAGTGTTGAGAAGAAAGATTATCCGGACAGCCTCAGGCTACTTCCATGAACAGCATATCCGAAGCGCTGCACATTTCCAAACGGACGCTTTATCAGGTATTCTTGAGCAAGAGTGAACTACTGGAAGCCTGTGTGTCTTTTCAGATAGAAAAAAGCAGAAAGCAGATAGAAGAGAAATGCCGCACGCTGAACTGTCTGGAGGCCATTGTCTATCTGAACTATCAGACGTATGCCCTTTCGGGAATCTTGTCGGCCGATTTTTGTCGGGAGATTGTGAAATACCCGGAAGCCTTGGCACTTTTCAGTCGGGAATACCGTGAACCTCTGCATGAGAAGTGTGCCAGCCTGTTCCGTGAAGCCCAGCAGAAAAAGCTGATACAGCCGAAAAGTAATTTTGAGCTGGCTTTCATGTTTTTTGAAAACACCTTGCTTTATGCACTTTTTGCCCCTTATGAGGAACCGAAGCGTGCCCTTACGTATGGCAATGCCGTGCTGACCTATTTGGCGGGCGTTTGTACCACCGAAGGAAGAAAGGAGCTACACCGCATGGCTGCATCGGGCGAATTGCAGCCATGCGGTGTGAGAATATGTCCGACATCCCAGACTGGTGTAAACATACAATGATGCGGATTTATGAAAAAAGATAAATCGAGCATTGGGGTAGAAACATCGGTAATTTGTATCATTGTCTATGGTTCTTTTTGCGTAATTTTGCCACATTCATAATTAAAATAACAAAAAGGAACAAACAATGAAGAACTTTGACTATCAAACCCCGACCCGTCTGATTTTTGGTCGGGATGTAGTGGCTGGACTGCCAGAGGTGATGCGCCCGTTCGGACGTCGTATCCTGTTGACATACGGTGGCGGAAGCATCAAGCGTATCGGTTTGTACGACCGCGTGAAAGAACTGTTGAAAGACTTTGAAATCTTTGAACTGGGTGGTATTGAGCCGAACCCTAAATACTCCACCAGTGTAGTGGAAGGCGTACGCATCTGCAAGGAACAGCAGATTGACGTGATTCTTTCTGTGGGTGGTGGTTCGGTACTCGACTGTTCGAAAGCCATTGCCGGAGGTGCCAAATACGACGGCGAGACCTGGGACTTGATTATCGGCAAGGCTCCTACGCTGGCTGCACTGCCTATTGTGGACATCCTTACCCTGGCCGCTACAGGCAGTGAGTACGATGCCGGAGGAGTCATTTCCCGCACAGAGACCAACGACAAGGTGGCCTACATTGATCCGCATCTGTTCCCGGCCTGCTCTTTCCTTGACCCGACCTACACCTTTACGGTCAATGCCAAGCACACGGCGGCAGGAGTGGCCGATGCCATCAACCATGTGATGGAACAGTATTTCACTCATGCCTCCAATTCCGTGGCCGACGGTTTCTGTGAAACACTGGTAAAGACCCTGATGAAATATGCTCCGATTGCACTGGAGAAACCGGACGATTACGAAGCACGTGCCGAAATTATGTATGCCTGCACCTTTGGCTGCAACGGCCTGCTGGCCCTTGGTACCGGCGGTTCTCCCTGGCCTATGCACGGCATCGAACATGCCCTGTCGGGATATTATGACATTACACACGGAGAAGGTCTGGCCATCATCGCACCGCACTGGATGCGCCACGTGCTCAACGAGCGTACACAGGAACGCATCGTGAAATTTGGTGTGAACGTGTTCGGACTGGCTGCCGATCAGGCTCCGTCGGAAATTGCCGAGCAGACCATCGCACGTACCGCACAGTTCTTCAAGAGTCTGGGTATGCCGATGACCTTGCGTGAAGTAGGCATCGACGATTCCCGTCTGGAAGAAATGGCACACCACATTGCCGTGAATGAGGGACTGGACGCACCGGGCACGTTTGCTCCACTGAACGAACAGGACATCCTTTCCATTCTGAAAGCTGCGTTGTAAGCAATATGAAAATGCGGGGAATGGTAGACAAGCCGTTCCCCGCATTTTTTTAATCGCCGAGCATGGAATTTAGTAAGTCCATGATGACCATTTTCCGGAAAAGCCAGTGGCACATGCCACCAGGGATGCGCTGTATGTAGCCGCTGTCAAGGTCGATTACGTAAAGCGGACGTATGCGCCAGCTGTAGTTGTAGCGGTTCTGCCAGTCGTACATGCAGTATTCCCACCATCCTTCGTCGGGACGCCACCATTCTCCCGTCACATAATTATTCTCCAGTCCCCAGCGGGTGGCTTCCAGCGCGTTGGGTTTCCCGCACTGATAATACACATGATAAGGCGCCATACCAAGGTCGAGCGTGCTTCCCAGTGTCACGCGGCAGACGATGATGGCTCCTGCGGAATAATGCCGGGCCGTACTGCGTGCTGGTGCAAAATAAATGCCGTTTCCTGCATAATTCCCGCCACCTACACGCCAGATGCCTACATCCCGTCCCCGGTAGCTTCCCCGGTTAGGGCACGCCACAATGGATTCGGTAGCGTTATTGGAGGTACCGTGAAAGAGGGTCAGAGTGGGTAAAAAGACTTCTATCACCGTCCATATCACACTTTCAATGATGGTCAGCGAGCCATGCCATACCACATATTTGATGATTCTGTAGGGTAAGAACAAAATCCATCGGATAAAATCGTCATGCCCTTCCTTGTCTTCTGAGGGTAAAATTACTTCCATCACATAATTGAACATTTCGAAGGAACAATGTACCAGGAGATTGAAAAAGACAGCATTGACAATTCTCAATGGAAACAGCAGGACATAGAACGGGAATTGCAGGAAATAGAAAATGAAACGCAGGTTCTCATTGGTGGCGTTGCTGAAACGGTTTTTCTTGAAGAAGATAAACCAGGGCTTTGCCAGGTATCGCTGCAGGGCATTGAGAAAGAAGAAAGGAAGACTCAACAGCCTGAACGTAAAGGTAAGGCTGGCCGATACGATGAAATAGGAGATAATGAGTATTTTCAGCAGCCAGTACAGTACCACCAGTCCCAAATAAATACCTAGTCCCCAGGTAATGATGTTCCATACTATTGACCAGAAACTCCATGAGGAAGAACCGGAAGACGATTTGGCAGGCGGAGAGTTTGCCTTTTGGGGCAAAGGAGAGAATTTCAGGTATTTGGAGTAGGCATATCCCCTTTGTGAACCGAATTCAATCTGTACCCAGTTGTTGCTTGATTTCTGAATGACATTGACCTCCTGTCCGCGACTGAGCTGTCCGACGCGCGCATAGCTGATGCCGGGTCCGGAACGCACGTTCAATACGGTGGTTGCGGTTCCCCTGCAGGGAAGAGACTCTTGTGCCGTGGCATAAGAAATCATCCAAAGCAGCATGATAAATATGTATATGAATCGTTTCATCACATCTTATGGTCAAATGTAAGAAAAAATTTCTATATTGCATTTTATACATCGTACATATTTAGAAAGATGAAAAAGAATGATAAAATAAAAAATCTTTTATGAAACCACATCGAATTATTCTTATACGTCATGGAGAATGCCATGCCAATACCGACGAAAGCAAATTTGCCACAGAACCGGATTATACCATTGAACTGACAGAAAAAGGAGTAGCTCAGGCCCGTGAAGCCGGACAAAAGTTGAGGGAACTGGTGGATGAGGAATCTATGTATTTTTATGTTTCTCCATTTTGGCGTACCCGTTCCACCTTTGAGAACATAGCCCGCAGCTTCCCGAGAAACCAGTTTGAATACAGCGAGGAACCTCGTTTGCGTGAACAGGAATGGGGATACCTTCGCACGTATGCCGAGTTGCAGCAACTGAAGAAAGAGCGCAGGGACTATGGCATTTTCTACTACCGTTTTCCGGGAGGAGAAGCCGGCACGGATGTGTACGACCGTATCAATGACCTCTTAGGTTCGCTTCATCGTGACTTCTTGCGTGAAGATTATCCACAAAATTGTGTGCTGATAACCCATTCACTGGCCATACGCTTGTTCGTCATGCGCTGGTTTCATCTCACCGTGGAAGAGTTTGAACAGATGCGTTCGCCTAAAAACGGTCAGCTGGTCATCTTGCAATTAAATGATGACACCGGGGACTATGAGCTTGTAACCCCATTGGAAAAGGATGGAACGGCTGTTCGAAGAAGCAGGCCCATCAGGTTGCTCTGATAATCTTTTCAAAGAAGAGAAAGGAATTTAAAGGAACTGCATGAAAAATATGTTTTAGATACATGTCTGCGATTTTTCTTTTATTTTCAGTTGCCTGCTATTGAAAGATGTCCTACCTTGCGATATTACTATCAAAAACATATAACGAAGTGATTTAAACTTTTCTTTTCCTTGCACATTTTCTCAATAGCATAACGGAAA
>OAUN01000377.1_pt1 | contig 19754 bp, 15 predicted proteins | sample 1495101 | NCBI WGS metagenome assembly OAUN01 (sample SAMEA2580000, study PRJEB22360) | human gut metagenome | biome: human gut; feature: human-associated habitat; material: faeces | place: Denmark | collected 2008/2010 | reverse complement strand
GGGGCTGCGCATATCTTCGCCGAGGATAATCGGCGGATTGGCTTTCTGCCAAACATTGCCCGGCATACCGTTCCAGCGGCTGCCCGGAGCCCAGAATTCAAACAAGGGGTTCGGTGCGGACGGAACGACGTGCTGGTTCAGAGAACCGAACAGATCGATGTTGCGTTCGGTGATCTTCTGCCATTCTTTCTTGTCGGCATGGATGTGGATCGGCTGGTCGCCCTGAATGACGACGCCTTTGAGCTTCTGGGAGCCGAAGATGGAACCGATACCGCCGCCGGAGTGCTGACGGGCGCTGATCAGAACGGACATCGGAACAAGGTTTTCACCGGCCGGTCCGATTACGGCGATGGAAGCCATCGGAGAGGTTTGGTCGGCAAGCATCTGCTGTGCGCGGCGAGTGCCTTGGCCCCAAATACCTTTAGCGTCGCGCAGTTCGAAATTGTCGTTATTGATGTAGAGGTAGACCGGTTTTTCGGATTTGCCTTCGATGATGATGAAGTCATAGCCGGCCTGTTTCAGGCGAGCGGCCATATCGCCGCCGATGTGGGCCGAGGCAATCATCGGCATTGGATAGATTGTCGGATAAATGGTTGTAATAGAAGTACGGCTGGAGCAAAGAGCGCCGGATCCGGAGAAAGGTCCCGGAGCGATCACGATCTTGTTGGCTTCATCGAGCGGCTGAGTCTTCGGAGGAACTTCGTCCCAGAAGACACGGTATCCCAGAGCGGTTCCGCCGATTTCATCTTTGAATCTCGGGAACGTCGGTTCTTTAGTGATTTTGCCGGTTGTTAGATTTACACGCAGGCCCTGACCGGTGTAGCCATATCTTTTTTGAATTGTGTCCATAGCAGTTCCTTAGAGATTTAATTAACCATGGCAGACCGAGCACTGGTTAGCATTTTCTTCAGGCAGATAACCGTGGGTCGGACGTCTGGCCGGTTCGCCGGAACGATCTTTCCAAGGCATATAGGTCAGAGCGGCAGCCGGGCAGGCTTTCACGCATTTCGGTTCGCCGTCGCAGAGGAAGCACTTGCTGGCTTTCTGTTTTTCGCGGTCGAAGCTCATCATGTCCCACGGACAGGCTTTCTGGCAGAGTCCGCAGCCGATGCACTTGTCTTCATCCACATAGCGGGCGCCGGTCTTGGGATCGACGTGGATGGCACCCTGCGGGCAGGCATTGGCGCAGGGGACCGGGTGAGCGCACTGGCGGCACGTGTCTTGATAGACGGTGCTGTCGCCCCAGACGCCCTGCAAGGGACGAGCGCCCGGATTGCCCGGACCGTACCAAATATTGCGGCCGATACGAATACGAGCCAAAACCGGATCGTTCTTACCGTCGTTAAATTCGGTACAAGCCATTTCGCAGCGCTGGCAGTCGACGCAGAGAGAGGGATCGCCGACGATTAAGCCCTTGGGTGTTTCCAAAATGATGTAGGGCTGAGCGCCGGTCTGCGCGCGGGCTTGATTCATAGCAGCAAATGCTGCGGTTACGGTAGCTACCTGCAGGAAGCCGCGTCGAGTAATGTCTTGGGGCAGATTTACCCGAGACATTAGGTCTTTCAGATCAAACATGATTTCAATTTCTCCTGATGGAGGAACGACAGAGACTGTCGCAGAGAGAGAGCGCAGAGGACAAAAATGGGGACGTCCTCGGCGAGTCCGTTTTGGTGCAGTGATTAGTTACGGGCAGCAGACCAGCCGTCGCTTCCGACCGGTTTAATCGTCCAGCGAGTGCGAAGGATCGGTTCTGTGGCGGAGAAAACAACCGAACGAAGCTCTGGAGAAAGAGCTTTTGCGTAAACTACTTCTTTGAATCGGGTTGCCATTTTGTTCTCCGCAGCTATTCACTGCACTTGGGGTGTTATGTCGACACGGTTTGTTACAGTCCGCTTTCGACACGAACAAATTCTAACAATTTGTAATATTCTTGAAAAGAACTTTTGTAGAGTTACAAAAATTTTTACTGAATACGTAAAGTAAATACCCATCTAAAAGAAGAGCAAAAACTGTTAAGGATCAACAAAATATGAATGGCTGTTTTGTACTTTACCCCTTTAAGTTAGGAGAAGCCCTAACAAAAAGAATAAATGTAGGTATAAGCACGGACAATAGTTTCGGATGTGAACTCGCTGAAAATGTTGTTTGCATGGAAGACATTCCGCCTTATGACGTGTCGCTGAGAGACGGATGGGCGATCTGCTCAAGCGAGGGTAATCACACCTTAACGGGAGAACCGGTTAAAAACGGGGAGCAGCCTGCTTTGTTACAAAAAAACGGCGCTTGCTGGATAAATACCGGCGGATATCTTCCGATCGGAGCCGATGCTGTTGTATCGGACTCGGATCCGCAGGCACTGGATTTTGCTGCAGATGTGTATCCTTACGAGAACGTACTTCCGAAAGGAACGGAGTGGACCAAGGGCTCTCTAATCCTGAAAAAAGGCACCGTCCTCGGCGCCGGGGCGCAGGCTCTGCTCTTTGAGGCAGGAATTGAGAATATTCGCGTTTGGAAGCGTCCCTCGGCTGCGATCCTGGCGGCGGAAGCCGGCGCGCGCAGCTCTGCCGGGCGGCATTCCAGCAATGCGGTTTATCTCATGAATCTCCTTTCAGGAATGGGGCTGACGGATACGGCGATCTTTTACGCCAGGGACGAAGCGAATTCGATTGCCGATCGTTTGGAAGTGCTGGCACAAAGTTTTGACTTCGTTATTACCGTCGGAGGTACCGGACAAGGCAAGAGTGATGTGCTGCGTCTTGCTCTGAAACGAGCCGGAGCAAAGCAGTCCGAAGATCAGACAAAACTTTCGAGTTCTCTGCCATTTGTGTGCGCGAATCTTAAGGACGCAGTGTTGTTCGGACTTCCCGGTAATCCCCTCGGGTTCGTCAACATTGTTCAGCGCGTTGTGCTTCCCGTGATTTGGCAGTCTTTCCGAACGGATCCTTTCTTTGTTAGACGTCAAAAAGTATTCATGGGATTTGATTACGAAGGCAAAGCCGGAGACATCTGTGTGCAGCTCGCGCCCTTCGAGGGTAAGGTCATCGCGCTCCCTGTACAGAAGGGAAGCGGGCGCTCGTCGGCTTTTCGTGATGCCGCCGCTGTGATTCCGAATCCTCAGGGCAGAAAGATTGAGGCAGGGGAGGCTGTGGAGGCGCAGATGTTTTTTAACGGTTTATTGGGCTGAGCCTCTTTCACCTCGGTAAGATAGATTAGAAAATCAAAAAACTTAAGTCACATGACCCGTTTGACCCGATTGTCAGCTGCCGCGCAGGCGCACTATGTTGTTCTCAGAAGTGTGCCGGAGATCTCATTGATTCCGTTTGATAAGAACATCGAGAAGCTCTTTCAGATCTTCTCCGACGGCTCGCGTGCCTACAACACCGACATTTCGGCCTTTGCGGTCTTTACCGACCAAATCCATCTGCTGCTGACGCCGCGAGAAAAAGCGGAAGATCTCTCACGCTTTGTGCAGCAGCTCAGCCGCCTTTACAGCCATTACTTTAATGATGAGTTTTCCCGCAACGGCAAGATTTGGCAGGGTCGATTTGAATCCTCTCTTCTACAGGGAAAAGGCAGACTTTTGGCGGCGACGATTTATATGGAGTGGCTGCCGTTTGTATACGGCTACGGAGAGCCGCAGTTTTATCCGTGGAGCAGCTACTTCCATCACGCCGGCATCCGCAGCGATTACTTCATGGTGCCTTCCAATGAGTATTGGGCACTCGGCAATACACCGTTTGAACGGCAAAAAACCTACAAAGATCTTTTTGAACGCGGTCCCGATAAGGCTTTTGGTGAGCGTCTGATGAGCTGCGTAAAGCGCGGCTGGCCGATCGCAGAGAAAAAATTTCTGGAATCCATCGGCGTTGAGGCGGAAAGAATAGCGCCGCAGCGCGGAAGAGGTCGCCCCCGCAAGACGGCAACAGAAAACCCTCTTTAATCTGACACTAATTTACCGAACAAGAAAAGAAAAATTTTATATATTAGTGTCACCTTGAAATATTTCGTTATATTTAGCGAAGTTAAATCCTCTATAACAAAAAAGTCTTCAATAAAGAATCCATTCAGGAGAACCCCATGAGCACTCGCTCAGACCAAAGGAAAGATGCAGCCGAGCACGGACTCTACGATCCTGCTTATGAGCATGACGCTTGCGGTGTCGGTTTCGTCGCCAGCGTTAAAGGGCAGGCCAGCCACGAAATCGTGACGCAGGCGCTGCAAATTCTAAAAAATCTTGATCACCGCGGCGCGGTCGGTGCCGATCCGCTGTGCGGTGACGGTGCCGGTATTTTGATTCAGATTCCGGATGCCTTCTTCCGCGCCGAAATGGCCAAGCAGAATATTCTTCTGCCTCCGGCAGGCGACTATGGCGTCGGCATGATTTTCCTGCCGCGAGAACACGCTTCTCGGCGGGCCTGCGAACAGGAACTCGAACGTGTTGTGAAAGCCGAAGGGCAGGTCGTTTTAGGCTGGAGAGACGTTCCCGTCGACACTACCATCAAGATGTCGAAGACGGTTTTGGAGACCGCCCCGGTCATCCGCCAGATCTTTATCGGCCGCGGCCCCGACGTCATGGTGCCGAACGCTTTGGAACGCAAGCTCTACGTAATTCGTAAGCTGGCAGGTCACAAGATTCAGGCTCTGAAGCTCAAACACGGTAAAGAATTCTATGTGCCGTCGATGTCAACAAAGACCATTGTGTACAAAGGTCTTTTACTGGCCGACCAGGTCGGTCCCTACTACAAAGATTTGAATGATCCTCGGGTCGTCAGTTCTATCGCGCTGGTTCATCAGCGTTTCTCGACCAACACATTCCCGAGCTGGGAACTTGCCCATCCGTACCGCATGATTGCGCACAACGGCGAAATCAATACGGTTAAAGGCAACTTTAATTGGTTAAGAGCTCGCGAACGTGCCGTTGAAACAGCGGTCTTGGGCGATGACGTCAAGAAGCTGCTGCCGATCATTTATGAGGGTCAGAGTGATACAGCCTGTTTGGACAACATGCTTGAACTCTTGGTAATGAGCGGCTATCCGCTTGCCCAGGCCGTGATGCTGACCATTCCGGAAGCCTGGGAACAGGCCAAGGGACAAATGGACCCGGCCCAGCGTGCGTTCTATGAATACTATGCTGCCATGCTGGAACCTTGGGACGGTCCGGCCGCTGTCGGATTTACCGACGGTGTGCGCATCGGCGCCGTGCTCGACAGAAACGGACTGCGTCCGGGCCGCTACATTCTGACCAATGACGATATCGTGATCCTGGCCTCGGAAGCCGGAACACTGCCGATTCCTCAGAGCCAAATCAAGAAGAAATGGCGTCTGCAGCCGGGCAAGATGTTCATGATCGATACCGAACAGGGCCGCATTATTGAAGACGAAGAAATTAAACGCACGCTGGCTCTGAGCAATCCCTACAAGGAATGGACAAAACGCCTGAACATTCATCTTTCCGACGTGGTTGCTTCGCCTCCGCAGCCCAACAATAACCCTGTCTCTCTCACCAAACGCCAGGAAGCGTTCGGCTACGGCGAAGACGACATCAAGTTCGTGCTGCGCCCGATGGCGGAAAAAGGAGCCGAGGCAATCGGTTCTATGGGAAACGACACGCCGCTCGCGATGCTCTCTCACAGAGCCAAGCCCTTCTACCATTATTTCCGCCAGCTGTTTGCTCAGGTGACGAATCCTCCGATTGACCCGATCCGCGAGCAGCTCGTGATGTCGCTGGTCTCTTTCGTGGGACCGCGTCCGAATCTGCTGGATATCAACAACGTTAATCCGCCGCTGCGTTTGGAACTTTCTCAGCCGATTCTCGGTATGGAAGAAATGGCCAAGATGCGCCGCATCGACCGCTATACCGGCGATAAGTTCCGTTCCTATGAAATTGACACGACTTATCGCGTCGCTTGGGGCGAAGAGGGTGTGGAAGCTCGCCTGGCCTCCCTTTGCGCCCGAGCTGTTGATGCTGTCAAAGACGGCTATAGCATCCTGATCCTGACGGATCGGAAGATGAATGAAGAGCGCGTTGCGATTCCGATGCCGCTTGCTATCAGCGCGATTCACCAGCATTTAATTGCAGCCGGCCTTCGCACCAATACCGGTCTTGTCATCGAAACCGGAAGCGCTCTGCAGACACATCACATGGCGGTACTCGCTGCCTACGGTGCCGAAGCGATTCATCCGTACCTTGCTCTGGAAACCATCGAACAGCTCTATAAGCCGGGCAATCCGAGCGGAATCGATGCAAAGACAGCAACCCAGAACTACATTCACGCCATCGGCAAAACCTTCAAGAAGATTATGAGCAAGATGGGTATCTCAACTTACATGAGTTACCGCGGCGCCCAGATCTTTGAAGTTCTTGGCCTGGATAAGGAGTTCGTCGACCGCTACTTCCCCGGTACCAGCTGCAAAGTCGGAGGCCTGGGCATTTTTGACGTGATGCGCGAGGCAATCGAGCAGCATAAGGAAGCCTTTGCCGATAAGAACCATCGTCATAAACTGCTTCCGACTCTCGGCGAATATCAGTGGAGAGCCCGCGGCGAAGAGCATATGTGGACGCCTGAGGCAATTGCTAAACTTCAGCACGCCACACGCGGCAACTCTTATCAAACTTATAAGGAATATGCCGAAATCATCAACGACCAGAGCCAGCGCCAGATGACGCTGCGCGGCCTGATGGAATTTGATGTTGATCCTTCTAAGGCGATTCCGCTGGAAGAGGTCGAACCGGCAAAAGAAATTGTGAAGCGCTTCGCAACCGGCGCCATGTCGCTCGGGTCCATCTCGGCAGAAGCCCACGCGGTTCTCGCTGTGGCCATGAACCGAATCGGAGGCAAGAGCAACACCGGTGAAGGCGGCGAGGATCCGAAGCGCTACGAAGCAGAAATGCGCGAAGGTCATTCTCCTGTTAAGCAAGGCGACACATTGAAGTCGATCTTGGGCGAAGACCGCATTGTGGCTGACGTTCCTCTGGAAGAGGGCGATTCTCTGCGCTCCCGTATCAAACAGGTGGCAAGCGGACGCTTCGGTGTGACAGAAGCCTACCTGTCGAGTGCAGACCAAATTCAGATCAAGATGAGTCAGGGCGCAAAACCCGGCGAAGGCGGTCAGCTGCCGGGTCATAAGGTCAGCGAATACATTGCTCAGCTGCGTTACTCCATCCCCGGTGTCGGCTTGATCTCGCCACCTCCGCATCATGACATTTACTCGATCGAGGACCTGGCACAGCTGATCCGAGATCTCAAGATGGCCAACGACAAGGCGGACATCAGCGTGAAGCTCGTAAGCGAGCAGGGTGTCGGGACGGTTGCTGCCGGCGTTGCCAAAGCAAAAGCGGACCACATCGTCATTTCCGGTCATGACGGCGGAACCGGTGCTTCCCCGCTTTCTTCTATCAAGTTTGCCGGTACGCCTTGGGAACAAGGGCTTTCGGAAACTCAGCAGACCTTGGTGATCAATAATTTGAGAGATCGCGTCCGAATTCAGGTTGACGGCCAGATTAAGACAGGACGTGACGTCGTGATCGGTGCGCTGCTGGGCGCCGATGAATTCGGTTTTGCAACTGCTCCGCTGGTTGTGGAAGGCTGCATGATGATGCGCAAGTGCCATCTCAACACTTGTCCGGTCGGTATTGCCACACAGGATCCTGAACTCAGAAAACGCTTCCACGGCGAACCGAAGCACGTTGTGAACTACTTCTTCTTCGTTGCCGAAGAAGTCCGTGAAATCATGGCAAGCCTGGGCATTCGCAAGTTTGAAGGCTTAGTGGGGCGTTCCGACCTGCTGCGTCAGAAGAAGATGCATCCGGCCAAGTGTGCTCACTTGGATCTGTCTCGAGTTCTGTATCAGCCGGAGGTCGATGATCCGAACAAGCGCCGTCAAAGCGTCAAGCAGGATCACGGTCTGGAAAAAGAACTGGACTACCAGCTGCTGGATCTTTGCCGCAATGCTATTGAGAAGAAAGAAAAAGTCAGCTTTATCTCTCCGATCAAAAACATTCACCGCACGGTCGGTACGAAGATTTCTTCGGAAATTATTCGTCGCTGGGGTGCCGAAGGTCTGCCCGAGGACACACTGCACATTCAGCTGACCGGCATTGCCGGACAGTCCTTCGGAGCCTTCCTGGCCAACGGTGTGACGCTGGATCTGGTCGGTGAAGCCAACGATTATGTCGGTAAGGGTCTCTCCGGCGGACGCATTATTGTTCGCTGCCCGACCGACTTCCGCGGCAGAGGCGACGAAAACATCATCGCCGGCAACACGGTTCTGTACGGAGCTACGAGCGGTGAAGCCTTCTTTAACGGCTTAACCGGTGAGCGTTTTGCCGTTCGTCTTTCCGGCGCAACAGCGGTTTCTGAAGGCTGCGGCGATCACGGCTGCGAATACATGACCGGAGGCACTGTGGTGGTTTTGGGTAACGTCGGAAGAAACTTCGGCGCCGGTATGTCGGGCGGTATTGCCTATGTCTATGACGAAGACGGAACGTTTGCGAAGCGCTGCAATTCTGAGAGCGTTGAACTCTGCGCCGTCCTGCCGGACAAAGACCAGGCAGCTTCCGGCGACCACAGCGCCTGGCACCTCGGTAAGACGGACGAGAGCATCCTGAAAGACCTGGTCAATCGTCACTTCCTCTACACAGGAAGCCAAAGAGCCCGAGATATTCTCGACGATTGGCCGAGAAACCTTCAGAAGTTTGTGAAGGTCTTCCCGAAAGAATACAAACAAGCTTTGCTCAAAGGCATTGCTCATTCAGCCGCCTGAGGTGAACCATGGGAAAAGTAACAGGATTTATGGAATTTGAGCGTCTCGAACAGGCGCACGAACCGGTTGCTCAGCGTAAAACGCATTTCCGCGAGTTCATTACTCCGCTGAGCCAACAGGAAGCAAAGCAGCAGGCAGCCCGCTGCATGGACTGCGGAACGCCGTTCTGCACATTCAGCTGTCCGCTGCACAATGTCGCACCGGAATTTAACGACTTGGTCTACAACGAAGATTGGGAGAAGGCTTATCTCGTCCTGTCTTCAACCAATAACTTCCCGGAGTTCACCTCTCGTGTTTGTCCGGCCTTGTGCGAAAACGGCTGCATCATGAATTACACGCAGCGCGCCATGGGTGTTAAGTCCATTGAACGCGCCATTATCACGAATGCCTGGAATCAGGGCTGGGTCAAGCCTGAGCCCCCGAAAGAGCATAAAGATAAGTCGGTTGCGGTCGTCGGCAGCGGTCCTTCCGGGCTGGCTTGTGCACAGCAGCTGGCTCGAATGGGATACGCCGTCACGGTGTTTGAAAAGAACAAACGCCCCGGCGGCCTGCTGCGCTACGGCATTCCTGACTTCAAGCTGGACAAGAGTCTGATCGATCGCCGTATTGCACAGATGGAAAACGAAGGCGTGCAGTTCCGCTGCTCTACTTCTATCGGCATCAAAGATCATCCGCACGGAATTTGGAACGACAGCGAACGTGCGATCGATGCGTCCGAGCTTCTTCGAGATTTCTCTGCCGTCGTGCTGGCAGTGGGCTCTGAGACGCCGCGAGATCTGCAGGTGAAAGGCAGGGATCTCAAAGGCATTCACTTTGCGCTGGAGTATCTCCCTGTGCAGAACAAGCACAATGCGTCTGAGACTTTTGACGAAGACATCAGCGCCAAGGATCGAAAGGTGCTGATCATCGGCGGCGGCGACACCGGCAGTGACTGCTTGGGTACTGCAATCCGTCAGGGTGCCGAGAAGGTGCTTCAGATCGACCTGGGTCCGAGACCGCCGGAAAGTTACGATAAGTCGATGGTTTGGCCCAACTGGCCTAACGTTCTTCGTACGTCTACTTCCCAGGAAGAAGGCGGCGAACGTGACTATGCGATCTCCACCAAAGAATTTTTGTCTGACGACGAAGGACGTGTCCGCGGCGTTAAGGCTGTGCGGCTGGAATGGTTGAAAGATCCGGTTACCGGACGCAGAACCTTCAAGGAGATTCCCGACAGTGAGTTCGAAATTGAGAGCGACCTGGTGCTTTTGGCGATGGGCTTCCTGCATCCGAGTAGTCCGGTGATGGATGCTTTCGGCGTTCAAACCGACATGCGCGGCAACGCTCAGGCAGCTTACGAAGGAGAAGACGCTTTTCGTACAAACGTTCCGAAGGTTTTCGCGACAGGAGACTGCCGCAGAGGCCAGAGTTTGGTGGTCCGCGCCTTAGCCGAGGGCCGTCGATGTGCTGAAGCTGTCGACAAGTTCCTCAGCGGCGAGCAGAATTAGTTCTTTTTTGCATACTGCTCATGGAACGAATTTTCCGATTTCCGATCAAGGTCGGCAAAGAATCGATTGATGTGCTGGGTCATACCAACAACAAAGAGTATCTCCGCTGGATGGAAGAGGCGGCGCTCGCTCACTCCGACTCGCTCGGGTGGACGATGGGCCGCTATCTGAAAATCGGAAAAGTCTTTGTTGCAAGTACTCATAAGATTGAGTACTTGCGGCCCACGTTTGAAGGCGACGAGCTCACCATGCTCACGTGGGTAGAGACGATGGACGGGTCAAAAAGCCGCCGTTGTTTCTATCTAAAGCGGGACAATAAAGTCTGCATGCAAGGCTGGACGGAATGGACGTTTGTCGATCTTCAGACGGGGCGGGCGGCAAATATTAGTGGGGAGGTCAAAAATGATTTCCCGCTTGTGCCGGCGGACGATCCGGAGCTCAAAGCATCAGGCGTTCGAAGAAGTCCTTCGCAGTCATGATCCAGGTAAGTTTGGGCGGCTTCGGCCGCCTTTATTATTTTTGTGCATGAAAACTGTAACTATTTCTTTACCCCGTGAGTAGCTGAATCCGATTTAACGCCTTTAATCAAAGGAATAGCCCGCGCGGGTGTGGCATAATCGATCAATTAGGCATTTGTGTAAGAATGCCTGTTTTGGTTTTATTGGGTCGACGATGGAGAGACAGGACAACGACTGGATTGTCGAAATTAAGGACATGAGCTTTTCTTATGCGGAAGGCTCCCGCGTCATTTTGGATGACGTGAGCTTATCCTTCCGTAAAGGCGAAGTGATTGCCATTATGGGCGGCTCCGGCATGGGCAAGACAACACTCCTAAAACTTATCGGAGGATTGCTGACGCCGGATAAAGGAGAAGTCTTCATTGACGGAGAGCGGCTGAATACAGCGAATCTCGATTCTCTGTACCGCATTCGCAGAAAGATGGGAATGCTGTTTCAGTTCGGAGCACTGTTTACGGATATGACGGTGTTTGACAACGTCGCTTTTCCGCTGCGTGAGCACACGGATCTTCCCGAAGCTTTGATTCGAGATCTCGTTTTGCTCAAACTCAATGCGGTCGGACTTCGCGGTGCCGCTCAGCTTTACCCGTCCGAGATCTCCGGCGGTATGAGTCGCCGCGTTGCGCTCGCCAGAACTGTCGCACTTGATCCGATGCTCATTATGTACGACGAGCCCTTTGCCGGTCTGGATCCGATTTCTATGGGCGTCACCGCTCAGCTGATCCGCAATCTGAATACTGTTCTCGGTTCGACTAGTCTGATCGTCACGCACGACGTTCAGGAGACATTCGGTATTGCGGACTATGTTTACATGATTTCCAGCGGAAAAGTAGCCGCTCACGGAACACCTGACGAGCTGCGTCAGAGCAAAGATCCGTTCGTCTATCAATTTGTTAACGGTTTGCCGGACGGTCCTGTCCGATTCCAGTATCCGGCCGAACCGCTGAATCAGGAGCTTGGTCTGAAATGATGGGTATTTTTAATTGGATCAGTTCCCTTGGCGCCTGGGCGCTTTTCGGCGTACGTACGCTCGGAAACTTCTCTCGCTTTCTTTTCCGTTTAGTTGTAAATCTCGGGCCGTCATTCACTCGTTTTCAGGGCACGGTCAAACAGCTGTATTTTGTCGGCAACTACTCTCTCGTCATTATTTTGGTGAGCGGCTTATTCGTCGGCTTTGTACTTGGTCTGCAGGGAGACTACGTTCTTTCGAGTTACGGCAGCGAGCAGGCGCTCGGCGTTTTGGTAGCTCTGTCCCTGCTCAGAGAGCTGGGGCCGGTGGTGACCGCGCTTCTTTTTGCGGGGCGCGCCGGAACGTCGCTCACGGCTGAGATCGGTCTGATGAATGCCGGGGAGCAGCTTTCTGCTCTGGAAATGATGGGTGTCGATCCCATTCGCAGAATTTTGGGCCCGCGTTTCTTAGCTTGTGTCATCTCGATGCCGCTGCTTGCGATTATGTTCTCCGCCGTCGGCATTATCGGCAGGGTTGTGGCTGTCCCGCTGATCGGATTGGATTCCGGCGCCTTCTGGGCGCAGATGCAGGCCGGCGTTGAAGTCGGACCCGATATCGGCAACGGCATTATCAAATCTTTTGTGTTCGGGGTTGCCGTCGGAGCGATTGCGCTTTATGAGGGCTACACGGCTCGCGCAACACCGGAAGGTGTCTCGAGCGCGACCACACGAACTGTAGTTGTTTCTTCTCTTGTTGTTTTAGGGTTGGATTTCATTCTGACCGCCTTTATGTTTACGCACGGTTAGAAAGGAAAATCAGTCATGCAGAATCAGAATACAAAAATTAACTTTCTCGTCGGCTTGTTTGTTCTCGGCGGCATTATTGCTCTGCTGTTTCTTGCGCTCCAGGCCGCAAACCTGAGTTCGTTCTCTACCTCCAAGAGCTACGAAGTCACTGCCTACTTTGACAATATCGGCGGCTTAAAAGCCCGCGCTCCGGTAAGAAGCGCCGGAGTGCTGGTCGGCCGCGTCAAATCCATCAGCTACGACAATGACACCTTTCAGGCAAAAGTCGTGATCTCTATGGAGAACCAATTCAAGTTTCCGGCAGACACTTCTGCAAAGATTCTCACGGCCGGTTTGATCGGTGAACAGTACATCGGTCTTCAGCCCGGAGCTGACGATAAGGATTTAACCAACGGCGGGAGAATAGAATTTACTCAAAGTGCTGTTGTTTTAGAGAACTTGATCAGCCAGTTCATGTTTAATAAAGCAGAAGAGAACGCTGGTTCTAAAAAGGAATAAGAAATGAAAAAGAAGATCTTGGCTCTCGCGCTCGTCGGAGCGGCTTTGCTGTCCGGCTGCGCCTCCGTCCCGAAGGACGCCGGTCAGAACCCTGACGATCCCTGGGAAAGCTTGAACCGTCAGACCTTTGCCTTTAACCAAGGCTTGGACTTTATTTTGATCCGTCCTTTGGCCAAGGGCTATCAGTTCATCACGCCGAAGCCCGTGCGCGAAGGTGTCACCCGCGTGTTCCAGAACACAATGGAACCGTCTAACGCAGTCAACAATGTTCTTCAAGGAAAAGTCGAAGAGGGCATCCTTTCCTTGTTCCGTCTCATGATTAACTCTACCGTCGGCGTCGTCGGTATTTTCGACGTGGCCCAGATGGTTGATATTCCCCGCATGCCGGAGGATTTCGGCCAGACTCTGGCGACATGGGGCGTCCCCAAGGGCCCGTACTTCGTCATTCCCGTCTTAGGGCCTTCGACCGTTCGCGATACCGTCGGCTTAGTTCCGGAGATCTTCCTCGATCCGAACACCTACGTGGGTAAGGACTGGTTCGTATGGCCGTGGTGGGGCGCCAAGTTCGTCAACGCCAGAGAGCGTCTGCTTCCGGTCACGGATATGCTGGATAAGACCGTCGATCCGTACGTCGCGACACGTAATGCCTATCTGCAGCAGCGTCAAAACTCGCTTCAGGACGGTGACGGTCCTGCAATGATTCAGCAGCCTCTGCTGAGCCCGTTCAGCGATGAAGACTCCGATAATGCTGATAAAACCGCCAAGGATGAAAAGAAATGAGAAAACTGATTAGCCTGGTTGTCGTTTTTTTCCTCTCCGTCTTCGGAGCCGCGGCCACCGCGGAACCGAGCGTGTCTCCGGAAAAACTGGTTATGGAAGTTTCCACCCAGGTTCTGGATGAAATTAAGAAAGACCCGGCTTTGGCTGCGGCTGATCCGTCTCACGTTAACCAGCTCGTAGATAAAAAGATTCTGCCTTACACCGACTTTGCCACGATGACGCGTATGGCTGTCGGTCCGGCCTGGAGAAAGGCTGACGAGGCTCAGCGCAAAGAAATCATGCAGCTATTCCGTACACTTCTCGTTGCTGTTTACTCCGGCGCCCTGAAGGAAGCCAATAACTACACGGTTGAGCTGGCCAAATCTCGTCCGAGCAATGATCCTCGTCTGACGATCGTTCGGACACGTTTGGTGGCCAGCCAGCGCGATCCGATTCAGCTGGACTACCGTCTGATGAATACCGGCAAAGATTGGAAGATCTTCGACGTCTGCGTCGGCGGCGTTTGGCTCGTTGAGAACTATCGTTCTCAGTTTGCTTCCGTTATCGGAAACTCCGGCCTCACCGGTTTGATCGCACAGCTGAAAGACCGCGTGCAGAAGCTTGAAGCCAACAAAGGAAAGTAGGGATGAAGTTGCAGGCTCAGCACATCGGCTTTGATAATGCCGTTGCGATTTTGAACCAAGGCATACAGGCCATTGATTCAGGCGACAGCGTGATGGACATGCAGGATGTTCGGAAAACCGACAGCGCTGCGGTGGCCGTCGTGCTGGAATGGATTCGGAGGGCTCAGGCGAGAGGCGCCGAGCTGAAAGTGATCAACGCTCCTGACTCTTTCCAAAATTTGGTCAAACTTTACAGTCTTTCGGACCTCATTAAGTAAGGCCTGAAAATCAAAAAAGCCCTCGAAATCGGAGGGCTTTTTTGTGGACGAAACTAATTAGGGCTGGGCCGGAGCAGGTGCTTGTGCCGGGGAGGACGCTACAGCCGGAGCCTGATTCTTCAGACTATCGATTGCCTGCTGCTGACGAACCTTATTCAAGTCGATTTCTGTCTGAACTTTGGAGCGTTTGGCTTCTAAGTCGAGTCGCTTGCTTTCCAAATCCATCTGCATCATCTGATCCTGATAGTTTTGGAGTTTCTGTTTCTGAGCAGCGGCTTCCGCTTCAGCTGCTTGCTGTTTAGCTTGCTGAGCAGCCTTAGCTTCAGCTCTGGCCTTGGCTTGGCGAGCTTGAGCATCCGCACGCTGACGAGCGGCTTTCTCAGCGGCGCGAGCTTTTTCTAAAGCGACCGCTTGTTCGTTTGCCTGAATCTGACGTTCAGCCTGCTGGACGTTAAGAATCTGCTGGTCCGACGGAGAAAGGGGGACCAGAGGTGTGACGGTCTCGGTGATCTGGGCCGAAGCTGCCGAGCCGATCGCAAAGGCGCACACAGCGGCGAGAAGTTTAAGTTTCATAAGCGTTGTACCTCACCAAAACACGGAAACAAAGGTTATCTCTTGCAGCCGTACGGGTTGTTCGGCTGAATACGAGTGCTTGTCGGACCTGTGGAGGTCATGATGGCAGGGCCGTACTTGAATTCGCACATTTGACCGACTTGAGCGGAGTTAAAAATTCTGCCGTTCATCTTAAAGGTCAGCTGGACGCCGTCAACCAAGGAATTCTGCGGAGAGGCGGCACTGGATCCGGCTGCGCCTAAGGCTGCACCGGCGATAGCGCCGATAGCGGTACCGCTGTCTCTATGATGTGTCACCTGATTGCCGATCACGGCACCGAGAATGCCGCCGAGTGCAGTACCGACCATCTGAGAAACGTTGCGGTCGGATTGGTTATTCACGGCAACGCGGGCAGGCTGAATCGCAATAATTTCAACCGTCTGAACCTGCTGGGCCTGGTTGACCTGGTTGCTGCCGTAAACATCGGAACGATACATGTCGCCGTTAGTCTGACATCCGGCAAGAGCGAAAAGCGCAACTGCAGGAACCAGCAATTTTGTTTTGATCATGGCTGACAAACCCCTTTGTCTGTAAAAATAAATTCTGATCTTTCAATGATAATGAACAATCCCCACGGTCGGATACTTCCTTTGCGCCTAACTGAGCCATAAGGTCGGCGGAACGGTAAAAATTGTAAAGATTAGTGTTGACGTCGGTGGGGAAGACAACTTTTTTCACACATGCAAAAAGGTCATCAATGATGCAAGATTTGGGAGACTAGACCATTTATTCGTGCGCAACGCTTTTATACTACGGGCAATACTTCGAAGCGACTTAATACCTATGCTGTTCTCTCACATTCTTTCCCAGGTGAAAGTTCATACCGGCAGGCTGTCCCGTTGGTTAACCAATAACTGTTCGGGAAAATGGAGCTACCGAATTAATATGTTTTGTTTCGGTTTGGCTTGGCTGATCTTTCCGATTGAGAACAGGTTCTATCAAAAGATCGTTAAAAATCGCACTTATTATTTTCCGCAGATCGATTTCCATAATCTGCGGCCTTTAGATCCCATACGAGGGATTATCCAGCTTATTTTCCTGATGTTTGTTGCCGGCAGCAAAGAAGATGCTCCCAAACGTCTGTCGCACTCAACGTATGCCAGCCGTTTTTTTCTGTTTCGCTGGATAAACCATCTCTTCAAGAGGATTAATCGCGGGACGCGAATGATCGCCGAGCGCGTATCCAAGAAACTGGCTTCCGAAGGAAAAGAGAAGGTCAGCGACCACAAGCCTCAGCATCAGAAACCGTCGCTTTTTAAGAAGATCTTCGTGGGCTTTTTGCTCGCGATCGGCTTTGTGCTCTACGTGCTCTGTATCACTCAGCCTTTCAGCTTGGAAGAGCAAGTTATCTTCCTGCTGATCTTAGGCGTGATCGCGCTCACTTTGTTCCAGGCGCAGACCCGCTTTACGCTGCTGATGCTGATCGTGATTTCGGTTATCGTCTCGTCGCGCTATGTGTGGTGGCGTTATTCGGAAACACTGAATCCCAACAGCTACACTTCTGTGATTTTTACCTGGCTGCTGATCATCGCCGAAACCTATGCCTTCATCGTGATGCTGCTCGGCTACTTCCAGGTCTGCTGGGTGCTTGACCGAAAACCGGCCTCTTTACCGAAGGATAAGGAGCGCTGGCCGAGTGTCGATATTTTCATTCCGACTTACAACGAACCGCTGGACGTTGTGAAACCGACGGTGTACGCAGCGCTCACCGTGGACTGGCCCAAAGAAAAACTCAATGTTTATATCTTGGACGACGGCAGCCGTAAGGAATTTAAAGACTTTGCCTGTGAAGTCGGCGCCGGCTATATCGAGCGCGAAGAACACAAGCACGCCAAGGCCGGCAACATTAACCACGCGATGGGCATCACTAAGGGCGACTTCATTGCCATCTTTGACTGCGATCACGTGCCGGTAAAAACGTTCCTGCAAAAGACGATGGGCTGGTTCTTAAAGGACGAGAAAATCGCTTTGGTGCAGACGCCCCATCATTTCTATTCACAGGACCCGTTTGAAAAGAACCTGCATCTCAAAGAGAATGTTCCGAATGAGAACTCGCTCTTCCATGACTTCATTCAGAAGGGCAATGACACATGGAACGCAACGATGTTCTGCGGTTCCTGCGCCATCATGCGCCGTAAAGCCTTAGAAGAAGTCGGCGGTATCGCTGTTGAAACCGTGACCGAAGACGCGCACACCTCTTTGAAGCTCAATCGAAGAGGCTGGTCCTCTGCTTTTCTAAGCACGCCGCTCTCCGCAGGTCTCAGTACCGAAACTTTGGCGGCGCATATCGGCCAGCGAATTCGCTGGGCCCGAGGCATGGTGCAGATTTTCCGCTTGGATAATCCGCTTTTCGGCAAGGGCCTGACGATTCCGCAGCGCCTGTGCTTCCTAAACGCGATGATTCACTTCCTGCACGGACTGCCGCGAATCATCTTCTTAATCGCTCCGCTGCCCTTCCTCTTTGCCAATATCTACGTGATTTACGCCAGTGCGATCGCGATTTTCGTGTACTTGATCCCGCATATGGTGCATTCCACGATGACGACGTACATGATTCACCGCGGCTACCGATTCCCCTTCATCAGTGCGCTGTATGAGACGATTTTGTCTTGGTACATTTTCGTGCCGACGCTCGTCGCGCTCATCGCGCCTCATAAAGGCAAATTCAACGTGACGGCCAAGGGCGGAGTGATTGATAAAGAGTATTTGGACTGGGCAGTTGCTCACCCGTACTTCTACCTTCTGCTTTTGAATCTGGCGGGTTTCTTTATCGGTATCTATCGAATGATCGGAGCAGGGGCTTATGAAGTTCTGATGCTTTTAATCAATCTCGGCTGGATCATCTATAACCTGATCATTCTGTTTGCGGCGATGGCTGTGACGGTTGAAAGTGTGCAGAAGCGCAAGTTCCCGCGCGTGTCTTTCACTGCATCGGTACACCTTCAGGTCGGAGACGAATTGATCCCTGCGGTCATGTCAGCCTTCTCTCAAAAGGACTGCGTCGTAGATCTGAAAAACGCTTCGGACTTAAGCAGGATTTCGCTCGAAGAACCGGTGAAACTGATTTTCGGTTCTAAGAAAAAGCCTTCGACAACATTTGACTGCACGGTGACAGCCGCGTTTGAAAACGGCGTCGTTGAACTATTGGTCGCGCAGCCGACGCGTACTAAAGAAATGGAATACGTCGAGTGCACGTTCGGTACGCCTGACATCTGGATTCAGAGACAAGCAAAAGTTAAAGGCTACGGAATGTTTGACGGATTCTTCGCGCTGCTGCACATGGCACGCATGGGCGCTGAGGCATTTGCGCACTTCTCGAATCCTCAGGCCGGTTGGTTCCTAAAGGCTTCGGTTTGGACATTTAAGTGGGTCATCAGCTTCATTCCTCGAGTCCCGTCACTTAGACGCGAAAACAAGAATTCTCCTTTCGAGGAACATCATCCGCTCTACTTGCCTAAAACAATTTCATCGGTTCATAGCGCGTAATAACGAACTAAAATCTTACGCAGTTAGAAATATTACGGCTTAATGAGTCATTCGGAAGATCTCGGTCAGATATGTTTAAGAATAAAAAATTCTCTCTTCTTCTATCCGGTACAGTGCTCTGCGCACTGAGTGCAGCTTTTGCGAGCGTCGCGTCCGCAGCCCCTGAACCCGCCACATTTATGCGGGATGTTCAGCCGGCCTTCCGGACAGACGAAATCCCGGTGATCCGCAAAGACAGTCCCTTGTTTAATTACTCCACGGAAGGAGCAATTGAACAGATCAAGATGACGGGCATCTACAACGAAAGATCTTTCCGCTTTTATTCCGCAAAGAACGAGCTGATTTCAAAGGCTTCGGTCACGCTTCGCTATACGCCGTCTCCGGCTTTGATTCCTCAGCAGAGCCAGCTCAATGTTTACTTAAACGGCCAGCTGCAGAAGAGCCTTCCGATTACCAAAGATCAGCTCGGCAATCAGGTTTCTGCAACGGTGGATCTCAATGCAAAGCAGTTTGACAGCTCCAACCGTCTGACACTGGAGTTTGTCGGTCAGTACACGCAGATTTGCGGCTCTCCTGCAAATCCTGCCTTGTGGTTGACAGTCGACTCTTCGAGCTACCTGTCTTTGAATACTCAGAAGCTGCGTTTAGCCAACGATCTTTCGATTCTGCCGGCACCTTTTGTCAACACCATCAGTCCGGCCGCAACGACGCTGCCGATGGTTTTTGCTTCTGCGCCCGACAATCACTTCAAAGAAGCAGCCGCCGTGCTCGCTTCTTGGGCTGGTGTGCGCTCCGAGTGGCGCGGAATTGAATTTCCGGTCTACTACAACGAACAGCCGGCCGAGCAGAACTATGTCGCTTTTGTTACCAATGACAGTCGTCCCGACTTCCTGAAGTTCCTGCCCAGAGTCGAAGCGCCGACGATTTCGATCGTAAATGCGCCGAACAGTCTGTACGCCAAAGTTCTGGTGATTG
>OAUN01000359.1_pt1 | contig 21197 bp, 14 predicted proteins | sample 1495101 | NCBI WGS metagenome assembly OAUN01 (sample SAMEA2580000, study PRJEB22360) | human gut metagenome | biome: human gut; feature: human-associated habitat; material: faeces | place: Denmark | collected 2008/2010 | reverse complement strand
GCAAGCACGCTGTATCAACTGAGGGAATGTCACTTCTGCCATAACTGATACATTTAGGGTTACACTATACAAAGGTAACTTCAGCTTGACTATTTACATTCTCTTTGGCGTGATTTTTTTTATCTCATGGGAATTTCATTATATAATTTACAATTGAATGAGAACAACTTATCTGCTTCGTCCCGGACTCTCTCATCACCGATAAAATCCAGAAGATTAAAGTCAGGCTCTGTATCGATCGTAAACGATATAGCGCCTGCATTACCTTCATCTGGAAACGAAATAAAGGCATAAGGAGTTTGTCCGGTAAAAAGATTACAAACCGTCGGGCAAGATTTTTCTAACATCTGGAGCAATCTTCCGGGATTTTCATGATTATTCAAGCGATTAAAGAAAGTTCCCCATCCGCATGTAAGAGCAAGACGGTTTACACCAATTGGAACCAGGCAGATAATGCCGTATAAGCCCTTGTTTATCTTAAGAATCAGTTCTACATGATTCTGACGAATAGCATAAGTATAGGAATACCCTTTTAAAAAAGTCGCACCTGCTTTGTTATCAATGAAATTACGCATATTAAATCTTTCTGTTATTAATATTTATTCTGAATATGAAATTGAAACAATTGCCTCTATAATTTCACGGTCTAAAGTTATATAGATTTATTTGTATGGCTGATGATTTTTGCAAGGAATTTGCAACAAATAGCCCGTTAAAAAATCAAATGTCGGCTGGACGACTCTTTACCGGGTATGGAGGGGTGATGTATCTGTGACGGAAATCATGGCATGGGAAACATGATTTAACTATAAAAATTAGTTTATCAACTAAAAGTTTTAGTTCTTTGCAGTAACCAATTGAAACGGATATGAAAACACTTACTGCCAAAGAAGAAGAAATCATGGGATTTTTCTGGGAGAAAGGTCCGATGTTCGTCAAACAGCTGGTGGAACTTTACGAAGAACCCCGGCCGCACTTCAATACCCTGTCGACCATTGTAAGGGGATTGGAAGATAAGGGGTACCTGTCGCATACTGCGTTCGGTAATACTTACCAGTATCATGTCGTAGTGTCGGAAGAGGAGTTCCGGCGGAAAACCCTGCGTGGGGTCATCTCCAAATATTTCAACAATTCTTTCTTGGGGGCTGTTTCCTCGCTGGTGAAAGAGGAAGACATCTCAGTGGAAGAACTCAAAGAACTCATCCGTCAGGTGGAAGAGGGACAGAACGAGAAACCACAATAAAACACGTCTGCCTATGGGAACCTTTTTAGTCTATATACTCAAATCGGCTGTCTGCCTGGCAATGTTCTATCTGTTCTACCGCCTGCTGCTCAGTAAAGAAACTTTCCACCGTTTTAACCGGATGGCTTTACTGGGAGTAATGCTGCTCTCGTGTCTGCTGCCTTTGGTAAAAGTGACGGTGGAACAGGCTTCGCCGGTAAATGCACAAGTGATGTCGATGGAAGACTTGCTGCTGATGTACCAATGGAATAGCGAAGCGGTAGTGGTGGAAGAGGGAAGTCGCCCGTTCCACTGGCAGGAAGGGCTGGTGTTAGTCTATTTTGCGGGGTTGTTTTTTGTCATCGTCCGTCACCTCTGGTCGCTGGGACGCATGCTTTATCTCATTCGTCACAGCCGGTGTGAAAGGTTGGACAACGGTATCCGCTTGGTGGTTCACCGTCGTAAACTGGCTCCTTTCAGCTGGATGCGCTACATCGTGATTTCGGAAACAGACCTGAAGGAAAGCGGACATCACATTCTGGTGCACGAAATGGCCCACATCCATTACCGTCACTCATGGGACTTGTTGCTGGCCGAAGCCTGTGCCTGGCTGCAATGGTTTAATCCGGCCATCTGGCTGCTCAAGCAGGAGTTGCAGAACATCCACGAATACGAAGCCGACGAAGAAGTTCTCCGTCAGGGAATCAACGCGAAAGAATATCAAATGCTATTAATAAAAAAAGCCGTTGGCGCAAGGCTCTACTCTATTGCCAACAGCTTTAATCACAGTTCACTTAAAAAACGTATCACTATGATGATTCGAAAAAAATCCAATCCGTGGGCACGTGCCAAGTATCTCTATGTACTTCCGTTGGCAGCCGTTACCGTAGCTGCTTTTGCCCGTCCTGAAATCTCCAAACCTCTTGACGAGATTTCAAGTGTCAAAGTTAATGATTTATCGGCAGTTCTGGAAACGTATGCCGATAAAAATGTGTCGAACCCTGCCGAAAAGGCCAAACTGAAGATGAAGGTGGTGGATGAGGAGGGAAAACCCATCATCGCAGCAACCGTACTTGTGGTGAATACGACCAACGGTACCATTACCGACGAAAACGGTAATTTCACGCTGGAAGTCGGCACCGACCAAAGCATCCAGGTGGCCTACATCGGTATGAGTACGGTTACCATGTCGGTCAAAGATTGTCTGAAGAAAGCCGACCAGACAATTGTCTTGACTGAAAGCGACACAAAGAAAGATGTGAAGGTGGTAGCACCTGCTCCGCAAGCTGTGGTGTCGGACGACCAGACGTTTAGCGTAGTGGAACAGATGCCGGAATATCCGGGCGGTATGCGCGCCGGTCTGGAATTTATGGCACGCAATCTCAGGTATCCTACAAAGGCACGGGAAGCCGGTAAGCAGGGACGTGTCATCGTGCAGTTTGTGGTGAGAGAAGACGGTTCGCTGAGCGACTTTAAAGTACTTCGTCCGGTCGACCCATGGCTGGATGCAGAAGCCATCCGCGTAATCAGTACCATGCCGAAATGGAAACCGGGCATGCAGGACGGAAAGCCGGTCAGCGTGAAATTTACTCTCCCGGTGACTTTCATGCTGGAGGGAACCAACAACAAGCCGAAGGCAGGCGACAATGATGTCGTAGTAGTGGGGTATGGAGTTCAGAAAAGCGAGGAATCGGTAGATGTGCCTACTATTAAACTCCATAATCCTATGGATGAATTGTCCATTACAGGAGATTTCAAAATAGATTCAGTGGGTAGTTCCAAAGCCTCCGGAGTGTCTCCGCTTGTCATTATGGACGGGCTGGAAGTGTCTGACGATGTGATAAAGAAGCTCAATCCGAAAAAGATACAATCCGTCAGTGTGCTGAAGAATGAAGCCGCTACCGCAAAATATGGTAAGAAAGGAAAATTTGGCGTGATTCTTATTACTACCAAGAGGGAGTAAGACTATAGAGCAAAAATGGCAATAAAAATATAAGTTTAAAGATTAATTTTTTCAAGAACTGTAACTTGTATGGGCGAAGGCGAATAGTCGGCATGTTATAGTAAAAAACATGATATAGGCCTATTGGTGGAATTTATAACGTATATTTAATTCTGCCAATAGGTCTCTTATTTTGTAATGCTGTCTGTTCTATGCTTTTGTTCAACCTAACATGATATTTTTGTCAGATATTGATTGTTTCAGACAGATTTAATTGAACTTTAGTGTTTACAATAACTTATTTAAATTGCCAGCTGTTTGTTTGCATATCTTGATGAATTTTACGAATATTGCATATAATTTGTATATACGATATTGTTTGTTAAAGTTTGAATAGCTTTAATCTACTGAATATCAATATTTGTGGACTTTTTTGCATATAGATATTTTACAATTTTAATTCTGCTGGCATGATTCTATATTTAGGCTCGAATTAAAAAACAACTTAATCTGGTACAAACATAGGTATGGAAAACGAAAAAGAAATATTGCTCAGATTGTCAGAAGGTGATGAAAAGGCTTTCAGGCATATCTTCCGTACATATTATTCAAAAGTCAAATCCTTTTCATATGGTTTTTTAAAAGACAGAGACGAGGCAGAAGAACTTACTCAAATGATTTTCATAAAACTGTGGGAAAAGAAAGAAGCTTTTGCTTCTGTCAATAATTTTGATTCTTATATGTTTACCTTATCAAAATATACTATATTCAATTATATAGAAGCTCGTCATATTATTCCTGTAGAGATAGATGATGTGCCAGATGTTAGTGATACAACCACTCCTTATGATGAAATAGTGGCGAATGATTTAAAACTGCTTGTAGACTTGACAGTAAGTGAAATGCCTCCACAGCGTAAACAAATATTTCATTTGAGCCGTCAAGAAGGTTTGACAAACGATGAAATTGCTGTGAAGTTGGGAATACAGAAAAAAACTGTAGAGAATCATCTTAATTTGGCATTGAAAGAATTAAGGAATGTTATTGGTTTTATCGTTATAACATATATAATGTTAATGGAGTAGGGGTAACATAGAGTTTGTCTGTCTAAAATGAGAAAGAAGTATATAAAGATAAATTATGAGTTATATAAAACAAATACTTGATTATTTTTTTAAGCACGATATCCCGGAAAACTTGAAATCACGTGTATATCAAAGACTTTCTAATCCACGTGATGATTCTGAAAGGGATAAAGCGTTGAAACAGTTGTGGGATGAAATAGATATGGATACGTCTGAAGACTGGGAAGTGTCGTATAATAGGATTGAATCTGTAATGCGTAAGAAAAGCAATAAGAATGCTCGTCTTCATTCTATTCAATATTGGGTTAGAATTGCTGCTGTATGGCTGATACCATTTATAATGATGTGTACTTCAGGATATTTTTTTATAAGCAGTACTAATTCTGATGAAGTTGGTGAACCTGAAATATCGTTTGTTCAGTATTATGCCGAATTGGGCAGACGAGAGCAGGTAACATTGCCAGATGGAAGTAAAGTCTGGCTTAATTCTGGTAGTACACTTATATACCCTTCTACTTTTACCATGGCTGAAAGAGGAGTATATCTTAATGGGGAGGGCTTTTTTGAGGTAACAAAAGATACAGAGCATCCGTTTGTTGTAAATACACGTTTTCTTAAAATGAGAGTATTAGGTACTACATTTAATATATCGGCCTACCCTGATGATAAGCAAGTCAAAACTACCCTTGAAACAGGAGCTTTGAAAGTAAGTCTTCAGAATGATACTACTATATCGTATTATTTGAAACCTGATGATCAATTGGTTTATATTCCTTCTTCAAATAAAGTGGAATGTTTCAAAGTAAAAGCATCCGATTATTCCGATTGGCGTATGGGAGGCTTGTTTTTTAATAATACAGATTTTGAAAATGCGATGCAGATTATCGAAAGGACATACGGAGTAAAAATGCATATACGTACTTCCGTATATAACAGACAGAAAATATATGTACACTACAACAAGCACGAGTCTCTTGAAAATATATTCCATATCCTTAAGCTAATGATTCCGGAACTTGATTATAGAATTTCAGGTAAAGAAGTTTATATTGAATGAAAAACACTGAAATCTTGCACCATAAAAATATTATTAAATCTTATCCGAATGGTAATTTAAAGTAACTATTATTATAGGTGGATGATACATTGAATTTTTTCGATGTCTACTCTTAGAGTAAGATAGTGCTGCTTTTAGTGATAAAAATAGATTGAATTTGGGACCTTAAAAATGATAAAGGTGTACGGAAGTGAATATAGATTCTACTTCTGTATGCCTTTAACTTTTATTGATACATACTCATTGGGTGTATTACATATTTATATTGTCTTCCTTATGTACGTACAAAAAACAGATGTATTAATAATTTTTTTAATCTAATATGAAATGAACATGAAAATCAACAAAGTGATAACCTTTGGAGTTGGCCTAATGTTGGCAGGTAGTCTATCTGTCAATGCACAGAAAGTTACTTTTAATGGAGAACGGGTGTCATTGAAGCAAGCTTTCCAGAAAATAGAGTCTGTATCTAAGTACAAGATTGCATACAATGCCACTCAGCTTGATGTGAACAAGATTGTTACTCTTAATCAGAAAAATGTAGATGTGCTTAAAGTTCTTGATGCAATTCTTGCAGGAACTGATTGTACTTATAAAATCAATGATGGATATATAGTAATTACTCCTATTCGGAAAGAAACAGAGAATGTTGTAGAAGGTACCGTAAAAGATGAAAAAGGTGAACCTATAATTGGAGCTACAGTAATGGTAAAAGGTACCAATACAGGTACTATCACAGACTTTGATGGTAAATTCTCTCTTAATGTAGAAGATGGTACAAATCTTGAAATTTCTTATATTGGATATCAGAGTCGACAAATTAAGGCGATGAAAAGAAAATCTCTTACTGTGGTATTAAGAGAAGATACTGAAATGCTTGATGAAGTTGTAGTTGTAGGCTATGGTAGTCAAAAAAGAAAAGAGATAACGGGTTCTGTTTCTAGTATGAAGATGAATGAACTTCCCGCAACTGGAGCATCTTCTGTTACACAGTTATTAAGTGGTCGCGCAGCAGGACTTAATACTAATATAGCATCAGCACAACCGGGTGGTAAAGTTGATTTGCGTATCCGTGGTACTGCGACTGGAAAAGCGCCATTAATTGTAATTGATGGTTTTCCTGTTTCGAATTTTGACAATGCTTCTGCTGGTATGTATCAATCAGGAAGTACCGATACAATTTTAGCCTCAATTAATCCTAATGATATTGCAAGCATTGATATTTTAAAAGATGCGTCTGCCACTTCTGTCTATGGAACTAGAGCTGCTGGCGGTGTGATTTTAATTACTACCAAAAGAGGGAGAACTGGAAAAACTTCTGTAGAGTTTAACGGAAGTTTAATGTTCTCGAAAGCTTATGGTTATCCAAAATTGTTGAATGCCAAAGATTATATGCTGGAAGCAAATAGGATGTATAAAGAGAACTTTATGTATAATAATGGCGTAGGTGTTTATGGCGATAAAGAGTGGGAAGATGTAGCTGCAGATTATAAACCACTGTATTCTAATGAGGAAATTGCTAAGTTTGAGAATAATCCAGGAACAAATTGGGTGGATGAAATTATGCGTACTGGTATAATACAGAATTATGGTGTTAGTATTTCAGGCGGGAATGAGAATACCAAATATTTTACTTCTTTAGGATATTATGGTAATCAAGGAATAATAAAAAATAATAATTATAATAAATATACTGGGCAGATTAATATTGACCAAAAGTTTAGCAAAAAAATAAGTGGTGGACTTTCTTTAAACTTGAGTAGAGTTAATATGGATAATGTACCATTACAAGATGGATATGCAGGTGAATCTGATATCTTTCGTACTGCTTTTCAATATGCTCCTATATATTCAATAAAGGATGATGAAGGTAACTATAGCTTGATGCCTAGTGCTTCTTTTTTATCTAATCCTGTTTCATTATTAGATATATCCAGCAATACACGTACAGATCGTGTGCTAGGAAATCTATTCTTGGTATGGGATATAATTGATGGACTCCGTTTAAAAGGGGTTATTGGGGCAGATATTAATTATAGTCAAGCAAATTCATATATTCCATCAACTACTGTTGCTGGTGCATCTGCAAATGGAAAAGCAGATAAAGTTCTTCGTACCAAAGATGATTATCAAGCTCAGTTACTAGCAACCTATAATAAAATGTTTAAAAACAAACATGAGTTAGGTTTAATGTTTGGAACAGAATATGTTCAATCTAATTGGTCTGGATTTAATGCCGGTAATCAGGATTTTACGACGGATGGATTCTTTTGGAATAATTTAGGAATGGGAGCTTTTAAGACTCCAACTGTAGGTTCTTATGGCGGAAAGTCTGAAACATTGTCTTATGTTGGGCGTGTAAATTATAATTATAATCAGCGCTATTATGTTACTGCAAATATTCGTATAGATGGGTCTTCAAATTTTGCAGCAAATCATCAATGGGGATTTTTCCCTGGTATTTCTTTAGGATGGGATTTGGCTCGTGAATCATTTATGGAAAGAATGCTTGATACTGTAGATCAATTAAAATTGCGTGTTGGATATGGTCAAACGGGTAATGATGATATTGGTTCTGCATTCTTCAATTATTATGCACCTGGTAACAAAGTTTTATGGGGAGATCAAGTTATTTCTTCTATTCAGCTGGCAGGATTAGGTAATCCAGATTTGAAATGGGAAACCCAGACTGATTTTAATGTTGGTATAGATTTTTCTTTTTTTAAAGGGAGATTGACAGGTTCTTTTGAATATTTTAATCGTGTCATAAGTGATATACTTGGGAAAAAACAACTCTCTTCTATAGGCGAAGTAACTGAACTTGCTTATAATCTAGATGCTAAAAAACAGACATATGGTTATGAATTGTCTTTGTTTAGTAAAAATATTGATAATAATAATTTTAAGTGGAATACTAGCTTCACCTTTTCTTATTATCGTGATAGATGGTTAAAACGTGATTCTAGTTGGAAACCAGATATAAATGATAGTGAGAAAGCATATTTTGATGAATTATGGTATTACATCTCTGATGGATTTTTTAAGGAGGGGGATACTTTTGGAGTAAATGAAAATAATGAACCTATTGCAATGATTCCAGGTACTGTAAAGATTAAGGATATTGACGGATATTTGTTAGATGATGAAGGGAAGAGAGTTTTAGATGAAAATGGTAAACCTATGCGTACAGGTCAACCGGATGGTAAAATTGACAAAGCAGACATGGTTAAGTTGGGCGTAAATGCGCCTTTTACTATAGGTTTGACTAACTCCTTTAATTATAAAAATTTTGATTTAGGCTTTACATTTTATGGAAAGTTTAATTCGTGGAAAGTTAATTCTATGGCTCAGTTGTTAACTGAAGCTAAATTGTTGAATGAACAGGGAATGAATATGTCGTATGACGTTAGAGATGTTTGGACAAGTGATAATCAAAATGCAAAATATCCATCTGTTTTACAAAACCGTAGTAAAATCAATGGTGGAGTTGGAGATATTTATCTTCAAAAAGCATGGTTTATTAGGTTAAGTAATATAGATTTGGGTTATACTTTTAATTTGCAGAAATATCATATAGATAATCTCCGATTGTACGTTAGTTTGCAAAATCCTTTTGTTATCACTCCTTATAAAGGAATGGATCCGGAAACTGATAATCGAGCAGCTTCTTATCCAAATCAAAGAAATTATGCTTTTGGCGTGCAAATTAGATTTTAATAATAAAAAAAATTAGATATGAAAAATATTATATATTGTCTTTTAGTAATAGTATTTACCGCATGTTCTCTTGATAGAGATGATTTTGAAAAATTAGAGGAAGACAAGTTCTATAAAAATGAAAAGGACTGTAAAGCTGCAATGGCAAATCTATATGATTTTTTGGGTGGAGCTCATGGCGGAAATATTAATGGTGTTAAAGTTGGTGGGTTTATATTTTCTGAAATGCTTACTGACATAATGGACTGTTATTGGAATTGGAATGTTCTTCATGATCATACTTATACTCCAGCTTGGGCTACAGAATATGCAAATGCAGGAGAAATAGATTTGTTTGCAATATCACGTTATCTGACAGTTTGTAGAGGGACTATTCTTCGTATTCAAAGTACTAATTTACCTGACAATGTAAAAAATAAGTATATAGCAGAAGCAAAGATAATATATGCTTATATTGCATTGCATCTGTATAAGTTTATAGGTCCTGTTCCTATTGTTCCTGATGAAGATATTTTAAATCCTACAGAGGTGAAATATTATGAACGTCTTTCTGATGAGAATTTTGTGAAACTTATAAAAGATAATGTTAATGAAGCAATGCCTTATTTACCAGATCCATTAGAACAAGATAAAAGTTCAGAATGGGGAAGGATGAATACAGGCATAGCACGCATGATATTGATGAAGCTTTGCATGATGGAGAAAGATTGGAAAGAAGCGTATAAATATGCCCAAGAAATAATAGATATGAATTGTTATAAACTAGGAACTGATTACATGAGTATATTTTCTGCTGCAAATAAAAGAAACTCGGAGGAAATATATGGTATACCGCGTGATGCAAGTGTTCCCAATCAGGGTAATACTTGGCATGCTAATTCATTACCGAATCTTTTTCCAACAGGAAGTGTAGAAGTTGTTAAATGGGGAGGATATTGTATTCAATGGGATTTTGTTCATTCATTTGATAAAAGAGACAAAAGATTAGGTGGTATTATAACAGAGTTTACGGGCTTAGATGGTAAATTATATAATGAACAGAATCCTGGCGCTCCTTTACGTAAAGGTGCTGTAGCTTTAAAATATGATATAGATCCTGGGCATATTGGTTCTGGCTCTAATCACGATATTATAATTTATAGATATGCTGATGTTATTCTTTCTATGGCTGAAATCTTGAATGAGTTATATGGACCCACTAAGGAGTCATTAAGCTATTTTAATATGATTCGTCCAAGGACTGGTTTGCCGAATATGGAAATGCCAGCCTCTAAAGATGCTTTTCGTGATTCTATTTTTATAGAAAGAGGGCACGAATTCTATTGTGAAGGTCAACGTTATTCGGATATGGTACGAATGGGGAAATATGTTGATTGGATGAAGAAGATTAATCCTTCTGTAAATCCGAGTATGATTCGTATGCCAATTGCTGATAAATATATCAATGAGTATCAGGGAAAGCTGATACAAAATCCGGGCTATTAATTAAAATCCAATAGTAATAGCATAAATTAACTGTTAGGCTTTAACTAAATCAATCTTGGGCTTTAATAGAGTATTCTTTCAGTTAATTTATGCTATACTTATTAGCGTTTTTACTTTCTAAGAGATTTAAATTTTAGCTGTTTGAATTGAAGATTTATGTTGCGTGTCAGGTTGTTAGTGAAAAGATGATTAAGATTATACTTCATATTATCATCAGCTTAAGTTTTGTCTATAAAATAAGAATATCAACACACAATGAAAAAAAATAATTGTTTTAATGTGAATTTACATTTTTGGATATGGTTATCATTCCTTTTTTTTACACTTCCAGTAATAGGACAAAAAAAAATAAATATTACCGATTTTGGATTTGTTAAAGATTCTTATAATAATGTGATGCCAGCTTTGAAAAAGGCATTGAAGTTTTGTAAAGAGCACCCTGGTACAACATTAGTGTTTCCTAACGGGCGTTATGATTTTTGGCCGATGAGAGATAAAGAAACAGAATCTAACATTGGATTTGACTTGTCTTGCTTTGAAAATTTTACATTGGATGGAGACGGTTCGGAGTTTATTTTTCATTCATGGATGGGAATCGCTCAAGTTAACCATTGTACTAATATCACATTTAAGAACTTTTCTGTTGACTGGGACAGACCATGGATTTCCCAAGCTGTTATAATGGAATCATCCGAACATCATTTAGATGTAAAAATAGATAGAAAAAAATATCCGTATATCATTGAAAATAAAAGAATCTACTTTATTGGTGAAGGATGTAAGTTGCCTATTCTTAATGTATATAATAATTTATATGATAAACAAAACAAAGAAATATTATACAATACTTGGGATAGTCCGTTAGGAAATTTCGCCGAAAGTGATGCAGAAGAACTAGATAATGGAATTGTACGTTTTCATGTAAAATCACCCAATCACCCAGAAAAAGGAACTATTGTTACACTTTATCATGCACATTATGGAATTAGCGGATTTCTCCTAAAAAACAGCAAAGATATTGTTTTAAGAAATATGCAGATTTACCATACTGTCGGAAATGGAGTGTGGGGAGTCAGGACTGAAAATATAACCATGGACAATACTTCCGTAATGGTAAACAGAGCTAAAGGTCGTGTTTTTAGTTCTGTAGCAGATGCATCTCATTTTACAAGTTGCAAAGGAACCATTATCATTGAGAATTGTGCTCACACAGGTCAAGGAGATGATTTTATAAATGTACATGGACGAAATCTTATTATTACTAAAATCTTGAATCCAAAAGAACTGGAGGTAAAGTCTATTAATGAAGAAGTTGTTCCTAATGATGAAGTGTGGTTTTTGGATAAAGTTTTAGCTCAACGAGGAGAACTTAGAACCATTATGACTGTAGCTTCATCTAAGGATGCAAACCATTATATAGTATCATTTGATAGAGATATTCCAGTCTCAACTAAAGTCGGTGATTTTCTGGAAAGCAAAACTTGGACTCCCAGTTTAATATTAAAGAACTGCCGTATATTAAAAAAGAACAGGGCAAGAGGAATACTTGTTACAACGCCTAAAGAAGTCAGAATAGAGAATAATTATTTTAGAACTGCAGGTACGGCCATATTAATCGAAGGGGATATAGACTATTGGCTGGAGTCTGGAGGTACACAGAATGTAAAAATTCACAATAATATTTTTGAAGATTGTCTAACTTCTGGTAATGCGCATGGTAGCAGATGGGAGTGGGGAGATGCAGTAATTACTATCACACCATCTCATAAGCCTCAAAATGTAAAAACAAAACCTTATCATAAAAATATCCATATCACAAACAACACATTTAAAGTCTTTGATGCTCCATTATTGCGTGCACGTTCTGTAGAAGGACTTGAATTCTGTAATAATGAAATAATTAAGACATATACCTATAAACCTTATACTTGGCAGAAAGCAGCCTTTTTGTTGGATGGTTGCAGAAAAGTTAAAATTGAATCAAATAAGCTGGATAGAAATTATGTAACTCGTGACATTGTTATTGAACACATGCTTAAATCTGACATTGAAGTCTCCAAAGAAGAGTTTCATCCAATTGTAATTAAATAAAAGTTACTGTAATGCGGCGATAAATTAACATCTTAGCAGAGTTTGATATTTTACTATTGTCAACATGGTTGCACTTTAAAGTATTTTAAGTAAATAGAAAATGCGGGATTCAAAGTGAGTCTCGTATTTTTTATTTTATACAATTTGCCGAATGAAAAAAGGTTATGAAAGAAAAGAATCAAGTAGTGCCTGATGAGATATTAAGCAAGGAGTTCCTTAGCCAGTTTAAAACAGAAGCAGATGTGAGCAAGTTTCTAAAGCTGTTGTATGTCTAAGTATTGGAAAAGATGTGTGGAATTTGTGAAATAGAGCTCTCTACATCAGCTTTCTCATCATTACAAACAAAGGTAAACCAGGATGCGAGAGAATGGCAAAATTGACCTTTGAATCCTGTTTATTTGATGTCCTGAATGGATTTACGGATACCATTCGTTCTGTATTTCCTTAATCATCTACCTAAATCTGTGTGGTACATTAGATTGGAAACTCATGTAAATATGTTGTTGATAAGGAAAAAAGAGTTTATAGAAGTAGATAAGAAGAATATCTATAATACACCTACAAAAAGGGGGTGTAGCAGAGCTTGATAAATTGAAAAAATAGGGAGGAAAGTAATTCTTATGTCATACTTTCATGGAAAAATAACAGAGATAATTTGACTGCTTTCTTCCAGTTTCTGCAGGAAATCAGAAAAGTAATCTATACCACAAATTTCATTGAAAACCTGAATAGGAAGATCAGGAAGTACATAAAATTAAAGCTTTCATTTCCTGCGGACAATGCTGTAAAAAGCAGTGTATTTTTTACTTATGTAGATTGAAAAGAAATGGACATAGTCTATTCATGACTAAGATTGATTATAGACCGATTTATACTTATTTTTGAAAACAGAATCCAAATATAAGAAAAACTTATAAGTGAATTCTGTTTTCATTTCTATAAAATTTTGGAAAGTTCCACATGGTTTGATTTATGGTCTTGGATTAGTAGGAGAGAGGGAGCAACAATCAGTTCTTGACCGTTCTTTCTCCCTGCTTTTTTGCATGGTTTCCCCCTTTCTTTTTCCATCCGCCCTTTTTGTTGCGGGAGAAATTCTTCACCTGTTTGCCTCCTTCTTTTCTGGAAGTGCGGGGAGCATATACCGGACCTTCGCCCAGTTCTTCAGGTACGGGGAGTTTGTAAATATCTTTTCCTAAGAATGTTTCGATTTGCTTGAAACGGGTCTGCTCGGTTTCACTTACAAAAGTGATGGCGCATCCGTCGTTATTGGCACGGGCTGTACGTCCGATGCGGTGTACGTAGTCCTCGCTATCATGCGGCACGTCGTAGTTGATGACCAGGCGGATGTCGTCGATGTCGATACCACGGGCCACGATGTCGGTAGCCACCAGGATGTCGATGCGGCGGTTACGGAACTCGTGCATGATTTCTTCGCGCTGGCTTTGCTCCAGGTCGGAGTGCATTTCGCCCACGTTTAGCTTCATGCGTTTCAGGGCCTTGGTCACTTCTTTCACCTTCAGTTTGGAAGAAGCAAAGATGATGACACGCTCCGGTTGCTGGGACTGGAATAGCGACTGGATGATACCCAGTTTCTGTGCCTCGTAGCAGATGTAAGCGGCCTGAATGATTTTTTCCGCCGGCTTGGATACGGCCAGTTTCACTTCCACCGGGTCGTGAAGAATGGTCTTGGCCAGTTGCTGGATTTTGGTCGGCATAGTGGCAGAGAACATGATGGTCTGCCGTTCCTTGGGAAGATACTTGACAATCTGCATGATGTCGTCCGAGAATCCCATATCGAGCATGCGGTCCGCTTCGTCGAGGATGAAGAAAGATACTTTCGACAAGTCCACATAACCTAAGCTTAAGTGGCTGATCAGACGTCCCGGAGTCGCGATTACCACATCCGCTCCCAAAGTCAGCCCTTTCTTTTCCTGCTCAAAACGGATACCGTCATTTCCTCCGTACACCGCCACGCTTGACACCGGCATGAAATAGGAGAAACCCTCCATCTGCTGGTCAATCTGCATGGCCAGTTCGCGGGTGGGCGACATGATGATACAATTGATGGCATCCTCCGGATAACCTCCCTTGCTCAACTGGTTCAACACCGGAAGCAGGTAGGCCGCCGTTTTTCCCGTACCTGTCTGGGCCACGCCAATCAGGTCTTTTCCTTCCAGGATGACAGGGATGGTGTGTTCCTGTACGGGCGTACATTCCTGGAAATTCATTGCGTCCAAGGCATCGAGGACGCTATCTTCTAAGTTCAGTTCCGAAAACTTCATATAGTAATGTTATCTTGTCATTATAATTTGCCGCGTTCGTCCAGATAGGAATCCTTGAATCCTAAGAAATACAACACGCCATCCAGTCCGATGGTATTGATGGCCTGTTGCGCATTGGCCACCACCTTCGGCTTGGCATGGAAGGCGATTCCCAGCCCTGCCGTAGAAAGCATGGGCAGGTCGTTGGCTCCATCGCCCACGGCAATCGTCTGCGCGATGTCCACATTTTCTACCTGTGCCAGCAGACGGAGCAATTCAGCCTTTCGTTTTCCGTCTACGATGTCACCTAAATAGCGGCCGGTCAGCTTGCCGTCCACGATTTCCAGCTGGTTGGCATACACATAGTCAATGCCGAATTTCTCTTTCAGGTAGTTGCCGAAATACGTGAAACCTCCCGACAGAATGGCAATCTTGTATCCGTAGCGCTTGAGGACGAACATCAGGCGTTCCACCCCTTCGGTAATCGGGAGGTGTTCGGCAATGTCGCGCATCACGCTCTCATCCAGTCCCTTGAGCAGGGCCACCCGTTCCTTGAAACTTTCGCAGAAGTCAATCTCGCCACGCATGGCTCTTTCCGTGATGGCTTTCACCTGGTCGCCCACACCGGCCCGTATGGCCAGTTCGTCGATAACCTCCGTTTCAATGAGCGTGGAATCCATATCAAAGCAGATGAGTCGGCGCATACGGCGGTACATATTGTCTTGCTGGAACGAGAAGTCCATGCCCAGTGAAGCGCTGAGCTGCATGAGCTGGCTTTGTAGCTCTTCACGGTCTTTGGGAGTACCTCTCACCGAAAATTCGATGCAGGCTCTCACGTTTGCCTTTTTCTCGTCCAGGGGAATACGTCCGGTCAGACGACGGATACCGTCGATGTTCAGTTGTTGTTCTGCTAAAAGCTTGGTAGCGCCGGCAATCTGTTGTGCCGTAAGTTTTCTGCCCAATAGCGTCAGAATGTAGCGGTTCTTTCCTTGCAGGTTGACCCACGTTTCATACTCTTCGTCGCTGATAGGATAGAAGCGGATATTGATACCCAAGTCAGAAGCCTTGAAAAGCAATTCCTTCATGATATTTCCGGAATCCTGATCGGAACATTTGAAAAGAATACCCAGTGACAAGGTACTGTGAATGTCAGCTTGTCCGATGTCCATAATGTCTACCTGATATTTAGACAAGATGGCAGTCACCGATGCGGTCAGTCCCGGTCGGTCCACTCCGCTGATGCGGATTAATATCAATTCGGTTTTGTTTTCCATGGTTGTTTGCTTGCGTGTTTCTGGGCAAATGTACAAATTATCTTCTATCCACGGGCATAAAAAGCACAAAAAAAGCCATCCCTGCATACCTGCAAGAATGGCTTTCCTTATTTTATGGGGGAAAATCAGATCATTTCCACGCTTCGTTTTACAAAGTTGGTCAGAGCTTCACCCTTCAGCATGTTGTTTTGCAACAAGGCCAGGTCGATAAGCTGGTGAACCACTTTGTTGCCGGCAGCATAACCGTTCAGGATGTTTTCCTTTTCGGTCTTTTGCGCTTCAATCTTCTTTTCTACATCACTCAGTTCGTCTTTTTCGGCAGTCGGGATTTCTTCATCCTTCTTTCCTTCCTGTGCTTTCTGGAGTTCGTTACGACGGAGAGTCAGCATGGCGATTTCAGATTCTACCGGTACGAGTTTTTCCGCACAAGCCGTTTCGGCATCGCTCAATACCTGCTTGATCAGGCGGTGGTCGCTATTCAATACCAGGTTGAACATGTCGGGCATTTCACCATAGAAACTCATGCCCGGCTGGATGCTGGCCATGTCTTTCATACGGCGCATGTATTCGGCCTGTGTGATGACAATCGGCGCATTGTTTTCGCCCAGTGCATGTGCTTCTACGTGGAATTCTGTTTTCTTTACCTTCGGCATCTGTCCCTTGAACAAAGAGCTGAGCACTTCCTGTTTGTCGTGTGGAAGTTCTTCACCCTTCTGGTCTTCCTTCACAATCAGGCGGTCTACGATGTCGCTATCCACACGGGTGAAGTGACTCTTTTCGAACTTCTGTTCCAGCATGTTGATCATCGGTACGTCCAGCTGGCCGTCCATGAGCAATACGTTGTAGCCTTTGTTCTTGGCCGCATCGATGTAAGTGTACTGTTCGTCCAGGTTGTTGGCGTAGAGGTAAATCAGACTACCGTTCTTGTCGGTCTGATTATCCTTAATCAGTGTCTGGTATTCTTCGAAGGTGTAATATTTGTTGTCTGTATCCTTGAACAAAGCAAACTTGGAAGCCTTTTCATAGAAATCTTCCTGAGTCAGCATACCGTAGTTGATGAAAATCTTCAGGTCGTCCCATTTCTCTTCAAATTCCTTACGGTCGTTCTTGAAGATAGATTGTAAGCGGTCGGATACCTTCTTCGTGATGTAAGTAGAAATCTTCTTCACGTTCGAATCGCTCTGCAAGTAAGAACGAGATACGTTCAACGGAATATCCGGAGAATCGATGACACCGTGAAGCAAGGTCAGGAAGTCGGGCACGATACCTTCTACTGAGTCGGTCACGTATACCTGGTTGCAATACAACTGAATCTTGTTGCGTTGCAAATCGATGTTGCTCTTGATTTTCGGGAAGTAGAGCACACCGGTCAGGTTGAACGGATAGTCCACGTTCAGGTGAATCCAGAACAACGGTTCGTCGGCCATCGGATACAGGTCGCGGTAGAATTTCTTGTAATCCTCTTCCTTCAAGTCCGACGGTTTCTTGGTCCAGATAGGACAAGTGTCGTTAATCAGGTTGTCTTCATCCGTTTCTACCTGCTTGCCGTCTTTCCATTCCTTCTTTTTGCCAAAGGCTACCGGTACGGCCAGGAAGTGACAATACTTGGTGAGCAAGCCCTGCAAGCGAGATTCTTCCAGGAATTCCTTGCAATCTTCATCCACGTGCAGGATGATGTCGGTTCCACGGTCGCTACGTTCTGTTTCTTCAAGGGTAAACTCAGGACTTCCATCGCAACTCCATTTCACGGCCTTGGCACCTTCCTTATAAGAAAGAGTTACGATGTCTACCGTCTTGGCTACCATGAAGGCTGAGTAGAATCCCAGACCGAAGTGACCGATGATGGCATTGGCATCGTCCTTGTATTTTTCCAGGAAGTCATTTGCTCCTGAGAAGGCAATCTGGTTGATGTACTTGTCGATTTCTTCGGCTGTCATACCCAGACCACGGTCGCTGATGGTGATGGTACCGTTTTCCTTGTCTACTTTTACACGTACCGTCAAATCGCCCAGTTCACCTTTAAAATCGCCCGTAGCGGCCAGTGTCTTCAATTTCTGAGTTGCATCCACCGCATTGGAAACCAGTTCACGGAGGAAAATTTCATGGTCGCTATACAAGAACTTTTTTATGATGGGGAATATGTTTTCTGTTGTAACCCCGATATTACCTTTTTGCATATCTCTTTGTTTTTTTATGATTGTTCGAATAAATTTTTTCCAGTCCCTACACAAAAAAAATGCCAGATACGTTTGTACCTGACATTTTGTCTGTATGCCGAAATTCTGTCAGAATTCCGTTATGCTTTTTCTACTTTCATTTCTACTCCGTCACCTTGGGCGTTCATGTACACATGCAAGGTATCGCCCGTCTGCGGTTCTTCGTTGATAATCAGCTCTGCCAGTCCGTCTTCCAGGTGGTTCTGGATGGAGCGTTTCAACGGGCGGGCACCGAACTGTACGTCGTAGCCTTTTTCTGCCACGAAACGTTTGGCCTCCTGGTCAAGCAGGAGATGGTAGCCACAACCTTCGATACGCTTGTAGAGTCCTGCCAGCTCGATGTCGATGATTTTCTCCAGTGACGCGATGTTCAGCTGGTCGAAGGTCACGATTTCATCCAGACGATTGATGAACTCGGGAGCGAACGATTTGTTCAAGGCCTTGCGAATCACGCTATTGGCATGTTCTTTCTCGTTCTCGCCGGTCTGTGCCGTGAAACCGATGCCTTTGCCGAACTCCTTCAACTGGCGTGTACCGATGTTGGATGTCATGATGATAATGGTATTCTTGAAATCTACGGTCCGTCCTAAGCTATCCGTCAACCGGCCTTCGTCCATCACTTGCAACAACATGTTGAACACGTCGGAGTGAGCCTTCTCGATTTCATCCAGCAATACGATGGAGTAGGGATGACGGCGTACCTTTTCCGTCAGTTGTCCGCCTTCTTCGTAGCCCACGTATCCCGGAGGAGCTCCGACCAGACGTGACACGGTGAATTTCTCCATGTATTCGCTCATGTCGATACGGATAATGGCGTCGGTAGTGCCGAACATGTTCTTGGCCAGCTCTTTCGCCAGGTGCGTCTTTCCTACACCCGTCGGTCCTAAGAAAAGGAACGTACCGATAGGCTTGTTCGGGTCCTTCAGTCCCACACGGCTCCGCTGGATACTTCTTACCAGTGTCTCTACCGCTTTGTTCTGTCCGATAACCTTCGAAAGCAATGCCTGCTTCATCCCCTTCAACCGTACACTTTCCGCTTGCGCCATACGTTGCACGGGTACACCCGAAATCATGGACACCACTTCCTCTATCTGTGGTGCGTCCACCGTTTCGCGATTGTCCTTCAACTTTTCTTTCCATTCATTTTTCAGGCGTTCCAATTGCTCCGTGTACTGGTTTTCACGGTCACGGAAGCTGGCGGCCAGCTCGAAGTTCTGCAAGCGAATGGCCTCATTCTTATGTTGTTGCGCTTCCTCAATCAATCGTTCCTGCTCCTCAATTTCCTGAGGTACGGAGATATGAGTGAGGTGGATGCGAGAACCCGCTTCGTCCATGGCATCGATGGCCTTGTCGGGGAAATAGCGGTCGGTCACATAGCGGTCGGTCAGGCGTACGCAAGCCTCCAGCGCCTCGTCCGTATATGTCACGTTATGGTGTTCCTCGTATTTATCCTTGATGTTCCGGAGAATCTGCAAGGTCTCTTCCGGTGAGGTCGGTTCTACCAGCACTTTCTGGAAACGGCGTTCCAGTGCCCCGTCTTTTTCGATGTTCTTGCGGTACTCATCGAGGGTGGTGGCTCCGATGCATTGGATTTCTCCACGCGCCAGCGCCGGTTTCAACATGTTGGCCGCATCCATGGAACCAGCTGCCGAGCCGGCTCCCACGATGGTATGTATCTCGTCGATGAACAGAATGACGTCAGGATGTTTCTTCACCTCTGTCAGAATGGCATGAATACGCTCTTCAAATTGTCCGCGATACTTGGTTCCGGCCACTACCGCCGTCATGTCGAGCGAAATGATGCGCTTGCCGAACAAGGCACGCGAAACCCGTTTCTCCACGATGCGGAGTGCCAGTCCTTCGGCGATGGCCGATTTTCCCACACCCGGCTCACCAATCAGAATCGGGTTGTTCTTTTTGCGCCGGCTCAGAATCTGTGCGATACGTTCAATTTCTTTCTCACGGCCTACCACGGGGTCAAGTTTCCCACCTTCGGCTGCCTTGGTCAGGTCGATACCGTAATTGTCGAGGTAGGGTGTGCCACCGTCCGCTTGTTTCTGTTCGGTCTGCGTGGTCTGGCGGTTGGAGGAAGAACCGAAGCCATCGTTGTTCTTGTCCGCGTTTCCGCGACGTCCGATGCCTTCTTCTTCGTCGTCATTGAAATCCAGTCCGTCAAAAGGAGCTTCTTCCTGCTTCAGACGGTCTATTATCTTTTCGTAAGTTACGTCGTTCTTTTCCAATATCTTATATGCGTTATTCTGGTTGTCTCTCATAATGGCCAATAAAATATGCGGGGTATCCACTTTCTCGTCATTCATCAATCGTGCCTCTAATTTGCTTAATGTCAAAATTTTTGATGCTTCTTCGCTGAATGAGATGTCCTGTGAGTAGTTCTCCAGAATGGACTTCTCCCGTAATTGTGTTTCCAGTTCGTTCTTGATACCTTTCAGGTCGAGGTAGAACGATTTCAATATTTCGGCGGCTTTACACTCTCCATCGCGCAAGATGCCCAATAGCAGATGTTCCGGTTCGATATGGTCGTTCTGAAGGCGGTTTGCCTCCTCTTTTCCGTAAACGACGATGTCGGACACTTGTTGTGTAAATTCGTTGCTCATCAAATTCATATCTTCTCCAATCGTTTATATTCAAAATAGGCTTGCAAATATACATTATTATAGAGACTCTTCATCAAGTCTTTCTTTCTATTTAACAAAATGCGTGCCACATTTCCTGCAAGTGTCTCCAAATGCAGGCTTATACCAATGTTGTCCTAAACGTTTTTCGATAAAAACAAAAAAAGGAAGTAAAGCTAAGGTAGAATGAACTACCTTAGCAAAGAGAACCACC
>OAUN01000312.1_pt1 | contig 25107 bp, 18 predicted proteins | sample 1495101 | NCBI WGS metagenome assembly OAUN01 (sample SAMEA2580000, study PRJEB22360) | human gut metagenome | biome: human gut; feature: human-associated habitat; material: faeces | place: Denmark | collected 2008/2010 | reverse complement strand
CTTCAGTGATCTCTCTCCTCCAGTCCGTTGTTTTTCAAATCATCGCCGTTATAGCACTTCCGCTATGGTTGGGAACAGACGGCACCTGGCTTTCCGTTTCCATCGCCAAGCTGCTGGCATTTTTCGTGACAGTTTTCTTCTGGATCGCCTGCCGCAAAGAATATCATTACGCCTAAAAAATATTCTTTTTTCAGCCAGGGCATCCTTGAATACGTGATCCTGAATCGCTTTGCGTGGGAGATGCATCTTCCATTGTCGGATGAGATTTAAGCCACCGGCTCCAGCGCATTGTAAAGTGATTGGCATGAGTTTCCTGCACATACTGATAGAACTTTGCAATCATAGCTGCTTTCTCATGATAATAAGCGGCTTTCCATTGATTCGGTTTCGGCTTATCCATTTCATAAGCAATGTAATTTCCGCCAAGAAGATATTGGCGCGAGAGAATATCCTCCAGTGATATATCAGGATTTTTCATCATATCATACATAGCCATATAAATCGTAGTACGTCCTTTACCCGCCCGGCAGTGGAAGTGCAGCCATGCATGATCGGGCAGTGTGCGTATGAAGGCGATGAAGTCATCAATATTTTCAGGCGATGGCCAGATATGATCCGTTGCCGCAATGCGGTAGTAATACAGACCATTTTGTTCCACCATCTGCCTTTCACTCATGACCGAACTAATCTTCATAAGTTTGGGATCAATCGACTTCTTCCCTTCATCGAGCATCGTCACAATGAGGCTTTTCCCCTTGGCTGCACACAAACGCCTCATCTCATCTTTTAAAACATCATTTTTGTTCTTTCCGATGTTGCCCCAATCGCGCGCGCCGAACCAGCTGACGGCATTCCCATTAAATATACCATGCGTTTCTTGCCGTAGATCCACAATATAAATTGGCCCGTTCGCCTGCTTCTTGAGTACGGAAACCAGCTTCTCAAACTCTCCGACAGAGAACTCCGCACTGCCGGATATGTTCAGACGATCCAACCCCTTGCGCGAGGGGGTCATCGTAAATCCTTTGCCTGTTTTTTTGACATCCACATGAGAGCGGAACGCAGAATTCGCAGTACGAAATCTGCGCGGCAATTGATCCCTATCCTTTGCATCGAGACGCCAGATATAGCCATCGTACTTCGTACGACCAGCTGCAGAAACATCCGTCTGATCCGGTGCTTGCTGCAGAGAAACGCCACTTATTGCAGGTTCTGCTTCTCGGGCATTCCCTGATAATGGCATGCTGCCAAGTATTATTGCAGCCGTTATTGAGAATAGTATTTTCTTTTTAAGATGCAGCATGAGTGATACACTTTCCCATGTAAAAAATAATTATAAATGGACAAATGAAAAAGCTACGGGGTCTACAGACGTATAAATCCATAGCTTTTTCTTATGAGCAAATTCCTCTGACACATTTTATCATCTACCGTTTTCCTTTCTCCTTTTTGAACACACTGCCATCTGTGAAATTTTTTGGAAAAATTTATGATTTCCTCTGTATTCCCTGCAGATGAAATCCGGTCACAGAAAAAACAACAGGATGATATCTACTTCACTGAAGCCGCCGCGATGCGGTCAGCCGCTTTTTTCACCATTTCATTGGCGGAGTCCATTGTCAGAACGGAAAAAAGACGGTACTTATCGCCGTACTTCATCACATAGCCTTTTCCGTAAACGGGAACGGCAAATCCATCAATGAAGAAAACGGCACGCACGCCGCTTGTATAAATACGGGGTCTGTCCTGTGCGCGGTGGATCTGCTCCACATTCAGGAAACTGACGCCAAGCATGTTGAACGGAATCTTGGGATCTGTCTCGGGCTTTTCATTGATCCGCTTCGCCATTTCCAGAAACATACCATTCAATACGTTTTCCATGCCCAAAAGAGCCACGTTGCAGCCATACAGTTCGGAAACCGATTTCCCCGACAGACGGGGTGCGTCAAAAGCATCTTTCATGGCTTCTTTACCGACCACAGGAGCAAATTCGCAGTTCATGACAAAAGCGGGCACGCTGTTTCCTTCTTCCGTCACGGTAAGCAGTCCGAATTTCCCATCCTTTCCAAGAGGAGTAAAATCGGTATTCTTTGGAAACTTCACTTTTTGAAAGAAAGATTTCGCGTCTTCCTGCACAATGCCGTTCCATACAGCGGAAACGATATTATCATCTTTAGGAATATTTATGCTTGAAATCGGCGGAAAGCCTGCCATGTTTCCCATATTGTCCGTCATACCGGCAGCTCCCGCACACGTTGTCGTCATGGCACAAAGAATCGAAGCCGCCAGCATTATTTTCATCTTCATCATTTCATCTCCCGTGCCGCTTTTTCTACATAAGGCACAAAGTATGCCCCTGATTTCTGATCACTTGCAAAGAGTGTGTATGTCGTACTGTCACCATCTTCCAAGATGAGCCCTTCCGCAAAAAAGGGGATCAGGCAGCCGCCAGTGTATAATCCGGCCTTCACCTTTGCCAGGCGGTACACTTTCCCCCCGCGTGATTTCTTTTCTTTCCAGCGGGTCTCACCGCTCACATACAGACGGATCCCCTTTTTCCCCAGAAATTGTTTATACGGCTCTCCGATTTCAGCTTCTTTCCACATTTTGCCTGCAAACGGTATGACAGCGTTCTTTTTATCAGATGCTGCCTGTTTCGCTGCAGTGCTGCCCGCCGTGCCTGTCATTTCTTTTCCCATCAGTTTCACGAAGGGTGATAAACCGTTCTTTTCTTTCTCCGGATTCTTATGATCCACGGAAAAAGAGAGCACGAGGGATTCGTAAAAAGCTTCCGGCGTGTTTGCCCGAAGCTGGTATACCCGCAGCTCTTCCAAGGCTTCCGCCGCCAGACGGGATACATGCGGTGCCAGTTTGGACGTCAGGTAAACAGATGTCGGCCCGCCGATAATGCCGATAGCAGCTGCCTGCGGTTCCGACTCCTTTTCAACTGCTTCGTGTTCTGCCCAATTTTTCATCTGCTTTCCAAAGTATGTCTGTCTCCCGTCAAGAATATCGACAGTGTCTCCAAAATCCAGCACGTGTCCTTTCGGAAGAGTGAGTGTATCTGCTGAAGCGGAAAAAGTGAGTAAAGCGGCCATGCCGAGCGCTGCGCATATTGTTTTCATAGTGACCTCGTTCCTTTTATATTTCTTTAATTATAGCAGAAACGAGCATCTGTTATTCTATTATTTTACTTTTCCTTATTGTGTCTTCTGCAATGAAATGTCCGGATGGGCGAAGCAAAAGATCTCGTATAGAATCCCTATCACCGGAGGTCTGCAGATAATCCCTGACTGACAGGCTTTTTAAATTCATTTTTGATGCGGCTTTCGGCATATGCTATTGTGTCGGATTTTTTGTATCTGCAATCAATTCCCTTATGATTCTACGCTTGTCTTTCGCCGCGCATACATAGCATAAGAAGAAATCTTTACAATTTCCATACCGACCGCTTTATCCTGAATCGTTTCACCGATTATACGCAAAAAGGTCAGAACGCTGCACCTAAAGGTGAACACGTCTGACCTTTTACTATTGCATATTTTATGATCCTATGGAATAGGAATGAACAGATTCCCTATCCCACAGGCCAGGTCCTCTCCATCCTAAAATTACAACCCCTGCTTGAAGAATTTCCTGAAAGCAGATACCTCCGCATGGGACTGCGTGACAGATACGGCATACTTGCTTCCGCGTTTGATTCCCGGTTCATAGGTAATTGGTTCAAACTGGAACGTAACATCCGGCTTGGATGCGGTGCAGTACCCCACCAGTGTGGACTTAATCTGTCCGCCATTTTCTTTATTGAACACAACCGGCTCCTCATGCCCTTTCAGCTCCGCATCTACAGGCACCACAACCACTTCTCCCGGTTTATATCCTACGATAAAATTACTGTGCGTCGTGACTTTAACAACGACTGCATCCGTAAAATCCTCCATATGGCAGTATATCAACGTATACTGATCCCCTTCCGGCACACACTCGTTGAAAAGCTCTCTCATCCTTGCCTTATTTCTTGCATTTTCCTCATCTGTCGCACCGGTCAAAAGCTTCTTAACGATATCCATCAATCCCATAATAATCTCCTTGTCTAAAAATATAAAATTAATTACACTTCACAACTGCCATTTTATCATATATGACAATACCGGAAGAACAGTACATAAATTTGCTCTCTATAAAGCAATCTTCTCCGCGATAATCTCAACTACTTTTACGGGTTCTGAAAAATTCAAATCGCCTACATAAAGATTGTCTGCTAAATATACCTTCCATAATTCTTTAAGATAATCGTCCTCTTTTATGTCCTTAATAATTTCCATTGCCTGTTTCATAAGCGAAAAACTTCCTCTTCTGTTTGCAGTTGAAATAATCGCCTGTTTTAGAATATCAAAATCAATATCTTCTTTTCTGAGGTTGTACAAATTATATAGATCGTAAAAATCTCTCATCCTTGTTGTTGAGATATTTCTTTTAATAACGCTCTCATATTTTTCAGCCAATATCGTCTCAAGTGGATATGCCAAAACTCTAAGGCTTTCATCCTGAAACATACAAGGATATAGATATTCAATCTCCTTTGATGTTATGGCATCCCCTCTTGTAATGTCAATCTTCATGTCATTTTTAATTTTGTCAAAGTCAGCTATTAAATGGACTCTGAAGTTTTCATATTCATCTTCTTCTCGTATATGGCTTATATTCGTTATTCAAATTCTATGCCGTCATCTACCTCTACATTTATGATTTCTGAAATAATATTTCGTATGACTTCTTCCTTCAATGGCACGCCTTTTATAGTGGTATCCATATCCATCGTAGTACGGTTATCAATCCCAATTATAGAAGATATAAGAAGTCCGCCTTTGATGACAAAATTAAATTTATACTTAGATTTTGACAGTCTTTCTAAGAATCTTTCAAAGAAAAACATTTGCAGAACTTCCTGTGGGCTGAGGTTTTTAGAGTTTGCAATATTTCTTATTTTTCCTTTCAAACCTTCCGAACCTATCATTTATAAAACCTCCATATATTTTCTGATTTCATCTTCAATGCCAAGAATCCTGCTGTATTTAATAAGATTTCTGATATTCTTATCTTTGCTCTTAAAGTATCCGGTCATTGCATCTATAAATATCTGCTTATCAATGGATTTTCTTTCCAAAACAATATCGCAGATACATCTTTCCATGTTATAGCATTTAACAGGTGAGCCAAGCAGTGTTTTTGTCTTAATAACTCCTAAATGGAAAAAATCTCTCTTTACATAATGCACCTTAATATTTTGAAATTTCCGTTTGATATGCCCTGCATTATATCCCTGAGGCACACTGATATGAAAAACATCAGGTGTTCTGTCACTAAATCCAAGAAGATACAAAGCTGTATGGAAAGAAAAGACCACTTGTTCATTGTTGAGTGATATAGCGGCAAAATCATCATCTACGGCATCTTTTTTCTTATAGACGCCATTTTTAACTCTCTCCAGCTCGCCTTTTTGGACAAGTGAAGCTAAGATATGCCTTTTGATGCCTATCTCTTCTGCCTGTTTATTTGTAATAATATTACTTTCTAAAAAATATTTTTCTAAAGCATTCATCCCATCGCCTTCTTTACATTTACGCTTTAATCATAGATTGTTAAAGAGTAAATGTAAACAGGGCAAGTATTTCCCTAAAGTATAACCGTTAATAACCACGATAATTGTGCAGCATATCAGACAATTCATCATTTTTCTTAATAAAATCAATTAAATATTTTCTGTAATTATAAACTGCTCACCTGTGCTCTGAAATCTGCCTTGTGGTTAAACCTTTAGTATACATACTGATGATCTTGTCATCTATACCGGAAATGTCCTTTTGCCGATTTTTTACTATCTGTGCCTCAAATGTGCCATTTCTATCTTTGGGAACATCTACCTCAAATTCACCGTATTTGCTTCGGACGGTTTTTGTTTTTGATCCATTACGACAGTTTTCTGAATGAGAGCATGCAGACTTCGGATAGCCAAGATGGTCTGTCATCTCAGATTCCATCATAGACCTGATGGTACCCCCAAGAAGATCTTTGAGTGCATCCTGAATATCTTTTGCGGTCTTTATTTCATACTCATCCATCAGTGCGGAGATGATGTTTCTCTTTCCTTCTGTTAAAGGACCTACATGATAAACATCTTTTTTCTTGCGTTCCATAATTAAACCTCCCTATAGTTCACCACTCATTTGATACTACCATAGGAGGCTTATTGATTCATATTTACAGACTTTTTCTTACACACTCGAATTTTGCTTTCTTTCGTTCCATTATTCTTACACAGTTCCTATCATTTCTTCTACTAACATATCCAAAATTTATTAAAGCTTCTCCTACCTGCTCCTTATAAATATTGTCCAACGCCGGTCTCTTGTTATTCCATACATCTGCTAATTCTGCTATATCGTCTATCCTGGAAAAAATATCCACTAATTCATCTTTATTAGCGTTGCTTTTTATCTTAATTAAAGTAAGATTAATTTTTGAATCAATAGAAACATCTGCTCTAGAAAAAATTAACTGACTAAAAGTAGGATCTATATTTTCTGCGTTTATTTTGCTAAATTTATTGTTTGTATCTAGATATTCTATGAATTTATCCTTGAGTTTAAAGCTTTTAAAGTTCTTACATATATAATTTATGTTGACATCCGATAAACCCTGTTCAATTAAATATTCAATAATTGACACTTTATCAAAGTCTATTTCCTCAATCAATACCTCATCAATTATCACGCTAACCAATTTTTTGGCATTCTCGTCAGATATATTACTATTAACAAGTTTATAAATTAATTCCGGCACAATTGCCAAATCTAAAATCATAGCAACAGCGTCATCTTGTTGTTCAGCTGACTGTGTATTAACAAGTATCACTATTTCTTGATAGAACTTATTATTTAATAAAACCTTGAGATTTTCAACAGTTAGCGAAACCAAATTTTTATTAATTAGTTTCATAGTTCTTTCTCTATTAGTGGCTTCATCAATATTGTCAATTTGCTTTTTTGCACACTTTAAAGCATACTCAAACACTTTGTCGCTAACAATAGAACTATTTATAAACGAATTACTAATTGATGTATTTCCCGAAAAAATTTCTTCGTAATTATCATCATTAACATTTTGGTCGAAATAGTTGATAAACTCTTCATCATATTCATCAATGGATTTCCAGTAATTATTGATATTGTCTAAGTTAAACAACATCTTATTTCTAGCAATCAATGCCTCTATCAAATAAATATTCTGTTCCAGTTCCTCTATTTTACTAATATCCGAAACAATTGTTTCATTTTGTTCAATATACTTTAACTTGTACTCTTTGGATAAATTAGAGTTCATTATTTTAACTATGATATCTTCATTATTGCGATATTGTTCATCCATTATATTTTCATCTATATACTGTTCAATAAATTCAACAAAATTACTTTCCAAATATTCTTTTGTAGATTCAAGTAAGTTGGATGTAAAAATTACACTTACTAGATTTCCATAATCACACTTTTCACCTAATATAGTCTCTGTTATATATCTTACATTTTTAACAGATAATCTGTAAGTTTGTACATTCTCAATCCTTTTTATTCTTTCTGTACTTGCTTCCGACTCAGCTATATCATAAAACTTTATCTCCACTAAAGAAATATTGCTGATAAATACTTCAAATTCATCATCACTAATCAAAGATATTACGTTCTCATTTTTCTCTATATATAAAGTAAATAACTTTAAAGTATCTATCTTGGTATAAACCTTTGTACAAATAGACATAAGTAGATTGCAAAAAGTAATAGAACTTTTACTCATACTTTCTTCTAGTATTTCAACCAGCACTTCTGCATCTTTTTCTAACATTAGGTTTACAAATTTTTTGATTACTTTATATTCATACGCATCTAAAATAGGCATTAGTAACTCATAATTGTCGTTTTCTCTTACAGAAGAAATTATTGCAACTAATTCATCTTCACTTTCTGATATAATACAAGCTTCCAAAAGTTTTTTATTAAGGATATTAAATCGTTGAAAATCATCCATATCTAATCTACTTTTTACTTCCATCGGATTTTCTAAATCAAGGAAGTTGTCTTGTGATTTCGATTCTGATAGATTTTTAATAAAAATAGTGTCATTTTTCCCCAAGCTTCCTTGATAGAAACAACCTTTATAATGCCAATATGTTTCATCAATTAATCCTTGCATAACTAAAAAACGAATCAATCGGAAATAATGGTTTTGTGTAATTTTATCTTCTGTTTCTATAAATATTTGATCTACTTCACTCGCTTTCAATATTTTCAACTGATCTTTTACGGAGTACAAACTTATTTCTCTCATCTGTTTTTCAAGAGTTTTCTTTTCTTGCAATAGCTCTTGAATACGAGATTGACGGTTTTCCGGTAAATGTTTCACTTTATCCTTTCTCTCCTGTGTCGTTAAAATAAACTTCTCAACAAATGTCTTATAATTAAAGTCATCCCAAGTGGAATTATTCCCTGTATTGACATAACTTATTCTAAATGAACTATCTGGATTCAAAGACTTATCCTTTAGAAATTCTGCCCACGGAGAGTTGTTGTCATACTCATATATGCATACATTAGGCGAAATCATTGATGCCATTGCTTCAAATTTGCTATTTTCATCACGACTATTCAGAAAAGCCAACTCATCAGAAACCTTTTTCAATTGTTCATTTAATACACCCTTGACTTTGACCTTATAGTTTTTCGAATTTTCAAAAATATTATGGATATAGCCTTTATCTTCTTGCAATAAGTCAAATTCTCTAGGAAAAATGTTTTTTAAAACAATCAACGCCAGAAGCTTATTCGCATCTAATTTAAGTTCTTGAATTGCTATGACATTTTCATAAACTAGATATTCATTTACAATATTTTTCAACAAACGCATATCGTCGATATAAAGTGATATTTTCGCTATAACTTTTTTATCTGGCACATTAGTTGCCGCTTTTACAGCTTCGTTTAATTTATTTTCTGAGTTCTTTGAATCAATAACTGGAACAACAGGGACTATAAAATCAAAAAATTTTGTTCTATTTTTTGATAGGAATAATCCGTCACGCAACATATAAACAAATCTTATGGTTTTCTTTATCTTGCTATCTTTCGTTGATAAAAATGAGTTTATTAAAAAATTCAATTCCCTTAACTTCGTAAAAATCTCAATATTGTCGTAACGATCCAAATCTTCAAACACTACAATTTCCGTATCAGAGCAATCTAAGAGATATACAATTTCTTTCATATCTCTTTCTAGAATTGTTTCATCTCCATAATCTATATCATTAAAATTTGCTTCCGCCCCCTTTACATTTATCTTGGATAAATGTAAACGATTATATGCAAAGAATTTATACGCCCAATACAGTATAGGACATAAAATTAAAGCTGTTGAAATAAGTGTTATTTTTCCTATTCCGATTGAATATGAATTTAGAGATGGCGAAAGAACATCTTTAGACAGCCAAATTCCAATCGATAACAGAAAAGATATGATTGGCAATATATTTTTCCATATTGAAATTGCATCTTTATTCTTCTTGAATGCGTACTTGCTTAAAGGAATATTCTTGCTGTTAACTTGTGATAATATCTGGTTTATAATTTGTCGCTCAATTCTATTATTCTCAATTTTAGATTCCACATTTTGCTCTTTGTTATCTGATTCAAAGTCGTCTTCATATTTTCCCAGAGATACCGTAATTATATTTTTTAGTTTTCGCTCTTTTTCATAAGTTTTCCATACGGTACTTTTCCCTGCACCATATATCCCAGTAATAGCGATATTTTTTATATCGCTATTACCAAAAGCATAATCAAGTGCTTCCGTATATATTTGCTTATTTTCATTTAGCACTTCCGGAGTAAGAGCATTAAACTTATTTTTTTCCCATAAATCACACCGTCTCCATCCATGTGTTAATCGCTTTCTCAAATTCCTCCATTCTATTATCATTGTTAAAGAAAGGGAATCCGATTATTTCATAATCATCTGCAAAGACCCCCTTAACAGAATGCTCTTTTTTAATTTGCATTGAAAATGCTTCTTTCCAAGCATCATTATCCAGAAGTTGATTGCCTTTAGGTTCAACATATCCCTGATAAGTGAGACTGCCTTCGCTTCTTTGCTTTCTTACAAACAGCAAAAAGTCAGGTTCAAATCGTTCTCCGGCTTCAAAAGAATATATCGCCAATTCAGGAATTCTTTCATTCCTAACAACATAGTATTCCAGATCCTTTTCCTTCAGTTTTGGCTCTATGTGTGTTTTGAAATACTTTACAAAAAGCTTTTCTTCGCTCGTTCCGTAGTTGTCATTAAATACATACCAACTCTCATTTGTTAAGTCTAATCTATATTCTTCATTTGAGCAGTTGTTTTGAGAATTTCCTTTTCCACCATTTCCTTCAATTGACCCTAAACTGATTTTCTTATCTTTCAAAACCACTTTAAGCTGCTTAGGTTCAAATTCTTTAGAACCTACATATTCAGGCTTGATCGCCATAACATGCGATGCAACTTTTACTAAAGCGTGCTTTACAGCTGAAAACAAAATCTTTCCATTAAGTTCAGCTTGAGAATATGTTATCTCCACATTAGAGTTTCCGAGAAACTCATCTGAATTTAAAAACTCCCTCATTGATTTTAAAGATGGATATTTCTCTTTTAGTATATCAAAACGAAGCTCTTCAAAGTACTCTATAGCCCCAAGCAAGATATTATAATCTATATCCTTGAATTTAATGCTCTTCAGATTTGTCTTAATGGTATTTGTGTTTGGAGTATCATCACCTATAAGGTTTACTATATTCCCCTTGCCGGAAAGGGCTGTATAGTAATATGTTTTCGTTCTCATACTCGGTTCAAGGGAATGTACTTCATCTCGTCCCTTCAGCAATCTTTTATTAGAAAACACATAGCTCTTCTTATAAAAATCACTCTCCTTAAACTCATCTTTAAGTCTGTATTCCAAAATAATCGGATCAGGTGCCTGCAATCCTGTTTCTATAAGGGCATTCTTTAATTCCGATATGTATCTTGAGTCGTTTTTACTGTGAAAATACATTGTTTCCAAAATGCGATTAGGATTCGATATATCGCCATCAAATTTTCTTTTAAATTTAAGTTCCTCATCATCCACAACAAATGGGCAATATCTTGCACCTCTTCCAATAAGCTGTGCTTCTTTGATTGTATAGTTTCCTATCTTTCCACCTGATTTACTTTGTCTTGTATCATACAGACGGACTATATCAAAGAGGTTAAGTACATCCCAACCTTCATTTAGCATATCTACTGCAAAGATAAGTCTAATTGGATTATCAAGGTCTTCCAAGGAATTGACTAATAACTGATTTTCCTTATTATTATCCGAAGAACCATTCATTATTATCGAAGTATCTTCAGTAAATGCAGTCTTAATTGACTGCTCCAAAATCTCCAGAGTATCATCCTTTCCCTTGAAATAATTTATCGCTTCCGTCAATTTTTCTATTCCAACCAATTCTAAGTTCTTAAGATCGTAACTCGTCAACGCCTTTATTTTATTAAAAAACTCATCATAGAACCTTTTTGACTCGTCTATTTTTTGTGATTTAAGCATAACTACCGGCTTAATATTGAGTTTTAAGTCAGCGAATAAAAACCTCCTATACTCACTCATTACAAGAGCCATAAGTGTTCTTGCCCATAAGTCAGTATCCGTTGCAAAATTCTGAAAATCTTTTGTATATCCACTTTCTCTAAAAGAAATAAGTGGATAGTTAAAGATGATTTTATCCTTATATTTCTGTAACACATTTGTATCTTTTAAATCACAAGTAGCAGTAAATTCAAGCATAATACTATCCCTGTTTCGTGATAAAGCATTTGTAACAGAATATTCCCAGCTTTTAGTGGCTTCTTCTTCGTCTTTAGTAGGTTTCTTAGTTAGTGAATTGATATGATGGCTCTCATCAGAAATGAAAACCACTTTATTATTTTCAAAGTCATCATAGGTCAGCGAATTTTCTTTCGCTTCAAATAAATCCATATGAAGCTTTTGCGTAGTAGTAAACAATATTTCGATGTCCTCATCTAAAACATTGCCACTAAAGTTTTCAACCTTTTTTATCTTGACCTTTTTCCCTAAGTACTCTACAGCATCATTAAACAGGTACTTATTTGAACGCGGATTGATAAAATTATCAATCGTTTTTTCGAGAACATTGGTCTGATTTACGAAGAATAAAAACTTCCTATATCCTTTAGTATATAAGTATAATATCAAGCCTGCCATAATGACAGTTTTACCGCTTCCTGTAGCCATATGAAAAAGAGTATGGACTTGCTTATTTTTTCTTAACCTATCATTGTCAAAATATAAGGTAAAATTTATAAAAGCATCAATTTGATACTCCCTTAGAGAAATTCTCTTTGAGAGTCCGCTTTTGATAATTTCAGGAAAATCGATACTCATACCAACTTCTTTAGCGACATCTAATTTTTCGTATAAAAACTGTTCCGCCATACTAGACCCCCGCATAGAAAGATTTCGTAAATGCCTTATCCGACTCACTTATAGCATAGTTTTCATCATCCATATCCGAGTAGTTTACATAGAGTTTATTCTTATCAACTAAGCCAATAAGAGCCTTTTTCTTATCTTCTAATTCAAGTGAAGAAAATTCTTCATCAGCTTTCTTAAGCTCCACCTTTGTGATATATGGGATAATACGCTCATCCGCATAGATTTCACTCTTTATTTCATTGATTGTTTTTTCTGAAGCTGCCTGAATTTTATCTATGAGTGTACTTGCATTTTCAAGAAGCTCGCAGTAAACAAATGAGCCTCCACCTTGCCAATCGGCAGATTTTGATATACCTCCTTGTTCTCCATCTATCACTTTTTTCATTGTTTCAACAGTAATATTCTGGATATAGTCCATTTGCTCAACACCTATATATCTACGACCCATTTTATGAGCAACTGCACAGGTTGTACCAGAGCCAAGATGAAAGTCAAGGACAATATCATTTTTATCTGCCGCTAATGATATTAATTCTCTTATCAAAGACTCAGGTTTAGTATAATCAAAAATATTTTTTATCCCCAGAAGTTCGGCGTGTTTAGTTGCATTGTCATTTGAATATATATTATTTGTTAACTCAATCGTTGATAACGGTTTCGTTCTATCAATATTGACAATTGTATACTCTCCATTATTATCAACTATTTTAACTTTTTGATATGTCTTAGTGTAAATTCTTGGTCTATCTTTTCCCTCCTTGAGAACAATAAAGCCATTAGCAAGACCAAAATTAAATAGATTTTCACTCCATCTCCAAGCCCAATCAGCTCTCCTATGCTCGCCATTTTGCCTTTTTTGATACATATTATATTCTCCGCCAGGATATAATGTTTTACCTTCAAGTTCTATAGGGTAATCCAATGATTTACTATATTGCAAGCTGTCATAATCAAGTGTTTGATTTAGCTTATAGTATCCTCTCTCAGCAAAATATTTGTCCTTTTGATTAAATTTATCATCGTCGTGCTTAGGAGCATATATTTTTACATTATGTTTATTTTTAGCATACATTAGAACATAGTCGTGATTATTTGCTATTACCGATGAAGATTTTCCACCTCTTTTGGTAACTCTCGGAAATTCTGCAATAAAATTATTTATTCCAAATATCTCATCCATTAGTACTTTAGCATAAGCTTGTTCATTATCATCACATTGAACAAATATAACTCCAGTTTCTCTTAATAACCTTTTTGCAAGTTCAAGCCTATTTTTCATAAATGTAAGCCAGCCCGAATGATTAAACGCATCATTATAATTAAAGCTGTCTGAACCCGTATTGTAAGGCGGATCAATATAAATGCACTTAACTTTGCCCTCATATCGTTTTAGTAAGCTCGAAAGTGCAATCAAGTTATTCCCTTTGATAATCAAATTATCATTCTCATCAAAAGTAATATTTTCTTCGACTCCATCTTTCGTATATCTTTTTGCGTTCGTAAAAACTTTCGGAGCAAGCATTTTGCTAATCTCATCGCTTGCAATAGTCTCGTTGTAGAAAATCTCTTTACGCTTCTGATCTTCCTTATCCTGACCACCTTCAAGTACACAATCTTTATACGGAAAGCCTAATACCACATCATTCGACTTTGAGATGAAGTCTCCGCCATTAGTTAATCCGATTTTATTTGTATATCTTGTATATGAGTCCGGCAAAAATTCTTTAGATTCAATAAACCAAGCAAAACCTTGTTTATCGAAAACGAGTGTTCCGCTTACATCCTCAAAAAATCTTTCTTTGATTTTTTCATTTGATAAAAGCAAACACAACAATTCTTTATCCATTGTCATTACATCGCTATAAACTATTGCCTTAAGTAATTTACCATCATCAGAAATATATTTTGAATTTGTCTTTAATACTTCCTCGACTATTTCAAAAATGTTCTTATTCATCTATTTATCCTCCAAGCTATTTTTTTATACAAATTAAATCCCCAATATCCGTTCCAAGTTCTTCGCAAATTTTTCCGATAATCGTAAGCGATACGGCATCTCCTCTAACCATTTTTGAAATTATACTGCCCATATTGTGTTTCTACTCTCCTCTTCCTACAATTTTCATATATCTATTATACAGTCAAACCAGTCTGTATAGGCTTTGTATCTTATCCCTCCTGCACTATCATCCCAAAAGCTTTAAGTGCATCCATGATAGCCTCTTCTTTTCGGACACTCCGATACTTTGCTGTTATCTTTCTTGGATTTATTGTAATTTTCTCCAAGCTCAAGCCCGCACTTCCTCTTAATTTGAGCTGTATAGAGCATTGAAACCTTAAGTCCATATTTGTCAAGGATATAATCTTTGATATTCTCATAAGTTCCTTTGCTTTCAACCTTGGTAATATCTTCTTCATCAAGTTCCAATTTCACTTCAATATGATTGTCGATATCTTTCCTGCACAAAAGTGCCACTGTCTCTACATGCATGGTCTGGGGGAACATGTCTACCGGCTGAACTTCTTTGATTTCGTAGCCTTCCGATTTTAAAATCTTCGCATCTCTGGCAAAGGTGGCGGGATTGCAGGAAACGTAGACGATGCGCTTGGGATTCATGCCTGCCGCTGCCTTTAATACTTCTTCGCTGCAGCCTGCTCTGACGGGATCCATGACGATCACATCGGGAACCAGCCCTTGTCGGTAAAGCTGCGGCATAAATTTTCCTGCGTCGGCCGCATAAAATTCCGTATTTCCCATGTGATTCATTTTCGCATTCTTTTTGGCGTCTTCTATGGCGGTCTTTACAATTTCTATACCGATGACCTGCTTTGCCTTTTTCGCCAGGCAGAGGGAAATGGTACCTGTACCGCAGTAAGCGTCTATGACGGTTTCTCCGCCTTTCAGATTGGCGTATGCCAATACTTTTTCATAGATTTTCAGCCTCCTTACGTTCCTTTTCGGCTTTCACGCCACGCTCATCCAGAAACGCACCAATTATGCGCTCAACGGCCAGAGTTTTTGTCTGACCAACATCTTTGCAGTATGTTGCAAAACAACGCATTAGTGCCGCGTCCGTCTTTATATTAAGGGTTATATAGTCTTTTTTGTGCTGAGCCATATCTTCATACGCTCCTTCCACATAAAAATCCCACTTGTAATAGTGTAGGCGATTATACACAGCTTTTCAACACGATTGCTCGTAAACTTTTTTGTGCCTTCACTTCATTCGACACATATTTCCCCTGTATTATCAAAGCTACTGTCTTCACATGAAACGATATGTCATGATAAATCATATTTAACGACTGCAATGCTAACAGCATGGAATAATACGCAGAACCTTTCACCTATCTCTAAAATCCAGGTTATAGGACCAACGTGGCATTAAAAAAGCCCAGATTTCTCTGAGCCATGCCACATTAATAAATTTTTGTAAATACGTATTTTTATTAAATGCAGTATTGATATTTCTATAAGTCTATTGACGTTTCATCTAAAAGAAAGTCCTCTATTCCAATATATAAAATACCATCATCATCATATCGAGGTACAATATTATTTCTTACTATCACTATTTTTTTAAAGGAATCTCCGGTTCTTCTCAAAGATTCCGTTTCCTGCATTTGTTTTTCTTTTGTATCCACATTAAGTGCTGATTGAATATAGTATCTATTACTTCCTCTATTAATAATAAAATCAACTTCCAGGTTCTTTCTGACTGTTTTTTTGTCCTCATTTTTATAATTATATTCTACGACACCAACATCTACATTTAGCCCTCTCATTCGCAGTTCATTGTATATCACATTTTCCATAATATGTGATTGTTCATTCTGCCTGAAATTTAGTCTTGCATTTCTCAGACCAATATCGGAAAAATAATATTTATATGGGGATGAAATATACTTTCTCCCTTTCACATCAAATCTCCTGGCTTTTTCTATTAAGAAAGCATCAATGAAGTAATCCAAGTAATTACTAACTGTAAATTGAGAGATCTTTATATTCTTTTCTGACATAAAGGTACTAGCTAACTTGGTTGGGTTCGATAAAGAACCAATGGATGAAGATATAATATCCAGCAAATCATCTATTATAGACACATCTTTTAAGATTTTATGACGCTCTACCACATCTTTAATATAAGTGCTTGTAAAAATATTCTTTAAATATTTGCTCTTCTCTTCATGGTTTTTAAGTTGCACAGATATAGGCATACCACCGTATAAACAATATTCATCGAAAGCCTTTTCTTTATCTCCATCATAGCATGAATAAAATTCAGCAAATGAAAATGGATAGACTCTTATCTCATCGCCACGATCTCGAAATTGTGTTAACACATCTGACGAAAGCATCCTTGAATTGCTCCCTGTAATATATACATCGACATTGGAGATTTTCATAAGACCCAATACAAGATCTACAAAGGATATCTTTGAGTTACTATTTTTCAGATATGGGTTTGAAATTTCTTCTACAAATTGAATTTCATCGATAAAAATATAATATCGTAATACATTATCCCGAATTTTTTCTCTTAGAAAATCATCTAATTCTATGGGATTTCTATATTGCACATTCTTCAAACTATCAAGGGCAATCATGATAATCTGATTTTCATTTATCCCAATAGACAGTAAATATTTTCGATACAATTCAAATAAAAGATATGATTTTCCACATCTTCTAACGCCTGTAATAATCTTTACTCTTCCATTATCTTTTTTATCTATTAGTTGATCCAAATATCTTGGTCTTTCCACTTCCATTTCACGCCTCCATTTAATAATATAGTATAAATACGCACTTTTGTTAAATCTGTTTTTATTATAACATTTTATCCTATACATTAAAGATACTTTTAAAACAAATGCGTATTACTACTTTAATCGTAAATATCAATATAAGAATGTACCATTTTGACGAAATAATTTGTACAGCTACTCTTTCATTTGCATATGATAACGTAAGCGATAGAAATCTCGTATCATTTTCTTTGGAAGTGGTATCAGAAATTCCTTTTCTTTTCTAAGATCCGTTGTAGTATGTGTCTTTTGTCTACTCAACTGTATTTCTAATCTCATATGCACACAAAAAACAGGGGGTTCCAGCCATAATTACATCTTATTTCCAAGTATGTAAAAACACTAAAAGCCCCTATTCTACTAAGATTTATCCCTATTTACTTTTCTCACGTGTCATCAAGGCCACTGTCTCTACATGCATGGTCTGGGGGAACATGTCCACCGGCTGGATTTCTTTGATTTCGTAGCCTTCCGATTTTAAAATCTTCGCATCTCTGGCAAAGGTGGCGGGATTGCAGGAAACGTAAACGATGCGCTTGGGATTCATACCTGCTGCCGCCTTCAACACTTCTTCGCTGCAGCCCGCTCTGACGGGATCCATGACAATCACATCAGGAACCAGTCCTTTCCGGTAAAGCCGCGGCATAAATTTTCCTGCGTCGGCCGCATAAAATTCCGTATTTTCCATGTGATTCATTTTCGCATTCTTTTTGGCGTCTTCTATGGCGGGCTTTACGATTTCTATGCCGATGACCCGCTTTGCCTTTTTCGCCAGGCAGAGGGAAATAGTTCCCGTGCCGCAGTAAGCGTCTATGACGGTTTCTCCTCCTTTCAGATCGGCGTATGCCAATGCTTTATCATAGAGAATTTCCGCCTGCTCTTTATGCACCTGAAAGAAGGAGTACGGGGATACTTCAAATCGCAGTCCGCAAAGAGAGGCAGTGAGCGTTTCTCTGCCCCAGAGGTGTCGGATTTTCGCGCCCAGTATCGTATTTCCCTGCTTGGGCTGGATATTGTGCCAGAGGGAAACTGCTTCGGGCAGTTCCTTTTGTATTTCTTCTATCCACCGTTTTTCTTTCGGAAGGGTTTCGGAAGCGGTCACAAGAACGACCATCTCTTTTCCGTCATCGCCCACGCGCCCCATTACATGGCGCAGGCTTCCTTTCCGTGTCTTTTCATCATAGACGGAAATCCCGTACTTCTCTATAAACCGCCGGGCAAATTGAAGCAGGCGGTTATTTTCTTCTTTCTGGATAGCACAGGAGGAAACCGGTATGATGTCATGGCTTCCCTGCCGGTAGCAGCCAAGCGCCGCTTTTCCCTTTACAAGGCCTGCCGGCACGGCCATTTTATTTCTGTACGCGAAAGGATGCGCCGCCGGAAGCACAGGCCTCACCAGATCCCCCGATTCGCCGGCGATACGCTCTATCACATCTTTTACACGGCGGTATTTCATATCAAGCTGCCCCTCATAGGTGAGATGGGAAAGCTGGCAGCCGCCGCAGTGTTCATAAACGGAACATTCCGGCACCGTGCGGAAAGGGGATTCCTGCTCTATGGAAAGCAGTTTTCCCAGAGCATAAGATTTTTTCAATAGAGTGATTTTCACGGTGACCGTTTCTCCGGGAAGCGCCCCGGGAACAAATACGGTGAATCCATCCACACTCCCGATCCCTTCCCCATGGACACCCAGATCCCTGATTGCCACCGTGTATGCTTCATGGATTCTGACCTGCGCCGGATCGTATTTCATAACGGCGTCTCCTGATTTCCTGTTTTTCATAATGCCAGATCCGCCACTTCCCTATACCTGTATCCAATCCGATGTACGGCGTCTTCCGCCTTGTCCCTGTCCGCTGTCCGATGGACGAATATGACATATTCATCACATTCCACATCTATAAAGCCCAGCTGAAATCCTTTCCTGCGCAGGGCATTGTCATAGTCGGCAAAAACAGAAGGGGCGGAAATTGACTTGTTTCCATATGATCTGAAATCCGGCAGGTCGGCAGACACGCCGAAATTTTTTGTAAGCGCGCTTTCGATCCGCCATTCCAGGGTTTCCACCTCCTGCTTCCAATCAAGCCCCATCAGAAAAAAAATATGGGCTTCCTCATCCATGTACTCCATCACATAGAACAGCGTGCTGCCATACTCCCCATCTTCTCCCGCACCTGAATAGTCTTTCAATGTCTCAAAAAAAGATGCCAGCTTCTTCTGCGTTTCTTCCGCCAGACAAAGTTCTGCCAGCGTCGTATACCCTTTTCTTTCCGTTTCCGAAATAAGAGGATAGTCTTCCTCTGTCCCAATTTCTTCCTGCGCTTCCATCCGCACCGGATGAGGTTTGACCAGCCGCCTCGACCAGGGAAGTCCTGTGAAGGTGCTTTTTAAGTACAGGTATATCAGCGTCCCTCCGCCAATCAGCACCCACTTCGCTTTTGGAAACCCTATGGTGAACCAGACCGCAAAAGCAAAACACCACGCAATAATAAGAATAGCGTAAAATATTTTTTCTCTTCGTGCAATCCGATGGTACTCTTCTTCTGTCATGATTCCCTCCATGCCCTATCTATACTCGGCCTTATCCGCTGCGGCTGTTTTCCTGATCCTGACTTTTATTCCATTCCATTATACATGAGGAATGAAATATAAAAAACGCGTACCGATTCACCTGTAAAACATTTCACGAGCAATCTTCCCCGGATCCATAAAGCGAAAAAGAATGGCCGCATCTTTTCAGGCACGGCATATCAAGTCAAAAAACTTCTCACCGTTCTTTACAAAAAGAGATTCTTTCTTCTATTTCTGCCAAAAGTGTTCTCAGCCGTATTTTTACGGCTCCCGTATTTGTTCCCTGATCCAGGCTGAGCACCGTATAGAATTTTCCTTTTTCTTTCAATTTCTTTTCCACTTCATCTGCTGCCTCTCTATCCAAGCCGCAGCTGACGGAACGCAGCGCTACGAGTTCCAAACCGTGTTCCCGGATCACTCTTTCGCAGGCTTTCCGCAGCAGGTAAGAGGATGACCGGGCTCCGCCCGGCAGGCGGTCTTTCTCAAGAAGTGCAAGTCCTTCCCCGGACAACACTGCCGCACCTAAAGTCTCTGCCATGTAAGGAACACCTTTGTGGATCTGCACATCTCCATGGAAAGGTCTTCCGGTGAGTACAATCCCTGTCTTGTGATTCTCCTTTATCCACAAAAGTGCTTTTTCCGTTTCTTTTTTATATGCGTTTTCATACCGTGCTAATCTTTCATATCCCGCTTCCACTGCTTTTTCTATATCCTCTTCCGAAAATTGCGGCAGTCTCCGTACAAGAACTTTTCCCAGTCTTTTCATACCGAACTCCGGAAGCGTGGGATGAAGATAGGGAATTTTGGCTTTCGCAATTTGTTTTTTCATAAATTTTGCCAATACATGGCCGTAGAGTGCATGCCGTTTTTCATCGGTAAACGAATTGTGCCACGCTCTTGTATGTGCGGGGAACCAGATCATATCCGGTTCCCGCCGGATCAGATTTTGCAGATGCCCATGAGCCAGCATACAGGGATGACAGTGCACGCGCTGCGGAATGGTCATCGCCGCCTGTCTCGCATCTTCTTCATTCCATTCCGATGTCATTACACGATATCCGAGGCTGTTCCAAAATCCCGCCCAAAAAGGAAAATCCGACCACATATCCAAAGCGGCGGGTATCCCCACAATTCCCCTGCACTTCTCTTCAGGTGCTTCTTTTTTAAATACATGATCTTTGATCCACTGGTACACATCCGGACAGGATGTCTTATTTCTTTCTCCGGTCAGTATGATTTCTCCCGTTCCGCATCGATTTCCCGTCACAAAAATTTCACCGCCGGAAAAACGGCGCACACTGACAGTGCAATGATTGCCGCAGCCGGGGCAGGTCCGGTTTTCCGTTTCCATATGGAACGCTTTTATTTCCGCAGCGCCTGGCAGGGAAGAAACATGCTGTTCTCCAAATTGATCTTTGGCTTTAAGTGCTATTCCATAGGCACCCATGAGACCCGCAATATCCGGACGGATGACTTCCTTTCCCGTCAGACGTTCAAAAGCGCGGAGTACCGCGTCATTATAAAAGGTACCGCCTTCCGCCACGATATGATCCCCCAGCTCTTCAGCAGACTCCAGCTGAATGACGCTGAAGAGCGCATTTTTGACCACCGATACGGAAAGCGCCGCCGCAAGATCTGCCAATCCCACACCGCGGTTCTGCACCTTTTTCACATAAGAATTCATAATAACCGTACAGTGCCTTCCCAGATCGGGCATCTTCTCTGCCAATGCCGCCTGCCTTGCAAATTCCTTAATATCCATGTGAAGATGATCTGCAAAAGACTCCAGAAAAGAACCGCAGCCGGAAGAGCAGACTCCATTTAAAGAAATATGGTCTATCCTTCCATCTTTTAATCGGCAGTACTTCATATCCTGTCCGCCGATATCCAAAAGTGCCGTCACTTCCGGGCAGAAAAATCTGGCAGCCCGAAGATGCGCCATAGTTTCCACTTCCCCTGTATCCAAACAGAACGCCTTACGGAGAAGTCCTTCCCCATAACCGGTAACTCCGACACCTGCCAGGCAGCACTGAGAAGGCAGCACCTCATACATAGCAAGCAGAATTTCTTTCGCCCGGGAAATCACATTTCCCCGATGACTGCCATACCACTCTCTGAGTATCGCACCATCCTTGTCGATGAGTACAGCCTTTAAAGTGGTCGATCCGGCATCTATGCCCATCCACACAGCCCCGGTATATTCTGACAAAGGATATCGTTTGACCGCGGCAGCGGCATGTCTTTTCACAAAATCTTCATACTCCTGCGGAGAAGAAAAAAGCCCTTCCACCATTTCCACGGAAGAAATGGAGTCCGCCCTTTCTTTTTCCATATGCAGTTTCACATTTTTTAGATTGGCCGGTTCCGATTTTTCAGCTGAAACAGCTGCGCCAAAAGCAAGGTAATATTCACTTTCGGGAAGAAGAACCGCATGATCCCCGTCAAGAGAAAGCTCTTCCGCAAAACATTTTCTCAGTATCGGAAGAAATGTCAGCGGTCCTCCCAAAAAAGCGACACGTCCTTCTATCGGCCGGCCGTGGGTAAGTCCGGACACGACTTGGGCAACCACGGCATGAAACAGGGACAGTGCCGCATCTGCTTTTTCTGCTCCTTCATTCAGCAGCCCCTGGATATCTGTTTTGGCAAAAACACCGCATCTTGATGCGACAGGATATACTTTCGTTCCTCTGCCGGCAAGATCATTAAGTCCCATGGTATCTGTTCCCAAAAGTTTTGCCATATGATCCAGAAACGCACCCGTACCGCCGGCACATATCCGATTGACCCGCTGATCCACTACCGGATGCAGATAAGTGATTTTCGCACTTTCCCCGCCAATCTCAATCACCGCATCCACATCTCCGCCGAAATGGGACAGATAATCCGACTGCGCAACAATCTCCGGTATAAAGGGCACGCCAAAGCGTTCCGCGATTTCCTCTCCCCCCTGTCCGGTCATGCAAAGAAATACTTCGTTCCCTTCATACGCAGCCACCAGGTCGGTCATCACCCGTTCTACAGTTTCCACCACACGGCAATCATGATGAATATACTGCCGCCAAAGAATTTTACCGCCGGTATCTAAAACGATGCATTTCACTGCCGATGCACCTACATCCATTCCGATATGTATATGTTTTTTCATCTTCTCTCCCGTCAACAGCCCGAAGCACAGCAAACTCTTTCCATGTTTTTCATTTTGTGCTCATATAAAGCACATCTTTCCCTATTATATACTATGAACTTTTTTATTTCTTTCAATAAAAACAAAAATAAGCCATCATGGATTTATCTTTTCCATAATGGCTTATTTTCATTTCTTCCGTCAGAAATTGAACTGTGCGGAAACGGCAAAGGTTCTTGGTGCGCCGAGGCCGATATTATTTCCACCGGAAGCATACCAGTAATCCTTATCCAGCAGGTTATAGCACCATGCGGACAAAGTCACAGGCTGTCTCCCGAAATGGGTATCCCAGGAAACGCCGAGATCTACCAGTGTCTGTCCGCCAATTTTCAGCGGCTTTGCATAGCTTGCTGTATTCCTGATCAATGCGGATCCAGTATAACTCAGCCGCCCAATGAAGCGTAACTCATCATTGGGTTTGTATACAAGTGCCAAATCACTGCTCCACTTCGGCAGCACATCTACTCGTCTTCCGTCATTCAGACCTTTATAGGTCTTTGTCTGTTTAGCATCCAGGTAGGACACGCCCCATACATAGCTCCATTTTTCTCCTATACTGCCGGCGGTGGAAAATTCTATTCCCCTGTTCCTCTGCTGCCCGTCCAATTTATATGTTTCTGTTCCATCCGCATTCAGGATACCAATTCCGTTTGCCTGTTTAATTTCATAAAAACTCAAAGTATGGAGTAGATTTCCATCCTTATATTTGAACCCGAATTCATTCTGTTTCGTTTTACTTGGCGGGATCGTTTCCCCGTGATTGGTATATTTATTTCCAACCGTGCTGCCCGCCGTAAAATGTTCCCCATGGTTCGCATAGAAAGAAAACCGGGGAGTAAATTTATAAATCAGCCCCAATATCGGAGACGCGGCATGAGATTTTATATAACTCTTATTTACATAATTCGTGGTTTCCACTTCATGCCAGTGTACACCAAAGGTAAACATCATCCTTTCATCAGGAGAAGAAATCGTATCCAATACAGCCAAACTGCGCATCATCATTTTCTGGTGGGGTGTGATCGGATCCCATACGATTGTCGGCGCGGGAGATGTATTATTTTCATAAATATTTCCATCTATCTTGTATGTATTTTCTGCCGACCATAAATTATTTCTATCTCTGCTGAACCGTGTCCAGTCTATACCTGCGCTCCATTCATTTTTCCATTTCCCCATCATGAATGTGCCTTTGAATCCGGTTCCGAAGTAGGTGTAATGATGGAACACGGGCGTCTCCTGATAAGATCCGGTATAGTTGCCCGCCAGATCCTTAAGGGTACGGTTCCCCCATAAATCCTTCGAGTAATCCTCCCAGCGCCAGCCGAAATTGGCGAACCATGTCAGATTATCGCTCAGATACTGCTCGTGATTGGCGATAAACGTATAGTTTTCATACTTTTCATCAATCCAGCGGGGCGCCAGATGAGTCTTATTCTTCGGCACGGCGGGGAGCCGATCCAAGGTTCCCAAACTGATCGTGTTATTCCGTCCCCACTGTTCATCATAGTCATAACTGAAGAAAATATTGCTCTTGCTCCGTTTCGCCCTGTGATCAATATTAATCGCTATATCCCGTTTCTTATCTCTCGTACCGTCAACCGCCAAATCGCCGACGCCGTTCAATACGTTCACGCGTACGCCCCATTCATGATCTTTGCCGAAGCGTTTTCCCCAGTCTATGGTTTCCGTGAAATAAGAATCACTTGCCCAGGAGAGTCCGGCACCGAAATTCGGTTTATCCTGCGCTTTCTTCGTAGTCACACTGACGGTGCCTCCCACAGAACCCGCCATAAAAATACCGATCCCGTTCACGCCGATGTTCGGACCGCCGAGAACTTCTACCTTATCAAAATAATTGGTAGGCATGGTCATCTGGTGGCTCATGCTGGGCACGCCGTTCATGATCCAGCTGCCGCCTCCGGCAGAGTAACCTCGGAATCTTATATTGGTATCCAGCGACCCG
>OAUN01000253.1_pt1 | contig 31242 bp, 29 predicted proteins | sample 1495101 | NCBI WGS metagenome assembly OAUN01 (sample SAMEA2580000, study PRJEB22360) | human gut metagenome | biome: human gut; feature: human-associated habitat; material: faeces | place: Denmark | collected 2008/2010 | reverse complement strand
TTCTATTCCGCATTGCGAAACTATATGCGTATCCCCACTAAATTTCTACTGAGCCCAAAAACTTCTGAATTTTACTGAGTAAGGGAATAAAAAAAGCTCTGAAAACCAATCGATTTTCAGAGCCTTTCCTCATTTTGCCTCACGGCTTCGGTACACCCTCAGGGATTCGAACCCTGGACCCACTGATTAAGAGTCAGTTGCTCTACCAACTGAGCTAAGAGTGCATCCACTATAATTGTCAAACTTTCCGAAATTTTGTACACCCTCAGGGATTCGAACCCTGGACCCACTGATTAAGAGTCAGTTGCTCTACCAACTGAGCTAAGAGTGCATCACTATTTTCATTTGCGATTGCAAAGGTATATTTTTTACACGAAACAGCCAAACGTTTTCGCAGTTTATTTTACAATATTTTTTCAATTCTTTTCTGAATGGCTGGTTATTAGTCAAATAAAAAAGTCGGCAATGAAGATTTTTCATGCCGACCTTTCGTTTTATAGATGAATATGAGATTTATTTCTCCAATTAGAAGCGGTAACCTACGCCGATAGTAAAGGTCATATTCTTAGGATCATCTCCGCCATCTACTGGACTAATGAATCCATTCTGTCCTGTCAAATTAATCAAATAACGATCACTTAATTCAAGACCGATACCATATTGGATACCTAAATCAAAACGCTTCCAATCATATCCATCTTTGTCAAACAATTTGATATCTTCTTCATCGGTTTCTTTATTTTTACCTCCCAAACCAATTGCTAAATAAGGACCAGCGTTGATAACAAATTTAGTATTGTCACTAATGTTAAATTTATAGGCTGCTAAAATAGGAATATCCAAATAAATAGGTCTATATTTGTCTTTCCAATCACCTTCTTTAAATTTAAAACCTTTAGAAGAAATCATCAAACCAGACTGCAATGACCAATTCTCATTGAATCCATAATCCATACCGACTCCCAAAGTAAAGCCTGGAAGAGCCTTTGACTCATCTATCTTAGTCATGTTACTGAAGTTCATACCGAACTTAGCATCCCATTTTACTTGAGAAAAACCAGCCAATGCAAACATTCACAATACAGCGGTCATTAAAAACTTTTTCATAATTCTCTTTTTTTAGTTTTAGGTTCTGTTCCCTTGAACCACTTTGTTTTATTCCGGAAGCAGAGGAACCGCTTTCTCTTATAATATATAAGGAGAAAAGCCTGCTTTCGTTTGTGATTGTTTACAAATGTAGAAAACTATCTCAAATTATCAAAACTTTACAAAACATGAAAAAGCGTAAAAGAGTGATATTTTAGGTTATCATGTCTAAAAACGGGATTATCCGTCTGTTTTTGGATACCAAAAAATTTCAGACGGGTTACACCTTCCAGCGCCATGGCTTTCTTGTCGTCCGATTCGGGCACGTCCCACACCCGATGAGCATACTGTGCCACCTTGCCCACGTTATGGCTGGCCATGTAGGTTAACCAGGCAGGGAAAATAACAGCCAGTCCGGCTCCGTGCGTCACGTCGTACACAGCACTCACTTCGTGTTCCATAAAGTGAGAAGCCCAGTCCTCCACGGCTCCCACACCGCACGTGCCGTTGTGTGCGATAGTACCTGCCCACATCAGGTTGGCACGGGCTCCGTAGTTTTCCGGCTCCTTCATTACCCGAAGGGCTTCCGTAATAATAGCTTTGAGCGTTCCCTCACACATACGGTCGGGCACCTCCTGATCTTCTGTATTGGTGAAATAGCGTTCCATGATGTGTGCCATCATGTCGGTCACCCCGCAAGCTGTCTGCCAGGCGGGCAGGGTATAGGTCAGTTCCGGATTCATCACGGCGAATGTAGGGCGCAACAATCCGTGCGTACGGACACTCAGTTTCTTCAGTCCGTCCAGTTTCGTGATGACTGTATTACCGGAACCTTCACTTCCTGCGGCAGGAATAGTCAGGACGACACCCAGTGGAATGGCTTTTTCAGGTACTACCTTATTTATATAGAAATCCCAGAAATCACCTTCGTAAGGGATACCCAGTGCAATGGCTTTAGCTGTATCAATGACCGAACCGCCTCCCACCGGAAGTAGAAAGTCGATTCCTTCGCGACGTCCCAGCTCGATACCTTCATACACCTTCGGGTCGGTAGGATTAGGCTGTATACCTCCCAGTTCCACATGAGCAATACCTGCTTCATCGAGGTATTTTTTTACTTTATCGAGTAGTCCGCTGCGCACTACGGAACCTCCTCCATATACAATCATCACTTTCGTACCTTTATATTTCTTCACCAGCTCGGCAGTCTGGCTCTCTGTTCCTTTTCCGAATACGAATTCGGTAGGACTGTAAAAAGCGAAGTTATTCATATCTATTATAAATTATAGGGTTTACATGTAGTACGACAAAGTTACGGAATTTCTTTGTATCTTTGCGTCACAATAAAAAAATTGAACCTATGAAATCAGATATTGAAATAGCTCGCAGTATCGAGCTGACAAAAATTAAGCAGATTGCCCGCGAGTATGGTATTCCCGTAGAAGAAATCTCTAACTACGGACGCTACATTGCCAAAGTACCCGAAACATTGATCGATGAAGAAAAGGTAAAAAAGAGTAACCTGATTCTGGTAACGGCCATCACGCCGACCAAAGCCGGTATTGGAAAGACTACCGTATCTATCGGTCTGGCACTGGGACTGAACAAAATCGGAAAGAAAGCCTTCTGTGCCTTGCGCGAACCATCACTTGGTCCTTGCTTCGGTATGAAGGGTGGAGCTGCCGGAGGTGGCTATGCACAGGTGCTTCCGATGGACAAAATCAACCTGCACTTTACAGGTGACTTCCACGCCATCACTTCGGCCCACAACATGATTACGGCCTTGCTCGATAACTATATGTACCAGAACAAGGACAATGGTTTTGCCATGAAAGAGGTACTTTGGAACCGTGTGCTCGACGTGAACGATCGTGGCTTACGCTACATCGTGACCGGACTGGGTGGAAAGACCAACGGCATCACTCGTGAATCGGGATTCGACATCACACCAGCATCGGAAATCATGGCTATCCTCTGTTTGGCAAGAGATGAAAACGATTTGCGTCGCCGCATCGAAAACATTCTGTTAGGATTCACCATCGACAACAAGCCTTTCACAGTGAAAGACTTAGGAGTAGCTGGAGCGATTACGGTATTGCTGAAAGATGCCTTGTCGCCTAACCTGGTACAGACTACGGAACATACACCGGCCTTCGTACACGGTGGTCCGTTTGCCAACATCGCACACGGATGTAACTCGGTACTGGCTACCAAACTGGCGATGACTTTCGGTGACTATGTCGTAACAGAAGCCGGATTCGGTGCCGACTTGGGTGCAGAGAAGTTCTACAACATCAAATGCCGCAAAGCTGGACTTCAGCCGAAATTGACCATCATCGTGGCTACAGCTCAGGGATTGAAGATGCACGGCGGGGTAGATGTAGACAAAATCAAGGAACCGAACATGGACGGTTTGAAGGAAGGTGTGAAGAACCTCGACAAGCACATCGAAAACCTCCAATCATTCGGACAGACCGTGGTAGTCGCTTTCAACCGTTATGCCAACGATACCGATGAGGAACTTGACTTCGTACGTCAGCACTGTGAAGAAATGGGCGTAGGCTTTGCCATCAACAACGCGTTTATGGAAGGCGGAGACGGTGCCATCGAACTAGCTAACTTAGTAGTAAACACCATCGAAAACAATCCGTCACAGCCGTTGACCTTCACTTACGACGAAACTGACTCAGTGGAAGAGAAAGTCACCAAGATTGCGTGCGAATTGTATGGTGCCAAACAAGTGCTGTTCGGTCCTGCTGCCCGCAAGAAGATTCAGATGATAAAAGACCTGGGATACACCAATTTCCCTGTCTGCATTGCCAAGACACAGTATTCATTCTCTACCGACCCGAAACTCTATGGGGTGGCTTCCGGCTTCAATTTTGCCGTGCGCGACATCGTCATCAATGCCGGTGCAGAAATGCTGGTAGTAGTAGCTGGTGAAATGATGCGTATGCCGGGATTGCCGAAAGAACCGCAGGCATTGCACATTGACATCGTAAACGGAGAAATAGAAGGATTGTCATAAGCAGATGAAGCCACAGTTTCTTGTCGGAGCCATGATGCCCGGAAGCGGGCAGACCCTCGTTGCCTTGGGACTGATGCGTGCGTTGCGTCAACGTAACCTGCGTGTGCAGTCTTTCAAATGCGGACCCGAACTGGCAGACCTTCGCTATCATGCGCTGGCTGCCGACCGTGAACCGGTAAGTCTGGACACCTGGCTGAGCTCACGCAGTCACCTGCAGACTGTCTACAACCGTTATGGGGAGAAGGCCGATGTATGCGTAGTAGAAGGACGGGCAGGTTTGTTCGACGGATTCCGGAAAACGCAGGGAAGCAGCGCCGAAATGGCCCGACTGATGAAAATTCCTGTGGTGATGGTGGCGAGTGCACGCAATGCGGGCTACTCCACCGCAGCCATGCTGTATGGCTTCAAACACTTCAATACAGAACTGAAAATAGCCGGAGTGATTTTCAATCAGGTCACTTCGGCTGCACAATACGGTTTCCTGCGCGAAACCTGTGCCGAGGCCGGGGTGGAATGCTTAGGCTATCTCCCTTATCTGGAGGAAACAGGCCTTCCACCTCGTCATCAGGCACTGACACTTCCTGCAAGGAAGAGTCTCGACCAGCTTCTCAATCAAGTAGCGGAACAACTGGTACAGCATGTAGACATTGACAAACTGCTGAACCTTTCTACCCGTATTTTCCCTTGTACCTATTCGCTTCCATACATTTCCGAGACAGAAACGGATATATGGACCGGCAAGCGTAAACAGCGAATCGCCTTGGCTTCTGACCCAGCTTTTCCTTTCTTGTATCGCCAGAGCATAGACAAGACAAAAGGAGACATCACACGTTTCAGTCCGGTATATGGCAGTGAACTTCCCGAAGCGGACATCGTATATCTACCTGGCGGCTATCCGGAACTGTTTGCCCGTCAGCTGCATCGCCGAAAACGTCTGATGGAACAGCTACGCGAATACGTAGAGAAAGGAGGAAAACTGCTGGCAGAAGGAGGGGGAATGGCCTTGCTAGGACAGACGCTGACCGCACGTCCCGGAGGTACAGCCTACGAAATGGCGGGAATTCTGCCTTATTCGGTCATTGTAAAAGATAACCGTCCGTGCAGCGGATACCGTCAGACACACTACCGTGATTTATGTCTGAAAGGATATGAGTACCGTTATTTTGACATTGTTCCTACGGAAGAAACTACTTCACAGCAAACACCAGTCTGTAATTTAAAAGGTGGAGAAGTATCGGGGGCATTTTTCTTCCGCTATAAGAACTGTATAGCCACCTCCGTACATCACTATTGGGGAGAAATCGGACTATATAAGCTTTGGGAATAGCTGGAGAAAGGAATTTTTCTATTTTCCGCACGAAAAAAATCAGAGAAAACGGACTATTCTAAAAAATAAATTCTATATTTGCATCACCAAAGTCGCGGCAGTAGCTCAGTTGGTAGAGCATCAGCTTCCCAAGCTGAGGGTCACGGGTTCGAGTCCCGCTTGCCGCTCCTCAGTGTTTAAAGGCTAATATTCTGATAATTAAGGGTATTAGCCTTTACTTTTCTAAGAAACTTTCTCCGATTTATAGATTAAAAAAAGGATATAAACCTCACTTTTGAGGTTTTGCACTTATCTTTTACTTATCCTAAAATTTTTAATCTACATGGATATATTAAAAAAACCGGTAAAGATGAATCATATATTATCCGATTTTCTATCAGACACATGCAACAGTCTGGAAAACCTGCGCAGAAATAACGTCTATAAAGAATTCTATTATCATATCAAGTGTGAGAATCTGGAAGACTTTCTGAGTAAAGACATCACCCAATCCGTCCAATATCAAGATTTACTTCAGGATTTGATGCAAATAAAGGGACCTGTACTATATTGGTATGAAATTACATCTTCCCACTCTAACAATGACATAATCAAGACCTTAAAAGAGTATAAGCAGAAAAAACAAAGAGCCACTCCCGTCATCTACAAAAACTATGACAGACTCACAAAGATCTTATACGTAGGAAAATGCAAAGAAAATTTCTGGGGACGAGTAATCCAGCACTTAGGATACTATAAAACACCTACTACACAGGGGCTCCAGCTCTTTCACTGGGCAAAGGAACTACGGCTGGAAGTCAGATTAAATGCCCTGGAATTTGCGTCTGACATGAAAGACATTATGCCTGTGATAGAATTATTCTTTGCCAAACAATTGCATCCGTTAGTCGGCAGACATACTTGAAATTGCCAGTCGCGGATAATCTTTAAAGTGAGTTATTTTCTTTCACTCAGAGATATAAATCATAAGAAAAGCAGGAAGAACCCCACTCATGGATTTTCTCCCTGCTTTTCTTTATGTAAATGCGATCTTCTTTTAAGAGTTCATACTCATCAGGAACTCTTCGTTGTCCTTTGTCTTTTCCAAACGGTCTTTCACGAAATCCATTGCTTCGATAGGATTCATATCCGACAGGTATTTGCGGAGAATCCACATACGGTCGAGCGTAGTCTTGTCAAGCAACAAGTCGTCGCGACGAGTACTTGAAGCCACGATGTTTACGGCCGGGAAGATACGCTTGTTGCTCAGGTTGCGATCCAGCTGCAACTCCATGTTACCTGTTCCCTTGAATTCTTCGAAGATAACTTCGTCCATCTTAGAACCCGTATCAATCAATGCAGTAGCCACGATTGTCAGTGAGCCTCCACCTTCAATATTACGTGCCGCACCAAAGAAACGTTTGGGTTTGTGCAACGCATTGGCATCCACACCACCGGAAAGTACCTTACCAGATGCCGGAGAAACCGTATTGTAGGCACGAGCCAGACGAGTGATAGAGTCCAGGAAAATTACGACATCGTGTCCGCATTCTACCATGCGTTTGGCTTTTTCCAGCACAATACCTGCTATCTTCACGTGACGCTCTGCCGGTTCGTCGAAAGTAGAAGCGATTACTTCAGCTTTTACGCTGCGAGCCATATCGGTTACTTCTTCCGGACGTTCATCGATGAGCAGCATAATCATATACACTTCCGGATGATTGGCGGCAATGGCATTGGCGATATCTTTCATCAAGATAGTCTTACCGGTCTTAGGCTGTGCTACAATCAGTGCACGCTGTCCTTTTCCGATAGGAGCAAACAAATCGACTACACGAGCCGACAAGTTGTCATTATATCCTTTGCACAGTTTGAATTTCTCATCAGGGAAGAGCGGAGTAAGGTGATCAAACGGAATGCGGTCGCGCACCAAAGCTGGGTCGAGTCCGTTAATTTTAGAAACCTTTACCAGCGGGAAATATTTTTCGCCTTCTTTAGGCGGACGGATAGTACCTTCTACCACGTCACCGGTTTTCAAGCCGAGCAGTTTGATCTGTGACTGTGACACATAAATGTCATCGGGTGAAGAAAGATAGTTGTAATCTGAAGAGCGGAGGAATCCATATCCGTCGGGCATGATTTCCAGTACGCCGGTACCTTGAAGAATATCATCAAAATCGTAGACTTTTTCTACCGGTTTGGGAGCGGGTGCCGGAGCATTATTAGCAGGAGTTTCGGTAGAAGGAGAAGAGGGTTGCTCTGGCGCGTTCTGGTTGGCAGCAGGCTGCGGATTGTTGTCCTTTCCCTGATTATTGTTGTTATTATTATTATTGTTATTAGGACGGTTATTGCGATTATTCTGACGAGCCTGACGCTGCTGATTTTTCTGTTTCGGTTCTTTAGCCGGCATTACAGGCGCCTCCATTTTGGTAGCCTCAAATTTACCCAGCAATTCAGAAGGTATTTCAAATTTCTCTGACGGAAGATCTTCGATAGGAATGAAATCGTTATTATTCAAGTCGAGCGGTGGAAGTTCCATGTCGTCATCATCGATGGGAAGCGGAGCCGGTTTGGCAGCAACCTCAGCGGGTTTATTTTCAGCGGCTTCCTGTGCTTCTTTTGCCAGAGTAGATTTATTTTTTGAACCCGGCTTACGTCCACGCTTGGCTTTAGGCTTTTCTTCAGTGGCAGGAGCAGCAGCAACTTCCGGCTGAGCTGTTTTTTCTGCAACCGGTGCAACAGTTTCCGTTTGCTCCGGCAATGCAGGAATTTCCTTGAACAAAGGAGTCGGTGCTGGAAGGGCAGGAGTATTGGCCTCCAGCTTCTGTGCTTTGTCTTTGGTAGCCGTGTATACTTTGTCCCCTTCTTTCTTTATACTGATGCGCGAGCGCTTACGTGGCTGTCCTTCCTTGCGTTCTTCGTTGTTTTGCTGTGCGGCCACTTTTTTTGTCGCACCGACAATTGCCTGCTCATCCAGGATACGATACACCAGCTCTTCTTTTTTCAGTGAATCGACCTTTTTCAGACCCAACTCTTTGGCAATCTGCTGCAATTCAGACAAATTTTTGTCGTTTAATTGAATGATATTGTACATAAATAGGTTAAATGAATTATTAATATTGGGTGTGTGAAGCATGACAAACCGTTCAGAGGTCTCTTTCCTCTTTCACACATTTGAATTATCAATGATTTTTGATTGTTTTTTATTGAATTCGGATTGGATACGAAGACGTTTCCAAATACCTTTTTGCATTATTGCGAGTACAAAAGTAAGTGTTTTTTGTTATAAACACGAATAAATGCGGACTTTTTTTACAGTTTCTGTCCACGGATTAAAAGAATTGTGCTAATTTAGCGTTGAAAATACAATTTAATTGACACATTAACGCTTATGAAAAAAGTAATTTTTACAGAAAAGGCTCCTGCTGCCATCGGTCCTTACAGCCAGGCAGTAGAAGTAAACGGCATGGTATTCTTGTCGGGCCAGATTCCGGTAAATCCGGCTACAGGCGAAGTGGTAGAAGGTGGAATCACTGAACAGACTACTCAGGTATTCGAAAATATCAAGAATGTACTTGCTGAAGCCGGACTGACAACTGCCAACGTGGTAAAAACCACTGTATTCCTGGCAGATATGGCGCTGTTCGGTGAAATGAATGCCGTATATGCAAAGTATTTCGAAGGCGATTATCCTGCCCGTTCTGCGGTAGCAGTAAAAGCTTTGCCGAAAGGAGTGCTGGTAGAAATTGAAAGTATTGCGGTAAGATAACCGTAACAAGGAGCAGACCGTAAGGAAAATGTCTTTATGGTCTGCTCCCAATTTGTTTAACAGGAAATTTTGTGACAATGCAACTGAACATGCGTACAATTTGGGGAGAGAATAAATGGAAGCTGGCCACTTTCATACTGGCCATTCTGACAGTAACGGCTTCGGTTTTATATATTTACAGATACGAACCTTTCTCGTCCGGACTGGAAATTACCGACGAACTAGGAGGAAATATCTTTCCGGTCACCATCCTGTCTACGGCTACGACCGATGCCCAACTGATTGTACCGGCTGATAGTACCTATCTGGGAAATCCCAAATCGTGTATCGGCATTAAGATACGCAGTCCGCATGCCAACAGCAAACTTCACATAGAATTAGCAGAAACTCCTTTCTTTGCTCATTCGGCTTCTGAATTCATTCTGCCGGAATCAGGAAAAGAATACCTGGTTTTCCCGGATGTGATATGGAATTATCAGGCCCTTCTGGAAAATACTCAGGCCATGCCTGTTACCGTGTCCATACAGGCAAAGGTGAATAACAACCGGACATATTCGGCAGTGCACACGTATTCCGTACGCAGCATCAACGAATGTCTGTTAGGCTACATCGACAGCAAAATGAAATTTCACGACACAGGCGATTTCTTTGCAGCCTACGTCAACGAAGACAATCCCAACATCAGCCAGGTGCTGCGCGAGGCACTGGATTCACGCATTGTCAACCGTTTCTGGGGATACCAGAGCAAGGACCCTAAAGTAGTAGACAAGCAGGTGTATGCCTTATGGTATGTCTTGCAGAAAAGAGGATTCAAATACAGCTCCATCAGCAACAGCAGCCTGTCGTCCAACGTGGTCTTTACTCAGCGCGTACGTACCTTTGACGATGCCCTTCAGTCGGCACAGATTAACTGTGTGGACGGAAGCGTACTGTTTGCTTCGTTGCTGAAAGCCATCAACATCAATCCGATTCTGGTACGCGTGCCGGGGCACATGTTTGTGGGTTATTACACCGACCGTTTGCACCAGGAGATTCATTTCCTGGAAACGTCCATGATTGGCGACGTGAACCTGGATGACTTCTTCCCGGAAGAGAAACTCGACTCCACAATGGCGGGAAAATCACAGGAAAGCGTGTCAAAATTCATGTTCGAGAAATCCAAGGAATATGCTACCCGCATTTACAACGAACACAAGGATCTGATTCATTCGGGCAAAGTGAACTACATGTTCCTGGAGATAGACAAGGCCACCCGCGCGTATGTGCAGCCCATTGCGGCCAAATAAGACCTCAATCTCATGAAACTGATTTATCTTTATCATAGCGGCTTCGCCCTGCTGGGGGAATGTTACACGCTTATTTTCGACTATTTCGAAGACTCCGTGTCGGCCGACAAAGGCATCGTGCACGAACAGCTTCTTTCACGTGAAGGACGGTTGTATGTGTTTTCCAGCCATGCGCATGCCGACCACTTTAACCGGCAGATACTCTCCTGGAAAGCGCTTCGGCCTGACATCGTCTATCTGCTTTCAACCGACATTCCTCTTTCTGCCCGAGACAAAGAAAACGGAAACTTCCATACATTGGCGAAAGGAGACACCTATCGTGACGAATATCTCACCGTGCGGGCTTTCGGCTCGACGGACATAGGCATCTCTTTTTTAGTCCAAACCCCGGAAGGAGCTACCGTATTCCATGCCGGCGACCTGAACAACTGGCACTGGATGGATGAAAGTCCGGAGGAGGAATGGAAACGTGACGAAGCTTTCTTCCTTCGTGAGCTGGAAGACATTGCCGTCTGCAAGGCGAAAATGGATGTCGTGCTGTTTCCGGTCGACCCTCGTTTAGGAAAGGAATACATGCGAGGGCCTTTACAATTTGTGAAACGGATAAAAACGACTATATTTGTACCGATGCACTTCGACGAAGCTTTTGAGAAGGCTTCGGCTTTTGCACCTTTGGCCGCATCGGAAGGGACTCAGGTTCTTACTCCTGTCCGTCGCGGCGAGACATTGAACTTAGACCACTATATCAACTTAAAATAAAAAGACAATGGAAATAAAAGGAAGATTTGACCACTTCAATATCAACGTAACTAATCTCGAAAAAAGTATCCAATTCTACGAAAAGGCGCTCGGACTGCATGAGTCTCACCGCAAGGAAGCGGCCGACGGCTCTTTCATCCTGGTGTACCTTACCGACGGATGCACGGGTTTCTCACTGGAACTGACCTGGCTGCGCGACCATACGGAAGCCTACGAACTGGGAGAAAACGAAAGCCATCTTTGTCTCCGTGTGGCAGGCGACTACGATGAAGTACGCAAGTTCCACAAGGAAATGGGCTGTGTTTGCTTCGAGAATGAACAGATGGGACTGTATTTCATCAATGACCCGGATGATTATTGGATTGAGATTCTTCCGCTGAAATAAACCTTTATCTCTAATACTAAAAACAAAAAACGTTATGAAAAAGTACATTTCTCCGGGGTCCTGGTTTTCACTGGAGTATCCCGACAACTGGTGCGAGTTTGAAGATTCGGAAGACTGCTTTCTGTTTTACAACCCTGACAAATGGACCGGAAACTTCCGTATTTCTGCCTATCGGGGCAATTCGTCAGCCTATGCCAACGAATGTCTGGAAGACGAGCTGCATCAGGTACGCGGGGCCAAGAAGGTGAAAGTCGGTTCATGGGACTGCGCCTATTCTTCCGAAAGCTTTCAGGAGAATGGTGTGTGGTACACCACCCACATCTGGGTAACCGGTCGAGGAGAGATTTCCGTGGAGTGCTCGTTCACCGTGGCCAAGGGCGAGAGTCCCAAAGCCGGCGAGGCTATCGTAGCTTCCCTGAAGGTACGCAATGCATCCGACAAGCCGGTGAAAGAAGTGATTCCGGTCCGTATCTTGGAAATCAACCAGATAAACGAAAATTATGACTGGGCCGTTTCTACAGTGAAAAAACAACTGACCAAGGACTTTACCGGTACAGAAGCCGACTTGGAAAACTTGCAGAAAGTAATCGACAGCGGACGTTTTAACCCCAAACAGCGTCAGGCGTGGGAAAGCTTCGGTACGGCATTCGGCGTGATACTGGTCAACGAGATGGACGGCATGGAATGGGTGACGGTCATCGACGGCCAGAAAGAGTTTCCGGCACTGCGTTTCCGCGATTCAAAAGTAATGGTCAACCCGATTTCCCTGATATGGGACAAGGCGAAAAGCGGACAGCCGTGCGACCTGAAAGCGGAATTCGAACGGATAAAGAACGAAGTGGAAGCAGCGATGGACTAATCCTGTCCGCATCCTATTTTTAGAAGCTACGAATTAGATTATGACTCCATATTTACAAGTAGAAAACCTGACCAAGTCGTTCGGCGACTTGGTCCTTTTTAACGGCATATCTTTCGGCATTGCAGAAGGACAGCGCATCGGACTGATAGCCAAGAACGGTTCAGGAAAAACCACCTTGTTGAATATCCTGGCCGGTAAGGAAGGCTACGATGAAGGGAAAATCACCTTCCGCCGCGATTTGCGCGTGGGCTATCTGGAACAGAGCCCGAAATATCCTGAAGAGCTGACGGTGCTCGAGGCCTGCTTTTATCACGGCAACTCTACCGTAGAGCTGATTAAGGAATATGAACGGTGTATGGAAACACCCGGCAACCCCGGCATGGACGAACTGCTGGTGCGGATGGAACACGAAAAGGCCTGGGACTATGAACGACGTGCCAAGCAGATTCTTTCGCAACTGAAGATACGCGACTTCTCCCAGAAAATCGGACATCTGTCCGGCGGGCAGTTGAAGCGTGTGGCACTGGCCAACATCCTGATTACCGAACCGGATTTGCTGATTCTGGACGAGCCGACCAACCACCTCGACCTGGACATGACGGAATGGCTGGAAGAGTACCTGAGCCGTGGCAGCCTGAGCTTGCTCATGGTGACGCACGACCGCTATTTCCTGGACCGTGTGTGCTCGGAAATCATTGAAATAGACAACCGCCAGTTGTATTCTTACAAAGGAAACTACAGCTACTACTTGGAGAAACGGCAGGAACGTATCGAAGCGACCAATGCGGAGATTGCCCGTGCCAACAACCTGTATCGCACGGAACTGGAATGGATGCGCCGTATGCCACAGGCACGCGGACACAAGGCCCGTTACCGCGAAGAAGCCTTCTATGAACTGGAGAAGGTGGCCAAGCAGCGCACGTACGACGCGAACGTGAAACTGGATGTCAAGGCTTCGTACATCGGTTCCAAGATTTTCGAGGCCGACCACCTGTGCAAGCGTTTCGGCGACCTGAAGATTCTGGATGATTTCTCCTACATCTTTGCCCGCTACGAGAAGATGGGTATCGTGGGCAACAACGGTACGGGTAAATCCACCTTCATCAAAATTCTGATGGGACTGGAGAAACCCGACAGCGGTACGCTGGACATCGGTGAGACAGTACGCTTCGGCTACTACTCGCAAGAGGGGCTGCAGTTTAACGAACAGATGAAGGTGATTGACGTGATTACGGACATCGCCGAGGTCATTGAGCTGGGCAACGGCAAACGGCTGACAGCCTCACAGTTCCTGCAGCATTTCCTCTTTACGCCCGAAACGCAGCACAGCTATGTGTACAAGTTGAGCGGGGGAGAACGACGCCGGTTGTACCTCTGTACGGTACTGATGCGGAACCCGAACTTCCTGGTGCTGGACGAGCCGACCAACGACCTGGACATCGTGACACTGCAGGTGCTGGAAGAATACCTGCAGAACTTCAAGGGATGCGTCATCGTGGTGAGCCACGACCGCTACTTCATGGACAAGGTGGTAGACCATCTGCTGGTATTCAAAGGACAGGGCGACATCCGCGATTTCCCCGGCAACTATTCTGACTACCGCGACTGGAAGCTGGCCAAGGCAGAACACGAAAAGGAAGCAGCCAAGCCCAAGGAAGAAAAGACGCAGCGTGTCCGTCTGAACGACAAGCGCCGCATGACGTTCAAGGAACGGAAGGAATTCGAACAGCTGGAAAAAGAGATTGCCGCACTGGAAGAAGAAAAGAAACAGATAGAAGAAGCCTTGTGCAGCGGTACACTCAGCGTGGACGAACTGACCGAGAAATCCAAGCGTCTGCCTCTGCTCAATGACGAGCTGGACGAGAAGACCATGCGCTGGCTGGAACTAAGTGAAATTGAGGGATAAAAAAGACGCCTTTGCATTTGAAAGAAAACGCAAAGGCGTTTATACCTAAACACAAGTGCGTTTCAATCGAAACGCTTTGACGTTTTAAATAAAACGCAAGTACGTTTGCTTACGAACGTACTTGCGTTTTTTTATGGGTTTTAAGAAGAATAATAAACAATTGTTTATTAAAGAGTTACGCCATTCTTGAAAATCGCGATTTCACGATAGTTTTTCTTTTCGTTGTTCACGGGTTCTCCGCTGGCCACCTGAATCACGTAATCGATGAAACGGCGGCAAGTGGTCTCCATCGGTTCGTTTTCAACGATGACACCGGCATTGAAATCAATCCATCCGGGCTTGTGTGCCGCCAGGTTAGAATTGGTAGAAATCTTCATGGTAGGCACGAAGGTACCAAATGGCGTACCGCGTCCTGTAGTGAATAGCACGATGTGGCAGCCGGAAGAGGCGAGGGCCGTAGCAGCTACCAGATCATTGCCCGGAGCCGACAGCAGGTTCAGTCCCTTCGTCTGCAAGCGCTCTCCGTAAGCCATCACGCCTGATACGTAACTCTTTCCGCATTTCTGTGTGCAACCCAATGCTTTTTCTTCCAAAGTAGAGATACCTCCGGCCTTATTGCCCGGTGAAGGATTCTCACCCACAGGCTCTCCGTGTGAAAGGAAGTATTCCTTGAAATCATTAATCAGACTCACCGTCTGGTTAAATAATTCCGTAGTACGGCAACGGTTCATCAGGATGGTTTCTGCCCCGAACATTTCGGGTACCTCCGTCAGTACCGAAGTACCTCCCTGTGCAATCAGGTAGTCGGAGAACATACCCAGCAACGGATTGGCCGTAATACCTGAGAAACCGTCGGAACCACCACATTTCAGTCCCACACGCAACTCGGAGAGGGGCACATCCGTACGCTCATCCTGACAGCATTTGGCATACAGTTCACGCAAGATGCGCATGCCTTCTTCATATTCATCGTCCACTTTCTGTGCCACCATGAAGCGGATACGGTCTTCATCATACGAACCGATAAATTCACGGAACACATCGGGCTGATTATTCTCACATCCTAATCCTACTACCAGCACGGCCCCGGCATTGGGATGCAACACCATGTCGCGCAGAATCTTCTTCGTATTCTCATGGTCTTCACCCAACTGCGAACAGCCATAATTATGAGGAAACGCCACGATGGCATCTACTCCCTTGCCACCGTCCGTTTCGCGGCGAAGTCCCTCGGCCAGCTGGTTCACGATGCCGTTCACACAGCCCACGGTCGGGATAATCCAGATTTCGTTGCGCACGCCTACGTCTCCGTTACGACGGCGATAGCCCTTGAACGTGCGGTGTTCCACCGGAATGTCCGTATGCACCTTCACAGGCTGGTAAGTATAATCCAGCAACCCCGCCAGATTAGTCTTGATTTCTTTCTCGCTCACCCATGTACCTTCGGGCACATCGGCAGTAAGATGGCCGATAGGGTAGCCGTATTTAATGATATTCTCTCCAGCCTGGAAATTCTTCAGCGTCACCTTGTGGCCGGCAGGCACATCCGTGCGCAGGGTAATCACCCGTCCATCTGCCTCAATGGTTTCTCCTGCATGAAGGGGAGAAATAGCCACCGCCACGTTATCGGCCGGGTTGATTCTCAAATAAGTTGTTTTCATATTAATAGCAATGTAATCAGGTTATTCGTTGACATGTGCATCGAAGTAGAAATCGATGTTTTCCGTCGTAATCAGGTTGATAGGCATGTAGTTGCAGTCCTTCACCTTCTTGCGCAGAATCAGGTGGTTGCACAGACATTCAATGCTGTTGTATCCCTGCACGGTAGGCTGCTGGGCTATGATGAAGTCAATCACTCCTTCCTTCAGGCAAGCCACGTTGCGACGCAGCAGGTCGTAACCCATAAGGTGGAAGTCCGTACGTCCGTGACGCTGCATATACTCGCCGATGATGTACGCCTTCGAGTTGAAGGTGATACCGCACTTCACATTCGGATGCGCCGCAAAGAAATCGTCCAGCAACGAAGCATCTTCACCCGGCTGTTTGGCATAGAGGTTCAGTTCCCACATCTTCAGTTCAGGACAGTGCTCCTTCATGTATTCATAGAAGCCCTCTTCACGATGGAGCTGCTGGTTCGAACCCAGACGTCCTTCGTTTATCTGACGGAAGATAACAATTTCCGGTTCGCCACTAGCCAGCAGGCGCAACATGCGGGCGGCAAAATATCCGCTCCGCTGGGCATGCTGTCCGTAGAAAGCCAGCGGCTCCAGCCGGGCAATATTCGAATCAATAAATACATACGGAATGCCGGCTTCGCGCAGCAGGCTGACAAACCGTTCAGTTTCTTCTTCTACAGTAGGTGAAAGGATGACCCCATCGGGCTGTGCTTCTAAAATGCGCATACCACTTTCTATAAAGGCACCCGACTCGTACTGGTCATAATAATAGTCCGACAGAGAAACGTTGAAATCGGAAAAACGGGTGATGGCCTGTTGCATGCCACGTTCCACATCCTTCCAGTAATCACCTTCGTTGTGCGAAGGGAGCAGATAGGCAAATCTGTATTTCTTGTTCGAAGCCAGCGCACTGGCATACATGTTGGGCTGATAGTTCAGCTTCTTCAATATTTCTTCCACTTTAATGCGGCTGGACTCGGACACACCGCTCCGGGAGTGAAGTACACGGTCTACTGTTCCCACCGATACTCCGGCCATCTGGGCGATGTCCTTGATTCGGATTCTATCTTGCTGTTTCTCCATGCGTTCTTACCTTATTATATTGTAAAATCTGTGCATTCAGTAAAAATTCATTTTTTTCGATACAAATATATAACTTATTTTGGTTTTTAAAAAATAAACCGTACCTTTGTGTGCGTACACAAAATGGATATTTCAAAAGCAACCGCTGAAAGAACCGTTTTTGTGATACAAGCTAAGAACTACATTATTAATCACATAAGTATAAAAATATCTAGCAATGGGAAAAATTGTTACTTTAGGCGAAATCATGTTGAGATTATCTACACCGGGCAATACTCGTTTTGTTCAATCAGACAGCTTTGACGTAGTTTATGGTGGAGGTGAAGCAAACGTAGCTGTGAGCTGTGCCAACTATGGTCATGAAGCATACTTCGTAACCAAATTGCCGAAACACGAAATCGGACAGTCAGCTGTAAACGCATTGCGCAAATACGGTGTGAAGACTGACTACATCGCCCGTGGTGGTGACCGCGTAGGTATCTACTACCTGGAAACAGGTGCTTCTATGCGTCCTAGCAAGGTTATCTATGACCGCGCTCACTCTGCCATCGCTGAAGCTGATCCTTGCGACTTCGACTTTGATGCTATCATGGAAGGTGCTGACTGGTTCCACTGGTCTGGTATCACTCCGGCTATCTCTGACAAGGCTGCTGAACTGACTAAACTGGCTTGTGAAGCTGCAAAACGTCACGGAGTAACAGTTTCTGTTGACTTGAACTTCCGTAAAAAACTGTGGACAAAAGAAAAAGCACAGTCTATCATGCGTCCGTTGATGCAGTATGTAGATGTTTGTATCGGTAATGAAGAAGATGCTGAACTTTGCTTAGGCTTCAAACCAGATGCTGACGTAGAAGGCGGTAAGACCGATGCAGAAGGCTACAAGGGAATCTTCACAGCCATGGCTAAGGAATTCGGATTCAAGTATGTAATTTCTACTTTGCGTGAATCTTTCTCTGCTACTCACAACGGCTGGAAGGCTATGATTTACAACGGTGAAGAATTCTATACTTCTAAGCGTTACGACATCGACCCGATTATTGACCGTGTAGGTGGTGGTGACTCATTCTCAGGTGGTATCATCCACGGCTTGCTCACCAAAGCTACTCAGGGCGAAGCATTGGAATTCGCAGTGGCAGCCTCAGCATTGAAGCACACTATCAACGGTGACTTCAACCTGGTATCTGTAGAAGAAGTAGAAGCACTGGCTGGTGGTGACGCTAGCGGTCGCGTACAGAGATAATCACTCAAACAAACAACATTTCATTTAAGGTTAGAAAAATGGCTAAATTCGATAAAATTGCAGTGTTGAACAAAATTGGTTCAACAGGTATGGTTCCTGTATTCTATCACAAGGATGCAGAAGTGGCAAAGAAAGTGGTAAAGGCTTGCTATGACGGTGGTGTACGTGCATTCGAATTCACCAACCGTGGTGACTTTGCACATGAAGTATTTGCTGAAGTAGTGAAATTCGCAGCAAAAGAATGTCCGGAAATGGCAATGGGTGTAGGTTCTATCGTAGATCCTGCTACTGCTTCTCTGTACATCCAGCTGGGTGCTAACTTCGTAGTAGGTCCGTTGTTCAACCCTGAAATCGCAAAAGTCTGCAACCGTCGTCTGGTGGCTTACACTCCGGGATGCGGTAGCGTGTCTGAAGTAGGTTTCGCACAGGAACTGGGTTGCGACCTTTGCAAGATTTTCCCGGGCGACGTACTGGGTCCGAAACTGGTAAAAGGTTTGCTGGCTCCGATGCCATGGTCTAAGCTGATGGTAACCGGTGGAGTAGAACCGACTCAGGAAAACCTGACTTCATGGATTAAGGCAGGTGTATTCTGCGTAGGTATGGGTTCTAAATTGTTCCCGAAAGACAAGGTAGCTGCTGAAGACTGGACTTACGTCACAGAAAAATGTAAGGAAGCATTGGCTTACATTGCAGAAGCTCGTAAATAATACAGAAATTCATTTTGTTTAAAGGTGTATAAGTGAGAAGCCTCGCTACGTCCGGAAGGGTGTAGCGGGGCTTTCTCATGCCCGCAAGTGAAGGAATATTCATGAAAAAATACAAAAACGAATACTTCCTGCATGGATATGTGCGCGAAAAATCCTATCTTTGCATGAAATTTTTCGCGCACATATGAAAATTAAGGAAATTGTGAATGCCCTTGAGATATTCGCGCCTCTGCCTTTACAGGACGGATTCGACAATGCCGGACTGCAAATCGGATTGACAGACGCGGAAGCTACAGGGGCTTTGTTGTGTCTGGACGTAACCGAAGCCGTGGTAGATGAAGCCATCGCACTGGGATATAACCTGATTGTATCTCACCATCCGCTCATCTTCAAAGGCTACAAGTCGATTACCGGACGCGACTACGTGGAACGCTGCATCCTGAAGGCTATCAAGAACGACATCGTGATTTTCTCGATGCACACCAACCTAGACAACGCACCGCAGGGCGTCAACTTCAAGATTGCCGAGAAAATCGGACTGAAGAACGTAAGAATCCTGGAACCGAAAGAAAACCAGCTGCTGAAACTGGTCACCTTCGTACCGCAGGCACAGGCCGACGAGGTACGCAATGCCTTGTTCGAAGCCGGATGCGGGTGCATCGGCAACTATGATTCTTGCAGCTACAATCTGGAAGGGAAGGGCACTTTCCGCGCACAGCCGGGCACACATCCTTTCTGCGGAGAAATCGGCCAGTTGCACGAAGAGCATGAGGTACGGATTGAAACCGTGCTACCGGCATTCCTGAAAGGGAAGGTGCAGAAAACCCTCGTCGAAGCACATCCTTACGAAGAACCGGCCTACGACTTCTATCCCTTGCAGAACGAGTGGACACAGGCAGGAGCGGGCATCGTAGGTGAACTGGAAGAACCGGAAACCGAGACCGATTTCCTGCACCGGGTCAAGAAGCTGTTCGAGGTGGGCTGCGTAAAACATTCGCGCATGACAGGACGCCTCATCCAGACCGTCGCCCTCTGTGGAGGAGCAGGAGCCTTCCTGCTGCCCAAGGCCGTAAGAGCCCATGCCGACGTGTTCCTGACAGGCGAAGTGAAATACCACGACTATTTCAGTTACGAGAACGACATTCTCATTGCAGAGATAGGGCACTACGAAAGCGAACAATATACAAAAGATTTATTATATTCAATCATACGGGAAAAGTTTCCGACACTCGACGCCCAACTGACGCGTGTCAATACCAATCCCATAAAATACTTGTAGAAAACTATGGCTAAAGAAGCAAAGAAAGATCCGAATGAATTGAGTGTGGAAGAAAAACTGAAAGCACTCTACCAGTTGCAAACCATGTTGTCGGAGATTGACAAAATCAAGACACTGAGAGGAGAGCTTCCGCTGGAAGTGCAGGACCTGGAAGACGAAGTAACGGGTCTGAGCACACGTATCGAGAAAATCAAGGCTGAAATCGAAGAACTGAAGTCAAACGTAGCCAGCAAGAAAATCGAAATCGAAACTGCCAAGGCTTCTATCGAAAAGTACAAGAGCCAGCAGGACAACGTACGTAACAACCGTGAATACGATGTACTGACTAAGGAAATCGAATTCCAGAGCCTGGAAGTGGAACTCTGCGAAAAGCGTATCCGTGAATATACAGCCGGCATCAAATCGAAAGAAGAAGAAATCGTAAAGAGCGAACAGTTGCTGGAAGAAAGAAAGAAAGACCTGGAAGTAAAGAAGAACGAACTGGACGAAATCATCTCAGAAACCAAGCAGGAAGAAGAAAAGCTGAGAGAAAAAGCCAAGAACTTGGAAGCTACCATCGAACCGCGTCTGCTTCAAGCTTTCAAACGTATCCGCAAGAACTCACGCAACGGTCTGGGTATTACTTACGTGCAGCGTGACGCTTGTGGCGGTTGTTTCAACAAGATTCCGCCTCAGAAACAGCTCGACATCCGTATGCGCAAGAAAATCATCGTATGCGAATACTGTGGCCGTATCATGATTGACCCGGAACTGGCTGGTGTGGAAACAGAAAAGCATCTGGAAACAAAGATGAAATAAGCGTCAGACTTCCGTCTGACAGCAGAAGAAGGGATTCCCGCTCAGGGGATTCCTTCTTTTTTATTTATGCACTACAAATCGGCGTAACGTGGAATATCGGGGAGAAAATAATACGTATTCCGTGCATAGTCGATGCGACAGCAATAGTGACGGAGCCCGTTGCTCACCACCAGATAGTCCACCTTCAGCACCATGTTGTAACGGGTAATCTGGTCAAAGACAGCCTGCGTAATCTCCACCGAAGGAGCCTTGTATTCCACAATCATCTGCGGAGTCAGGTCGCGCCGGTAGAGCACCGTATCACAGCGTTTCTTCGTCCCGTTCAGGTTGATTTGTATCTCATTGGCCAACAGTCCTTGCGGATACCCCTTTTCCTTCAGCAGGAAATTCGTAAAATGCTGGCGTACCCACTCCTCCGGAGTCAGCGCTACATACCGGCGACGGAGCACGTCAAATATCACGTTCTTTCCCTCTCGCTGGGCAATCTTGGCCTCAAAAGCAGGCAGGTTCAATGCAAACATAAGCGTTCTTCTATTACGAAGCAAAGATACTCCATTTTCTCAAAAGTACATAAAAGCTGAATTATTTTCCAAAATCCGAGGGTATCCGGTAAGAGAAAATCCCAAATTCTTTTTTCTGTTTGCATTATTATTGTACATTTGCGTTTAAGGAAGATAATATCATCTTCCCAATAACCTTTTATTTGGCAACACAAATTCTGAGAGCTAATGAAAACAAAAGAAGAAATCGTAGCAAACTGGCTCCCGCGTTATACCAAGCGGAAACTGGAAGACTTTGGTGAGTACATCTTGTTGACAAACTTCAATAAATACGTCGAAATCTTTGCCGAACGGTTCAACGTGCCCATTCTGGGACGCGATGCCAACATGATTTCGGCCCATGCAGAAGGCATGACCATCATCAACTTCGGTATGGGAAGTCCCAATGCGGCCATCATCATGGACCTGCTCAGTGCCGTACATCCGAAAGCCTGCCTGTTTCTGGGCAAGTGCGGAGGTATCGACAAGAAGAACCAGATAGGCGACCTGATTCTGCCTATCGCGGCCATCCGTGGCGAAGGAACATCGAACGATTATTATCCGCCTGAGGTGCCGGCTCTTCCGGCCTTTATGCTCCAGCGTGCCGTATCTTCGGCCATCCGTGACCACTCACGTGACTACTGGACCGGAACAGTGTACACTACCAACCGCCGCATCTGGGAGCACGATGAGGAGTTCAAAAAATACCTGCTGAAGACCCGTGCCATGGCTGTGGATATGGAAACGGCGACTTTGTTCACCACCGGATTTGCCAACCACATTCCTACGGGTGCCCTGCTGCTCGTGTCCGACCAGCCCATGATTCCGGAAGGTGTGAAAACGGAACAGAGTGACAGCATGGTGACCAAGAATTTCGTGCATGAACACGTAGAAATCGGTATCGATGCCCTGCGCATGATCATCGATGAAAAGAAGACCGTGAAACATCTGAAATTTGACTGGTAAACCGACGAAAATGGCAAAGGAAGTCACTTACGAAGAGATTGTACGCAACCTGAAGAACCGCATCTATGCGCCCGTATATTTCCTCATGGGCGAAGAGGATTACTACATCGACCGGATTGCCGACTACATCATCGACACCGTGCTCAGTGAAACGGAAAAGGAATTCAACCTGACCGTCACATACGGGGCCGATACGGATGTGGCTAACGTCATCAACGCCGCCAAGCGTTACCCGATGATGTCGGAATACCAGGTGGTAGTGGTAAAGGAAGCACAGAGCCTGAAACGCATCGAGGAGCTGGCTTTCTACCTGCAGAAGCCCCAAAAATCGACCATACTGGTGGTATGCTACAAGCACGGCAGCATTGATCGCCGGAAGAAACTAGCCGCCGAAATCGAGAAAAACGGGGTGCTGTTCGAATCGCGGAAGCTCAAGGACAGTCAGATTCCCGGTTTCATCTCCTCATACCTGAAGCGGAAGAAAGTGGAAATCGAGCCCAAGGCATCGGAAATGATGGCCGAGTTTGTAGGAGCCGACCTAAACCGTATGGCCGGCGAACTGGAGAAACTTATCCTGACACTGCCGGAAGGCGCACGCCGCATCACACCGGAACAGATTGAGCGGAACATCGGCATCAACAAAGATTACAACAACTTTGAGCTGCGGAGCGCACTGGTGGAAAAGGATGTGCTGAAGGCCAACAAAATCATCAAATACTTCGAGGAGAATCCCAAGAACAATCCGCTACAAATGACACTGGCCATTCTGTTCAACTTCTTCTCAAACCTGATGCTGGCCTATTATGCACCTGAAAAATCAGACCAGGGAATAGCGGCTCAGTTAGGCTTGAAAAGTCCGTGGCAGGCGAAAGAATACATGGCAGCCATGCGACGCTATTCAGGCGTAAAGGTGATGCAAATCATCCATGCCATTCGCGAATGCGACGCCCGGTCGAAAGGTATAGGCAATCCTTCCACGCCCGATGGAGAGTTGCTGCGCGATTTGATTTATTTCATTCTTCATTAACCGAAACTGAATCTCTGAAAAGAGGAAAGCAATACGCTGTACAAGCGGCATACATCTGAAAAAAGACCGGATGTATGCCGCTTTTTTCGTTTTTCACGAGAATTGAAAAATCAGGAGGAAAATACAAATGGACGTCAAATTTTCAATTCTCACGAAGTTTCCCTACAAACGGTAAATTACAGATAGAAGTGGAAGGTACAAAATACAAATGTAATCACTTATTTGTGTAGAATTGGATGATTTACATTTGTATTTTACCTGTTTATCAGCTACAAATGTAAATTTTAGCAAACGGGTAGGGGGGATATTACACTGATACAACGCAATTTACAAGAATAAAGTGTTCCTTATCTAAATGTAAACGAATAAATATAACATGCAGCTTTAAGAAGCATAATAGACTGAATACCAGTATATTTTAGAATAATATCTACAAATCTGTTCAATAAAACAACCTGAAAGAGCGAATAAACTCTTATTTTGCCCATATATACACATGTATACGAATATATTAAATTGATAACCAGTTAAATAATTAACTACACTAAAGCTGATTACAAATGTATTTACACTTGTATAGAGGCGTAAATATACAATTGGAATAGCGTGGTTTACACTTGTAATAACATAAATTTAGATTTATAAATTTGCATTTCTAAATTTAAAGAATTACTTTTGTAATCAACAAACAAAGCCATTTCCATTTGTATATGAAGGACCGGATTCTAAAAGTCATGCAAAAAGAGGGTTTGTCGAATGCCGAATTCGCCGAAAAGATAGGCATCTCTACCTCATCACTGTCGCACATCTTCAGCGGGCGAAACAAACCCAGCTTGGAAGTCGTCATGCGCATCCATAAAGCATGTCCGTACATCAACATCAACTGGCTGCTCTACGGTGAAGGCGAAATGGAAGAAAGCGCTCCCGCCGTAACCGGCATGGACTTGTTCTCACAACCGCTCGAGAATCCGAAAAACACGACCGAAGAGCCGGCTCACTCCGATTTTCGCAAGGAGAACGAGGTTCCCACTGTGGTTTATCCGCCCAAAGAGATTATCAGAGAGGAAGTTAAGTACATCGAAAAGCCGCATCCGAAGATTACCGAAATACGTATTTTCTTCGACAACGGCACCTACGAGGTATTCAAACCCGAAAAATAAGTCGCCGAACAACAAAAGCACCCGCCAAGGTGTTAGGCATATAAAAGGTAAATTCGTATCTTTGCGTGAAAGAAACGAATTTACCTTTTTTTATATGAAGAAATACATCTTAGATTTGACAGTCACCGAGAACACTCGCCTGCACGCGAACTACGTTCTCATCAAGCTGACGCAAGAGGCTCCCTTGCCCGAAATGCTTCCGGGACAGTTTGCCGAAATCCGGGTGGACGGTTCGCCGACTACCTTCCTGCGTCGCCCCATTTCCATCAACTACGTAGATAGAGAGAAAAACGAAGTATGGTTCCTCGTCCAGCTCGTGGGCGACGGTACCCGTAAACTGGCTACTGTACAGAAAGGCGATACAGTAAACGTAGTGTTCCCGCTGGGCAACGGATTCACCATGCCGGCTTCTGCCGACACCAAGGTGCTGCTCGTGGGCGGCGGTGTAGGTACGGCTCCCATGCTCTACCTGGGCGAAGCGCTCTTGAAGCAAGGATGCAAACCCACCTTCCTGCTGGGTGCCCGCTCGAAGAACGACCTGCTCCAGCTGGAACAGTTTGAAGCCCTCGGCGACGTGTACACCACCACCGAAGACGGCAGCATGGGCGAAAAGGGATACGTCACCATGCACAGCGTACTGAAAGCACAGAAGTTTGACATGATTTACACCTGCGGCCCGAAACCCATGATGATGGCAGTGGCCAAGTATGCCAAGGCAGAAGGCATCGAATGCGAGGTGTCACTGGAAAACACCATGGCCTGCGGCGTCGGAGCCTGCCTCTGTTGCGTGGAAAAGACAGACGAGGGACATGTGTGCGTATGTAAAGAAGGTCCGGTATTTAATATAAAGAAACTATTATGGCAGATTTAAGCGTAAACATCGGTAAATTGAACTTGTCGAACCCGGTCATGACCGCATCGGGTACATTCGGATATGGACTGGAGTTTCAGGACTTCGTGGACCTGGAGAAAATCGGAGGTATCATCGTGAAGGGAACCACACTTCACCATCGTGAAGGAAACCCTTACCCGCGTATGGCCGAAACGCCCATGGGTATGCTCAATGCCGTGGGATTGCAGAACAAAGGCGTGCATTATTTCGTGGACCACATCTATCCGCAGATTAAGGACATCCGTACGAACATGATTGTAAACGTGTCCGGCTCACAGGTGGAAGACTATGCGGAGACGGCTTCCATCATCAACGAACTGGAAAACATCCCGGCCATCGAGCTGAACATTTCCTGCCCGAACGTGAAGCAGGGAGGTATGGCTTTCGGTGTAACGGCTCACGGAGCTGCCGAAGTGGTGAGTGCCGTGCGTAAAGTTTACAAGAAGACACTGATTGTAAAACTGTCGCCCAACGTGACTGACATCACCGAGATTGCCCGTGCCGTAGAAGGTGCCGGAGCCGACAGCGTGTCGCTCATCAACACCCTGCTGGGTATGGCCATCGATGCAGAAAAACGTCGTCCTATCCTGTCGACCGTGACCGGAGGTATGAGTGGTGCTGCCGTGAAACCCATCGCCCTGCGCATGGTATGGCAGGTAGCTAAAGCCGTAAACATTCCGGTAGTAGGTCTGGGTGGTATCATGAACTGGAAGGATGCCGTGGAATTCCTGCTGGCAGGTGCCACTGCCATCCAGATTGGTACAGCCAACTTCATTGATCCGGCCATCACCGTGAAAGTGGCCGAAGGCATCAATGACTATCTGGACCGTCACGGATACAGTTCCGTACGCGACATCATCGGTGCACTGGAAGTCTGAAAACAAGGCTTTTCAAGGCCCGAAAACAGGCATAAAAAAACGTCCTTGCGTTCGTCACAAAACGCAAGGACGTTTTCTTTTAAACGCAAGTGCGTTTTACCTAAAACGTAAAGGCGTTTTAAATGAAACGCACTTGTGTTTCGATTGAAATGCACTTATGATTCTGAAATACCTTCAAATGATTAAATTAACCACGCTATTCTCGTCATCTTTTAACGAGAATAATTTGCTTACTTCCTTTCCAATAGTGTTTTAAATTCCATCCTCTACATTAACATCTATCCATTTCTTTATACAAGGGAAGTATATATGAAAATTTTCCTTATTTAATTTTATTTTCTCTTCCTCTCCATTCATATACAAGATTTCAAGCAAATAAGGAAAAGCTATAACTTCTAATGGATAAATAAAAGTACCACTTGCCCACCGAGAATATGTTTTATTAGTTTCAAACGGTCCAGTAAAAAAATCATACGATGCTTTGTGTGCTCTACATTTGCACTTACAGCACCCACAATGTCACTTGACACTGCATCTCCAACCTGATTTACACCATAATAATATACACGTACATATTTTATAGCTTTATCCGATGTAATTTTAAATTTTACATCAGTCATTTTCCGTCCAGGGCAACACCCGAAAGGAGAATCTTTTTTAAATTTAAACTTGCTGAACGAAACCTGAGAATAAGATAACATAGAAATATTCAGCAAAAATAAAATCGTTAATAGCTTTTTCATATTCCTAAGCTCTAAAACAATTTTTTGATGTTATAGATTTTTCTTTATTTCCCTTCCAGCAAATCCGGACGCAAACGCTGGGTCCGTTCAAGCGACTGCTGGAACTCCCATTCACGAATCTTCGCTTCATGGCCGGACAGCAAGATGTCGGGCACCTTCCATCCGTTGTATTCTGCCGGACGCGTGTACACCGGAGGAGCCAGCAGGTTGTCCTGGAATGAATCGGACAAAGCCGACTGCTCATCGGAAATCACTCCCGGAATGATGCGGACAATCGAATCGGCAATCACCGCTGCCGCCAGCTCGCCGCCCGTCAGCACATAGTCGCCGATACTGATTTCCTTCGTGATGAAATGCTCGCGAATGCGGTAGTCGATGCCCTTGAAGTGTCCGCACAGAATAATCAGGTTCTGCGACAGCGACAGCGTGTTGGCCATCTTCTGGTTGAACTGCTCGCCGTCGGGCGTCGTGAAAATCACCTCGTCGTAATGACGTTCCGCCTTCAGTGCAGAGATACACCGGTCAATCGGCTCAATCTTCATCACCATGCCGGCACATCCCCCGAACGGATAATCGTCCACCTTACGGTAACGGTCGTACGCATAATCGCGCAGGTTATGGATGTGAATCTCGGCAATTCCTTTCTTCTGAGCACGGCTCATGATGGAGTAATTGAAGAATCCTTCAATCATTTCCGGCAATACGGTTATAATGTCTATTCTCATTTGTCTGCGATTGTTTTTTGCAAAAGTACGAATATTTTTGCTACTTTTGCATGAAACATTACGCTTTAATGTCATGACAGAAATAGAAAGAATCGACCAGCTGCGTGAAGAGTTACACACGCATAATCATAACTACTACATTCTCAATGCACCAACCATCAGCGACCAGGAATTCGACCGGCTCATGCGCGAGCTGCAGGATTTGGAAGCGAAACACCCCGAACACTACGACGAGAACTCGCCGAGCGTGCGCGTGGGCAGCGACCTGAACAAGGAATTCCGCCAGGTAGAACACAGGTATCCCATGCTCTCACTGGGCAACACGTATTCCGAGACAGAGGTGCGGGAGTTCTACGAACGTGTGCGGAAGGCACTGAACGAGGACTTCGAAATCTGCTGCGAGCTGAAGTTCGACGGTACGTCTATCTCGCTGACCTACGAAGACGGACGACTGGTGCAGGCGGTGACACGTGGTGACGGTGTACGGGGCGATGACGTGACGGACAACGTGAAGACCATCCGTTCCATTCCGCTGCGACTGTCGGGCGAAGGCTATCCCCGCCGGTTTGAAATACGCGGTGAGATTCTGATGCCATGGACGGTGTTCGAGGAACTGAACCGTGAACGTGAGCAGCGTGAGGAACCGCTTTTTGCCAACCCACGCAATGCGGCTTCGGGTACACTCAAGTCGCAGAACTCGGCAGTAGTGGCTTCGCGCAAGCTGGATGCCTACCTATATTATCTGTTGGGCGAGGAACTGCCGCACGACGGGCATTATGAGAACTTGCAGGAAGCGGCACGCTGGGGCTTCAAGGTGTCGTCGCACATGCGCAAGGCCCGTACGCTGGAAGAGGTATTCGACTTTATCAACTACTGGGACTTGGAGCGCAAGAACCTGCCGGTAGCTACCGACGGCATTGTGCTGAAGGTAAACTCACAACGCCAGCAACGTAATTTAGGCTTCACCGCCAAGTCGCCGCGCTGGGCCATCGCTTATAAATTTCAGGCAGAACAGGCTTGCACCAAACTGCTGAAGGTGACGTATCAGGTGGGACGTACGGGAGCGGTAACCCCCGTAGCCAATCTGGAACCGGTTCAGCTTTCGGGTACGGTGGTGAAACGTGCTTCTCTCCACAATGCTGACATCATCGAGTCGCTCGACCTGCATCTGGGCGATATGGTGTACGTGGAAAAGGGCGGCGAAATCATTCCGAAGATTACGGGAGTGGATAAGGACGCACGTCCGGAAGGAAGCGAGAAGGTAACTTTCATCACACACTGTCCGGAATGCGGCAGCCGACTGGTACGCTACGAAGACGAAGCCGCACATTACTGTACAAACGAAGACGGTTGCCCCACACAGATAAAGGGCCGCATCGAGCATTTCATCAGCCGCCGTGCCATGAACATCGAAGGACTGGGACCGGAAACCGTCGACCAGTTCTATCAGGAGGGACTAATTCACGACGTGGCCGACCTCTACACACTGCAAGCAGCAGACATCTGCCGCCTGAACCGCATGGGAGAAAAATCGGCCGAGAACATCATACAGGGAGTAGAGAAATCGAAGACCGTTCCCTACGAGCGTGTCATCTTTGCACTGGGCATCCGCTTTGTGGGCGAAACCGTGGCCAAGAAAGTGGCACGTGCGTTCCGCTCCATCGATGACCTGAAATCGGCTACGCTGGACGACTTGATTCACGTGGACGAAATCGGAGAAAAGATTGCACAAAGCATCCTGCGTTATTTCCACAGCGAAAAGAATCTCCAGCTCATCGAACGTCTGCGTGAAGCCGGAGTGCAGATGGCCATCAGCGAGGAAGAGACAGCCGGACAGACCGACAGGCTGCAAGGCCAGTCCATCGTCATCAGCGGCGTATTTGCCCGCCATTCGCGCGACGAATACAAGGCACTCATCGAAAAGCATGGCGGAAAGAACGTGGGCAGCATCTCCAAGAAAACGAGCTTCATCCTAGCCGGAGAAAACATGGGCCCCAGCAAACTGGAAAAAGCAGAAAAACTGGGCATCCGCATCGTAAATGAAGAGGAGTTTCTCGGAATGATTGGCGAATAAAGTGCCAGTCCTTTACAAATTATTTATAAAAGGCAAAAAAACGATTAAATCTATAGGTTAAATTGAAAATATTCGTACTTTTGTACACTTGTTAAAGCGATTATATTTCATTTATGATAGTAAGAAGACTGAAAGGAATGGGAGTAGCTCTGATTACTCCCTTCAAGAGCGACGGTAGCGTGGATTATAACGCGCTGGTACGACTCGTTGAATATCAGGTACAAAATGGGGTGGATTTTCTCTGTGTATTAGGTACTACTGCGGAAACGCCGACACTGACTGAGGAAGAAAAAAGACAAATCAAGAAAGTGGTGATAGAACGCGTCAACGGTCGTGTGCCTATTTTGCTGGGCATCAGCAGCAACTGCACGCAGACGGTGCTCAACACGCTGAAAAATGAGGACTTCACAGGAGTGGATGCCGTACTGGTGGCCGTTCCTTATTATAATAAACCTTCACAGGAAGGCATTTACCAGCACTATAAAGCCATTGCCGAAGCTACGGATCTGCCGGTAGTACTCTACAACGTGCCGGGACGTACCGGTGTGAACATGACGGCCGAAACAACCTTACGTCTGGCACGCGACTTCAAGAACATCGTAGCTATCAAGGAAGCATCGGGCAACATTACACAGATGGACGATATCATCAAGAACAAACCGGAAAATTTCGACGTAATTTCGGGCGACGACGGCATTACCTTCCCGCTGATTACCTTGGGAGCCGTGGGTGTTATCTCCGTTATCGGAAATGCCTTTCCGCGTGAATTCAGCCGCATGACGCGTCTGGCACTGGCCGGCGACTACAACAATGCGCTGACCATCCATCACCAGTTTACGGAGCTGTTCAAGCTGCTGTTTGTCGACGGTAACCCTGCCGGAGTGAAAGCCATGCTCAGCATGATGGGAATGATTGAAAACCGTCTGCGCCTGCCGCTGGTTCCTACCCGCATCACTACTTACGAGCAGATGCGCCGCATACTGGATGAGCTGAAAATAAAATGCTAAAGAAATCACGGCTCAGTAGAAATTTAGTGGGGATACGCATATAGTTTCGCAATGCGGAATAGAA
>OAUN01000233.1_pt1 | contig 34459 bp, 51 predicted proteins | sample 1495101 | NCBI WGS metagenome assembly OAUN01 (sample SAMEA2580000, study PRJEB22360) | human gut metagenome | biome: human gut; feature: human-associated habitat; material: faeces | place: Denmark | collected 2008/2010 | reverse complement strand
TTTTAAGTCGGAGCCGAAAGCGGGACTCGAACCCGCGACTTACTCATTACGAATGTATTAATCGGACACCGTTTAACTCTTTGTGTATTAATTAGTTATGATTGTTTTTCTGTTTTTGGAAAGGTACTTTTTTAGTAATTTATCTTTTCTTTTTTGAGATTTTGTCAAACATATTGAATAAGAACTTCCTATAATAGAATACAGAATAACCGGCACCAGCAGTAAGAAATATTGAAATCCTACCAAATGAAAAAAATGTTGTTATAGTAGCAATCAATGCAGCGGAAATAAACATCAAAACGAAAAGTATTGTGTAATATATTATAGACTTCATTTTTTGATATTTATGTAAAATTGAAATATGACAATTTATTTATCTTATGAATTAAAAAGTAAAACTATATTTATTACATCAATTATTTCCCAGCATTTATTATTTTCTGTGTCCACTTATCAAAATAATAAAACGAACCTACATGAGAGTATCTTCCATTTAAAACATATAAATAGCCTAAACATAAAAGACATAGCACCATTAATGTTTTTATGAAAGCGCAAATAAATTCTCCATGCTTTTTGCAATTAATCCTAAACCAATCTTTATTCATATCTTCAAAATTATTTTTTCACCTTTTTCTTAACCATATCGTCTTTTTCTTTAAAAGCAGGATTCAATTCTAAAAACATTTTAAACTCCGTAAAATTCCCATCCTCCATAAAATCACCTGTAAATTTTGCGCATGAAAAAGACAGAGAACAAAACATTCCATATGCTTTTGAATAGTCGCCATAAATGGATTTAGCCAGATTTTCATATTCTGTAAACTTGCAGCCTAAAATTATATGGTCTACGGTGCCTGTTATATCACAAAGACTGGATATTGGCACTTCACTATAACATAGTATTCTCTTTTCTCTTTGTTGGCTCCAACTGTCTTCTTTCCAGTATAACATTTCATTTTTCCCATCTGTTTCGTTCAATAAATCGGATAGCGATATATTCTTCAAGTCAGGTGAAAGTCTATTATACTTTACATTTATAAGTTTAGTTTTCCACCCACTTTGACGTATTTTTTGCAATAACTTGTTCTTGTTAAATACAATGCAAGCTCCTGTATACTTTTCACCATACATATACCACATTAAAGAATTCTCGCTGCCTTTTACTGTAACCTCGTCTTGGGTGTAGTCAGCAGTCATGCTGAGAAACCGAAACAGGGATACTATACGCTTTATATCATCTTTCTTACCATTATTACTCCAATAGAGTCGGCTTAATAACTCTCCATCAACAGGGTCATCTAACCTTGGAGAGAAAGACGACAGCTTAAGACTCATACTCTTTAATATAGAGCATAATCCATTTGCGGTAGTATAATGATATAACAAGCCATTATTCAATTCACTATTATTCTCGTCATAACAAAAAACCATACCACTTTTAGAAATCATAACTAATCTACTATTTTAAGAAAACCGTTTTCATCTATACTCACTGTAATCTTTCTCCCGGATTCAATATTTGAAGAACTGTTTTTCTTCAACATATTTCCCTCACCACGCAATAGCCATTCGGCAGATAAATCCGGAAAAGCCTTTAATATAAGTAATATAGTACTTGAAGAAAGCTGAACATCTGAATTTATCTGATTATTCAAAGTTTTTTGATTAACAGAAAAGTCCTTAGAAAGCTTTGTAGGATTGCTTTCTTTTACAGTCAGTATCTCTCTAATTCTTTGTTTTACAGAACTTTCATCCATAATATATTATTTTTGAGAAATATTTTACTTAAAATATTTTGCTATAAGTATTATCTTACTTATATTTGCACTGTGAAACGAAACAAAAGACGTTTTCACAGAAACAAATCGATAATAATGTATAAAGTTATTTTAACGTAGTAAAGTATGCAAAGTTTTGTAGTTAAAAAATCATTAACCGAAACACTCCGTAGAATGAAGGTTGGCGATACTATGAGAATCAAAAGCAGGGATTTCAAGCTTAGTGCGGTAAAGACAGCCAAGAACAGGCTGAAAAAAGAAGGGATTGACATAAAGCTGTCAGAAGCCGGAATGATTGATGAATGCGAAGTAACAAGACTTTGCTAGTCTGTTTGCATCCGAGAGACCTATAAAAAATAAAGTTTATGAAAGCGATACTTATAAAAGAAGTAGAAATTGTAGCAGACAACTACAGACAAGGATGCACATTGGACTACATGAATATGAGCAACCGGATTACAAGAATCAGGTTGCTCGGGATAACAATCTACAAAAAAGTAGAGTCATTCAGTCACCAATCTCCTAACATCATCAAATGATTCTTCGGTTACAATGGCGCAGGTGTTTGAACGGTCAACGGTAGGAACTACGGAAACAATAGCTTTACCATTTGAATCAGAACACAGCATGACGATGTGGTCCACATTGATAAGAACGGTTTTACCTCTTCAGTCACTTTAATGAATTTACTCATAAATCTTGGCTTTTAAATATTAGGTAAACACAAAGTTAAGAAAAATCCCTCAAAGAAAGCCTTTCACGTCCGGGTGAGTTTACCGGAGGGGGAACAACAAAACAAACAAAAAATGGATAGAGTAACAGTAGAAGATATTAAAAAAATAGAGCCTGGCACATCAATGAGCTGGACGCTTCCTCCGAACAAATGTCTGTCGGCAAAGAATCTTGCATACGAATGTTCGTTCAGGAGAGTAAACCCACGTGTAATGAAATACAAGGTATCCCTGAACAGAAAGGAATCTAAAATAACCATCACTGCAATACCATTAAAAACTGAATAATATGATGAACAGAATTTCTAAATCATGCCTGATACTGGTTGTAGCGGCATTATCAGTATTTATCCTGTCCAACCACAAGGACTATTCATCCGAAATAGTAGAAGGAATCAGCGACAGCGCACTTGAATCAATACGCTGCAAAATCGGCCATGATGCCGGAAACGCGGAGATTGCCAGAGAATACCTTAACAATAAATCATTTTACGATGCTCAATGAGACAGCAATATTCCTTGCCATGAATGACAAGACTTTCGGCCTTCGCGAATCCGCATCCATTGTAGGAGGAATGAAAAGGCTTTCGATGCTTCTTGATTCAGGCAAGATAAGATACACCAAGAAGAGCGAAAAGCAGAATGCCAAGCTATTCTGCAACGCATGGGACGTTCTTAAGTACGCATCAATAGAACGTGCAAGAGCAGGACGGCCAAGAACAGACGCCTGTTAGTTCAACGGATAGAACGGAAGTTTCCTAAACTTCAGATCCGGGTTCGATTCCCGGACCGGTGACTATAAAAAAACGGTCTTTGACATTCTTGACATAAAAATGTGTACCAATAAAGAAATGTTGCTTAGCGGAAACGCGGTAATGGCATCCGGGCTTTTTGGTACATTAACAAGTCCAATTTGCTTTAGATTATAAAAAATGGCTGGGTATGTCCCTTAAAGACAAGGTAACGCTTGCGGCACCCCTTGTGGTAAGATTCCACCGGAGAAATCCGTGACAGGTTTAAGCCTTCGAAGGGGACAGCTATTTTAAAAATAAATGTTATGAATGAAATGAAAAAGTACACAGGTACAAAAGAAGTTTCCGCTAAACCAATGAGTTTAGGCGAGTTTAGAAAATATTCTGGAAGAGATCCTTATCAAAACTCTGAAGATCCATGTGATTACTATATGGGTTATCTGGTAAAATACGAGGATGGATACGAATCATGGTCTCCGAAACATGTGTTTGAAAAGGCGTATAATTGCACAGATACATACATTGACCGCCTTCGTCTTGAATACAAGACTGAAAATGACAAACTTGTAAAACTTTCCAATTTTATCAAGTCCGAAAAGTTTAATGAACTTCCGGAATCAAAGAAAAAGAAGCTCTATATTCAAGAGAAAATAATGAGGGATTTTGTCTATATTCTTCAAGATAGAATCTACGAAGAATGCCCTCCGACAAATGAATGTGGATGCACATGTGGATGCAATAGTGCACAAAGCTGTGAATCATCAGATTGATTACAATATACTTGTTTAAGTTATACTTAATCTGAATACAGATATTTGTCCATAGTATGAGTGTTTTTCATATTAGATTTAGTTTTGGTTTGATAAATACATTCACTCCTGTGAAGGCCTGAATGTATTTTAATACGGACCGTTAGCTCAGTCGGTCAGAGCAGCAGACTCATAATCTGAAGGTCCACGGTTCAAGCCCGTGACGGTCCACGTTCGTGAGAATAATTAATTCCGTTTTATCTATTCACAACTTGGCAGAGCCTGTATTTCAATGGTAGAATAACGGTTTTTCCGTAGATAAGAGTTCGATTCTCTTCGGGCTTTCTAAAGCTTTTTTATTATTAAAAACTAAACCAAGGGAGCCGTACACCCTATAAGCGTAGCCAATCCAAGGCAGCGGAGGTAGGCTGATTTTCCGAAGGGGTCCACCGAAAGGTGAACGGGTTCGAGTCCTGTATCAGCCACATCGAAAGCATTTTTTTATGAATTGCGTATGAATACGCCAGGGCACTTGATTGTCGTATGCGTTGGGAATGCGTTGGGAATGCGTTACGGTTGATGCGTGTCTGAGTATGTCAGGCGGCGGCTGCGAAAGCAGTGTGCACCGTGGAAAAGATGGCAAACACACCGTGCAAGACGTCCCGCAAGACGTCCCGCAAGATGACGGCAAAAGACAGTGTCTGCGAGCTAGTAAATACGCGCTCATTAAAAAAATGACAGAGAGAAATCAATAGCGGATTATTTTTTTAAATGCGTCCGCTAAATGGGTTTGCTGTACACTTTCGTCAAAAATACTTAGCAAAAGCTAGCAATTGCTACCATTTGCAAGCTTTTGCCAGATTTGCTAGAAGTTGCTTTCAATTGATAGCATTCTATTAAAGTTTGAATAAGACAAGCCAGATTAAAATTAAAATAATCATCTGATTTACATTCAGTTAAGAAATAGTTTTAGCAAACGTAGCAAATGCTAGCAATTGCTACAGATAATGATATATAATATATATGAGTGTATATTATTATCCCCTTTATATTCCCCTTAGAAATTTCAGCTTGTCAGGATTTACCTGACAGGCTTTTTTATAACCAAAATTCAGTCTTATGGAAGAAAAAGAAAAAACAATTCTGCTTTTCGGAAGCTCCTCAAAAGGAGATCTTGTAATTGTTCAGAGACCGGAGGAAAATAATTCCTATCTCAATGAAAAGATTCTGATTCTTGACGAATCACAGCAAAACCAGTTAAGGAACTATCTAAACCAAAAAATTAAATCAAATGAGTAACGTAGCATTGAAATTAAGTGAATTCCAGAAGTACAATGCAGAGAACATTCTGGATTGTGAAGCGGTAATGGAAAAAGTCGTAGAGGTGTACAACCTGATGCACGGAGAAGGCGGTGAAGCTTTCTTCGAACGGGAAAGACAGAACTTTCAGAAGATTATCTCAGAAAGCATTTACCTTAAAAAGTGCACGGCATTTTCGATTTATACCAGCATCATCGACTTGTCTGTGTATAATCTGTCAGTAGAACCCGGAGCACAGGCAACTGCATACCTGATTCCGCGAAATGTGAATATCGGAAAGGGTTCTGACGGTAAGGACGTCTACGAGACACGATGCACCCTGAAGATTTCCGGTTACGGTGAACTTGTCATACGCGCGTCTGCCGGTCAGATTCTATATGCTGACAATCCGATTGTTGTATATGACAATGACGAATTTTCCTGCTCGGTCAGCGGAGAGAAGAAAAGCGTTGAATACAAGTGCAACCTTCCTCACAAGGGGCATCAGGTAATAGGGTGCTTCATCCGCATAGTACGTAGTGACCGTTCCGTAGATTATTCCTGGCTCCTTGAAGAAGAGATTGAACGTCTTAAGGGTTACTCTTCCAAAGCAAACAAAAAATGGAATGAGAGGGAAAGGAGATACGAATGCAAGGCTAATGAGCTTTACACTTCGAATGACGGAAGTATAGATACCGGTTTCCTCATTGCCAAGACAATCAAGCACGCTTTCAAGACTTATCCCAAGATTAAGGTCGGAAAGAGCACGGTATTGCAGTCTGAGGATCCGGAACCTGAAAAGACGGAAGATATATACGGAGTTCAGACAGATTCAGTACCATCAGAGAATGAACGTCCTTTCGGACCTCCGGTTAACGATGTGGCTAAGGGGGTTACGATTGATAAATCATCGAGCCCTGATGATCCGTTCTAATGTTTAACAAAAAAATAAATCTATATGGAAAATCAAATTATCAAGCAGCAGAATGATATAGTTGAAGTTGCAAGAATCGCACCTGACGCTATAGAAAAGAATCAGGCTTCCTGCCAGGCGTGCGTGGAATACGGTAAAAAACTTCTGTCAATTGCAGAAGGAGGTATGAATGATGAAATAGACAAACAACTTGAGGACTATATCAAGAAATCAAGGGTTACTATTACTGCAATGAATGACAGACGAAAACCTGTAACACAGCTCTTCGATCAGATACGTTCCGGATTCACCCAGCTCGAAACGATGATAGATCCGAAGGTTGCCGGAACACCGGCCAACAAGGCACAGAAGCTGCGTGACCAGTACGCAAGAAAGAAATACGAGGAAGAGGAAAGAAGAAGAAGGGAAGCCGAAAGGATGGCCCAGATTGAGAGGGACAAGACTTCATATCTTGAAGCGTGCGAGAAGGAAATATTCGGATTCTTCAACCAGCGCACCAATCAGGCTATAAACCGTCTTATATCGCTCAATTCCTCACTTACCTACTTGAATTTTGACGAAGTTTCCGCACAGATTGATTCTTTCGACTGCAAGTTTCCGGTGAAGGAAATTGCCGGATACACATTCGGAGTAATGCTTCCGTCTTCCCTTGGCATGGAAGAAGTCAAGGCCATTCAGAAGAAAGCAATCGACAAGGGGTATGCGATGATGCAGCAGTACGAGTTTGACGTACAAGGTCAGAAAGATTCCATCATGCAGCTTCTTCCATCAAAGTACAATGAGCTTCTGGCAATTGAGAAGCAGAAGCAGGTGGATGCGGAAGCCGCAGCAGCACGTGAGGAAGAAATGAAGAGAAAGGAGCAGCAGGGGCGGGAAAGAAAAGAAGCTGAAAGAAAGGCCGAAGAAGAAAGGAAGAGACAGGAAGAAGAGCTTAAAAGCAAGCAGAGCAATGTGGAGAGTCTGTTTTCCGTATCTGCAGTAAGCGTATCATCACCGGCTAACAAGGTAAAGGTTAAAAAGCTTGTGAAGGTGTTGAATCCAAAGGGGTACGCTGATCTGTTCAACTACTGGTGGGTTAGTGAAGGACAGTATCTGTCACAGGAGGAACTTGAAAAAGTATTCAAGAAGCAGATTTCATACGCGGAAAAATCAGCCAACCGTCAGAATCCTGACTATATCAAGTCCGACAACTTGAAGTACATTGACGAAATTAAGGCAAAATGAATCCTGACAGCTACTACAACCGTAACGAGGTAAGCAATTCGGACCTTACGGAACTTAAGAATCTCCTTTATCCCCGGCTTCAGTTCGGGGATAAAGAGAAGATATTCGCTTTCGGCTCACTTGTGGATGCAATCATAACGGAGCCTGACAGAGTTAATTATTACCAGCTTACCGTTGATGATGTGAAGTATACGGAAGATGATTTTGCACTTGCAAGGGAAATGCACAAGTCGCTTCTGTTGGAAGCCAGGAAAGATGAATTTCTTGATTACGTACTTAAAAACTCTGACACACAGAAGTTCATGGTAAAAGAAAGGGAGTTTGATTACACCGGATTCAAGTATCATCTTCCTACCCGGTGCAAATGGGACTGGTTCCTATCTTCTGTAGGATTCGGAGGTGACCTTAAAACCACATTTGCAGTTTCTCAGGCTCAGTTTGACGAAGCAGTCGATTTCTTCGACTGGGACAGAAGCCGCGCATGGTATATGGATATTGCCGGTTCGAACAAAGACTTCATCTATGCCATCAGCAAGAAAAACTGCAAGGTGTTCAAGAAGTTCATTGAACGAGGTAATCAGGTATACAGACGTGGTTTTGATAAGTACAACGAACTTGCCTTTAAATACTATCTGTTTGTCACATGAAGATTCTATGTATAGTCACTGAAAAAGGACTGGTTCCCAAATATGACAGCGACCGTGAGGAGTTCAGGAGCCTGAAAAGGAATACTGATGTTCTTGTAGAAGTTGGCCAGAAAAGGAACTACGAGTTTCATAAAAAGTTTTTTGCCCTTATTAAGCTTACGTATGACAATTTCCCTGAATGGCTGGAAGATTCTCTTAACGTACATTCAGTCGAAGACTTGCGCACACGACTTAAGGTTGACCTTGGACTATACGAGGTGTCACACTACGGTAACCAGTCCGTGATTATACCTAAGTCAATCGCGTTCGACAAGATGGACGAAACTGAATTTGAGAAGTTCTACAGAAGTTCGGTAAACCACATACTTAAGAACTACCTGAAGGGCGTAAACAACGAACAAATAGAGGAGGAAATATGGAAATTCCTATAAAGCTCAACATAACACCATACGAATACCAGAAGGAAGGAATTATAAAAGGACTTGAACTTAAACGTCTTTTCTTGGGCGATGAACCAGGACTTGGAAAATCTCAGCCTTTAGATTCCGTAATTATCACTCCTTATGGTAAAAAGAAAATGGGTGATATAATTATAAATGATGAAATTTTTGGATCTGACGGGAAAGTTTATAATGTAATTGGAGTATTCCCTCAAGGAAATCAGCCTGTATACAAGATAACTTTTTCTGATGGTAGCTCCTGTGAATGTTCGATAGATCATCTATGGAATGTAAGAGATGAGAACAGGAGAAGAAGGAATAATGGATATGTAACTAAATCATTGAAGCGGATTATTGATAGCGGCATATATCTCAAGTCAAGCGAAAAAAGGATAAGTTCAGGTAGAAAACCCGTTCCTAAATGGGAAATACCAATATGCAGCCCATTGCAATATAATGAGCGAGAATTTTTAATACCTCCTTATACTCTTGGAGCTATAATTGGTGATGGATATGTATGCAACTGTTCAAATGTTGGATTTTCATTCCCAGACGAAAAATTACACATCATGCAATTGATTACTGACGAACTTGATAATAGCATGATGATTTCGTGTAAAAGATTTGGAAATATAAACAGGTGTTTGTTGTCTAAAAAAGATTCATCTAACAGAAATCATGGTGCAAATTCTTATATGAAATCAATAAGGGATATGGGGCTTGATGTGACCAGTGAACATAAGTTTATTCCTGAAAAATATAAATACAGTTCTTCTAAGCAAAGAATGGGACTTTTACGGGGATTAATGGATACTGATGGTTCCTGCACAAAAAACAAGACTAATTATCACACCATAAGTAAAAGGCTTGCATACGATGTTAAGCAACTGGTAGAATCTCTTGGAGGAATTGCCATAATAAAGTCATACGACAGAACATCAGAAGGTAAGAAAGTTGAGTATCAAGTCAACATACGTACAAATTTTTGTCCTTTCACCCTGAATTCAAAAGCAAGCTCATGGAGGGTAAACAAAAGATTTCTTGTAACAAGGTATATATCTTCGGTAGAATACATAGGTGATAAGCCATGTCAGTGCATACGGACTTCTGCTCCGGATGAATTGTATTTAACTGACGAATGTATAGTTACACATAATACCTGCCAGTCGATTGGCATCGTAAATACTGCAGGTGCCTACCCTTCCCTTGTAATCTGTCCTTCTTCACTGAAGATTAACTGGAAAAGGGAGTTCGAAAAGTTTGCCGGAGTTGAAGCACTTATACTTAACGACAGCGTAAAATCCACATGGGGTTATCTGTTACAAATGCGAACGGCAGACGTCTGCATCTGCAATTACGAAAGCCTGAGAAAGTTTTTCGTATGGAAGTACAGGAAGGGTGACAGGCTTAAGGATATAGTGTTCAACCCTTTCATCAGCCTGTTCAAATCTGTTATCATTGACGAAAGCCACAGATGCAAGGACCCCGGGGCCCAGCAGTCCAAGTTTATTGCCGGAATAGCTCACGGTAAAAAGTACATCATGGAACTTACCGGTACTCCGGTAGTGAACCGACCGCGTGACCTGATATCACAGCTTGCCATAATGGATCGCCTTAATGACTTCGGTGGAAATTCTTATTTCACTGCAAGATATGGTGACGGAGAAAACCTTGAAGAACTTTCTCAAAAGCTATACGAAACATGTCTTATAAGGCGTGAGAAGAAGGACGTGCTTACACAGCTTCCAGACAAGACAAGGGTTGACATCTACATTGACATAGAGAAGGAATCTCCGAGAGATTATTACGAAGCCTACAAGATGGCCGAAGAGAATCTTAAGGAGTATCTTATTACATACAAGTCGTGCAGCGAAGGTCAGGCACGCGCCAAGATGCGTAATAAGGCACTCGTTCAGTTCATGGAGCTGAGAAGCATCGTTGCATTATGCAAGGTTAATCCAGTAATAGATTTCCTGAAAGACTTTATTGCTACCGGCAGAAAAATAGTCGTATTCTGCTCCTCACATTCTATCGTAGACAGTATTAAATCGGCATTTCCTGATTCGGTTATGGTAACAGGCCGGCAGGATTTCATACAGAAGCAGGCTTCCGTTGACGTGTTCCAGAACAGGCCGGAGATTCAGATAATAATATGCTCCATCAAGGCGGCAGGAGTTGGAATAACTCTTACAGCTTCTTCCACCGTACTTTTCGTTGAACAGCCCTGGACTTACGCGGATCTTGTACAATGCGAGGACCGGTGCCACCGTATCGGACAGAAAAACAATGTTACAGTATACAACGCACTCGGTCAGGGAAGTATAGACCATCGTATATACAACCTCATACAAAAAAAAAGAAGCATTGCCAATCAGATAACCGCGTCCTCTGACGACATACCGAAAGATGAATGTTACTTCGATGAACTTGTCAACTTGATTCTATATGATAAGCAGGAAGAGTCGTGCAGCGATACTTGAATGCCTTGAATACGTGATTTCCCTTTTCCCTGACAACAACAGGGGATATAATACTTCACGCACTTACAGAAAAGCATTGAAGGAATATATACGAGAAAACAAAATCGAACAAAATGAAAGAAAAGAGAACACCATTGCGGAGAAAATCTCCGCTTCGAATGGTAAAGATAAGGAAGGTAAGCAAAAAGCAGGAAGCACTTAACAATGAAATGAACAAGATAAAGAGGGAGCTTCCTGACAGATGCTGTATATGCGGAAGGCCGGCCGTTGATCCGGCACATCTTCTTCCACGGTCAATGTATCCTGAATACTATACGGCAAAATGGAATGTGGTTCCTATGTGCCGTGAACATCACCGTCTGTATGACAATGATATAGAATTCAGAAAACAGCAGAAGAAATTGTACAAAATCGTGCTGGAGCATGACGAATGCGCGGCACACAGATATTTTAAATCATACGAATTATGAACATAACAAAAGCAATAGCTGAACAGGTTGCAACAAAAATGGTGAAACCTATAGCTGAACGTATCAGCAATGAACATGACATACTTAATGATATAGTGAAAGATATAGCAGTAAGAGGTATTCCTGAACAGGTATATGATATTTTCACTAAGTATCCAAGGTTCTTTTATCAAACAAGGGCCGTATACATCGCAAACGGTTCACAGGTTACAAGGGTGGAAATTAAAGAATGGCTTCCTTGCGGAGGTTCATGCGGATGTGGATTGAATGTTCCGTGTACTGCAGAAGAATCAGAAAAGGTTTCAGTGCTACAGGAAAGGATAGAAGAACTTAGGGATGAAAAGAGCAGGACATACAATTCTATAGTGAACACCCTCCTATCTCTAAGGAATTCAAAGAAAGTTAAGGAAGCATTTCCAGAAGCATACGAATACATAAAGGGATATGAAGATAAAACTACAACAGAAGTGGCACTTCCTGTTGAAACCATAATGAATACAATCAATAAATACAGAAAGGAGTAAGCTATGGCAAAGAAAAAAAACGTAGTGAAGGTTGAGACAAGAAAGGACGAAGTAAGATATGTAACAAGCGACATAAAAAAAATGCTTGGAAAGTTCCTGGTAAAATCACTGAAAAGAACATGGAGTGAAGCGTTTGCTGATGAAGGTACCGGAGAAGTGGTAAATATTGACCGTCATGAGATAATCTTTGACGCTGGTACCTACCTGGGGCAGGAGGAAATATCTAAAATCAACTTTTATATGCAGGAAGGATCCATTAAGGAAGTTGAAGTATCAAATCAGAGACGAATGGCGTTCGAAATGACAACTGACAACTTTATTCCGTACATGGCACAAGTATTATGTGACATGAAAAAAAAGAAGTTCCTGCTTAAAGCACAGTCTATAGACCAGGCAAGGGAAATCGTTAAGGACTTCACAGAACTCAATTTCAAAGGAAGTTTTCGGATAACCCAGATTAAGGAGTTTGATTATTGCATAATTCTTGTTGACAAGCTATCAACTACCCCTCTTGATGAACTCGGAAAGCTTGTTATGGAGAATTCAGAACTTTATTCTGACGAGGAAATCAAGAAGATATGCGGAGAGGACAAGGCCGACATTCCTGAATCCAAATTCTACAACATTGACGCACGAATCATTTTTACTACAGAAGGAAAGGATGAAGACAAGGAGGAAACTAACAGGCAGTTTGTCGTACAGACTTATACTGCAGAACGCGCGATAATGCTTATCAACAGATACCTGAATGACGAGCAGGACAAGCTCGAAGAAGAATGCAAGGAGAAAAACAGAGGTTTTGACAGGAAGATTATCCATGCGTCTATTGAACAGTCAACCATCATACCGATTAGCCAGTACATACCTAAAGAATTCAGCTTAGCCTATGCCACAGAAGAATAGAATCAGTATTTCGGACCTTCTCAAAATAAAGAAGAATACCTGTAAAAAGACGCATGATGATGAAGAACACCGTCTTCAATGTGCGTGCGTTAAATGGTTCAGGATGCAGTATCCTTCCATAAGCTATGTGCTTTTTGCTATTCCCAACGCTGCAAGAAGATCTGCAAGAAATGGCGCGTACATGAAGGATGAAGGTATGCTACCTGGCGTTTCAGACCTGATTCTTCTAAAGAGCAACCGTCATTACGTTGCACTTTGCATTGAAATGAAAACACGTTCCGGTAAGCAGAGTGATTCTCAGAAGAAATGGGAACAGGAAGCTGTAAAGAACGGAAGCAAATATATAGTCTGCCGTTCATTTGAAGAATTCAAGGATGTGGTTAACGAATATATAAGAGATATGACATGAAACGAAACTCATTCTTGCTGTATACGGATTCAATGGACATAATCAGTGAGTTGTCAGACGCACAGGCAGGAAGGCTTCTAAGGGCAATGGTATTATATCAGAAACATCTTGACGATCCTACCAATATGGAATACGAAGAGTTTGTTTCTGACAGTATCGTCAAGATTGCATTTTCTCCTGTAAAGAATCAGTTTGACCGCGATTATGAGAAGTACAAGGATGTGTGCAGCAAAAGGGCTAATGCCGGAAGGAAGGGAGGTCTGAGCAAGTCTTTAAGGGTATCTGCTATTCAGGCGGAACCCTTATCTCCTGTAAAGACATTAATTGACATTGAAAAAGAACTTATGTCTGATGAATTATGGAAAGAGCAGATGTGCAGGCAGTCCGGAATAGGTGCCGTAAACTTCATGAAGATAATTCAGGAACAGATTAAAAAGTTCTTTGAATACATAAGTGCAACCGGATCAGAAAAAACGGTCCTCACAAAAGATGATGCCAAAAGACGCTTTTTCTGGTGGTGGACAAACACAGGCGTTGATGCCTACAATAAATGCAGAGACAATGGAAAACAACGTACAACAGATAAAAACTCAGTTAAAAGCAAGCCAGATATACAATCTCGTAAATCGGATGAAGAAAGATATACAGGAAGTTTCTGAATTCGACCTGACAGATTATGATGAATTTGACCGTCACTGTGCGATGATAGAACAGATAGGTTCCGCATATATGGAAAGAGAGTTCAGGGAGTTTGTTGTCGACGAATATAACCGTGACGTAATAAGGTTTCTGGTATACTACTTCAACAACTGCAAGCTTGCTGAGAATATATTCCCGGGTAAAGACTATAAGGTACATAAAAACCTTATGATACTCGGAGTTCCGGGTACGGGAAAGACGCTTTTAATGCAAGTGTTTTCTGAATACCTGAAACTTACTAACAACCCTAACATGTTCTTTAATCTTTCCGTAACACAGATGATGAACTACTACAAGATTAACGGACATATAGACCGATACACCTACAATGAGGAAGGAGGAAAAGGAATAGATGGAATGCCGTTTAATATCTGTATTAACGATATTGGCCTTGAAACTGAGAATCAGAAAAGCTACGGTACATCGCTTGACAGCGTGATAGATGAATTCCTGTATGCAAGGTATGAGATATATCAGTCACACTTCAAGAAGTACCATATAACCAGCAATCTTGATCTTGATGAGTTCAAGGAAAGGTTCGGATACCGTCTTATAGACCGGTTCAAGAGTTTTAACGTAATACCGCTCTTGGGAGGGAGCAGAAGAAAATGATTAAAAGTACTGAATATCCTATGAATATAGGAGGAAGAGGATACCAGAAGGAATACAAGGGATTTGATATCGCGGTAATCATCAAAAAAGGAGAAGGAGTCCGGATATTCATTCTGAAAAAAGATGGGGGTATTTTCCATCAGGATAAGAAGAAGTATGCAGAAGTGAACGAATGTTTCTCTAACGCTGAGAAAATCATTGACAACGCGGTTCAGGCTTCAAGCATTATCGAGCAGTCGAAGGTTAAGGACGAATCGGAAAGGATGAAAGACAAATGCTATTCAGCCTGCATGTCTGCATTTGCTAATGCACTTACTTTCTCAAAAGGTGACAACTCCAGAATAAGATATTTCTTTGAATACGAACTCCAAAAACAATTTGACAAGATATGAATGCAGTAGACGAATTGCTTTTATTTATTGGAAGCAGACTGGCCTATGGGCTTATGGTTTTTTCCGAAGAATACGGATTGCTTTCTCTTGAAAGCGTATCTCGTGACGGAATGGTAGAACTGAAAGGAATTTCAGGAGAATCTATTTATCTGCCATTTTTTAAAGTTAAGCCGGTACTTTACCCGAACCCTTCTTTTGTCCCACTAAATCCTCCTGTTGTAAACAATGACGGAAATGTTATATGTGAAATGAATTTCGGTCCGGCACAGTTCAGCGATATTCTTTCTCTTATACAAAAAGGGAAAGCGGTTTCAGTTTATGATTTACCTTATAATCCGTATGTAAATTATGCCAATAAGCAAAGTTTATAATATAGATTGCATGGATTATATGAAATCCATTCCTGACAAGTTCTTTGAACTTGCTATAGTTGATCCACCGTATGGTCTCGATAAAAAAAGTACCCACGGAAGAGGTAAACTTAAAAACAGGTGTCTAAACAGGGGAAATATTCAGCGATGGGATATCCGTCCTACAAAGGAATACTTTGATGAATTGTTTCGTGTCAGCAAAAATCAGATTATATGGGGAGGTAATTACTTTCCTCTTCCTCCAACAAGATGTTTTGTATGTTGGGACAAAAAGCAGGTATGGGAGAATTTTTCACAATGTGAATTTGCTTGGACTTCTTTTGATAAACCAGCTAAGCATGTAAGTATTTCGAATAAGGGAGGTAAAGCTGATAAGGGTAAATTTCATCCCACACAAAAGCCAATCGCCCTGTATGCTTATCTTTTACGAACATTTGCAAAACCTGGCTATAAGATTCTTGACACTCACCTGGGAAGTGGAAGTAGCAGGATTGCAGCTTATAAGATGGGATTTGATTTTTTTGCCACAGAAATAGACAAAGATTATTTCGATGCGCAGGAAAAAAGATTTCGTGAAGAGTGCATGAATGAATATGAAACAGCTTCTGGAACAATAACACAACAAACTTTATTTTAAAATCCACTTTACCTAAACTTTACATAAAATGAATTTAAAACCAATAAGTCCATGTGAATTAAATCCTGGTGATTACATAGTTAGTTTCTATACAGGTATACACTATAAGGTTATCGAACCTGACAAAAAAGGTATGGCCAAGCTGCTTAATCTTGATACTAATGAGGAAGAAGATTGGAATTCATGCAACAACAATCACTTTAATAAACTTGAAGGACAGTTGGAGATATTTTGATATAAAATTTTATTGATATGATAAAGTTACTCTATATAGACCTTTTCTGCGGTGCCGGGGGAACCAGTACCGGAGTAGAAAACGCACGCTACAAAGATGAACAATGTGCGAAAGTTGTCGCTTGTGTAAACCACGATGCAAACGCAATCGCCAGCCATGCTGCCAACCACCCGGATGCGCTGCATTTCACGGAGGACATCAGAACTTTGGAACTGTCTCCTTTGGTGGCGCATGTGGAACGGATGAAGAAGATTTATCCGGATGCACTGGTTGTGCTGTGGGCCAGCCTTGAATGTACGAATTTCAGTAAGGCAAAAGGTGGGCAGCCACGGGACGCTGACAGCCGGACGCTGGCAGAACACTTATTCCGCTACATCGAAGCCATTAACCCTGACTATATACAGATAGAGAACGTAGAGGAGTTCATGAGCTGGGGAGATATGGATGAAAAAGGGCACCCCATCAGCAAAGACAAAGGACGATGCTATGAGAAGTGGAAACGCAACGTCAGGAAATATGGCTACGATTTTGACTGGCGCATTCTTAACGCTGCCGATTATGGTGCCTATACTACTCGTAAGCGGTTCTTCGGTATCTTCGCTAAGCGTGGACTTCCGATAGTATTCCCGGAACCAACACACTGCAAGGATGAGAAAAACGATATGTTCGGTCGGCTGGAGAAGTGGAAGCCTGTTAAGGATGTGCTGGACTTCTCCGATGAGGGAGAAAGTATCTTCTGCAGGAAGAAGCCGCTGGCAGAGAAAACTCTTGAACGCATCTATGCCGGACTGATTAAGTTCGTGGCTGGAGGTAAGGAGGCTTTTATTGTAAAGTATAACTCTATGAGTCGTACGGGGAAATACCAGGCACCAAGCGTTGACGAACCATGCCCGGTTGTGGCAACACAAGGACGGCTTGCATTGGCAAAGGTAAACTTTGTTCATAGTTCTTTCGTGTCTGCTTATTATGGGAATGGTCACAATCACTCTGTAGAACAACCTGCACCAACGGTTACGACAAAAGACAGGTTATCATTGGTAAATACGAGTTTTTTGTGTTCATACAATTTTAAGGATACAGGAAAGAACATTAATCTGCCATGCCCCACTTTGTTGACTAAAGACAGGTTAGCATTGGTAAATTCTGTTTTCATAGACAACCAATACGGTACCGGAAAACCGACATCTATTGAGCTGCCAGTTGGTACAGTAACCACGGTGCCGAAGTTCAATATGGTAAGCTGTAAACCGTTGATAATGAATACAGCTTTCTCGAATATTGGAAGCAGCATTGAGCAGCCCTCACAAACTATCACGGCCAACCGTAAATGGCATTACCTTATGAATCCACAGTTTGCCAGTGCAGGAGGTTCTGTAAACAATCCTTGTTTTACATTGATAGCACGGATGGACAAGATGCCTCCCTATTTGGTAGAAGTTGAAGGAGGTATCGGTATACAGGTCACACCTGTGGACAGTCCGATGACTGCCAAGATTAAGGAGTTTATGGCTCTTTACGGTATCATCGACATCAAGATGCGTATGCTTCGGATAGCAGAACTCAAGAAAATAATGGGATTTCCTGAAGACTATGTACTGATTGGGCCACAGTCAGACCAGAAGAAGTTTATCGGTAACGCCGTGGAGGTGAACATGGCCCGCGTGCTTTGTGAGGCTATCTGTAAGGAGATTATCAGAAAACGAAAGGTTGCGTGATATGGGAAAGCAGGAAAGTATGGATGACCGGTTCCAGATGGCTAAGGATTTGACCAAAGCTGAAAGGGAACTGAAGATTGAGCAATGGGTTGAAGTAACTATTTACTACGGATATGCAGAAAAACAAGTAAGCTTATATCACTACAATCTTCCCCGTGAGATGTATTTCCGGTACCAATGGGTAATCAGATGGAGGATGGCGAAATTACAGTGCCAATACCCCAAACAGATTGTATCTACAAGCCTGTACTTCTATGACAAGCGTTCTGGAGAATCTATGGAGGTTAGCGGTTGCCTTAGTAAACTTATATCAGCAAAAGCCCAGATAACAAAAGCAGAACGCAGGATGAATGAATACATAGAACACAACCGTCAGAACAATCTGTTCTTTGACGAGGAATCCGATGAGGAGCTGGTTAAGTTCCTGGAGAAACTGGAGCGAAAGAAACTCGAATGTGCTGAGTGTGAGAAACGATTAGAATTATTAGTTGAAAGAAAGAGAAATAATCAATGAAAACGAAATTGTATTACCTGTTCCTGGCAGTCATGTGGTGGATGCTGGGATAGGTGGAAAGGAGAAATAGTATGCAAATATCAATAACAGAAAAAGAAGTCAATGCAATAGATTTTGGATTAGAACAGATTAGAGACGCATTGGAAGGCTCCTCTTCTGAGGAATACAAACAAAATGCTGAAGAAGCTATGAGAAGTCTGGGTAATATATTAAGAAAATGCCATTTAGCGAGAGAAAAAGCCAATGAACTTAATGAAGCCAAAAGATATATCCGTTCAAGAAACGGATATATGCCACCTACAAAGCTGGATAAAATGGCAAGACTATTTATAAATAAAACTAAAGATAATATATATAAGAAGGGATATTAAATTCAGAGCTAAAGAAGTAAATACTAATAAGTGGGTGTTTGGAGACTTGCATTTGATTGCAAATTTTCCCCATATACACTCAGAATACTATGATAAACATTTGATATATCCAGATACTATCAGACAATACACTGGATTGAATAACAAGAATGGAAAGGAGATTTACGAAGGTGATATACTAAAAACTTTTACCGGAAGCAAATGCGAAGTAGTATACCATGAAGCATCATTTAAAATCAGATATAACAAGCGTCACGAATCTAATATATTGACGAGAAGTTCTGTATTGGTTTTAGATTATGAAGTGATTGGCAACATTTACGATAACCCTGAATTGTTGGAGGAATGAAGTATGGAATGGGAAGTAAAAGTAAAATTAGCAACGTATTTAAACAAAGGCGAAAGCGAAAATGCATGTGAACTTGTTTTAAATAACGATATGGATTTACAGGCGTGGGATATGTTTCTTACTGGAATGGATTTAAGAGATTATGAAGCATATAAGCCGTTACTGCCTAAGATTGAAGATGCAAAAGTCATGATTAGCCAAAACTTAGGGCTTAGGGAGATTTTAAGAATGAATGCTTTAATTATAAAATTGGAGGAATAATTATGTTGAAAAGCGGTTTATTTTCTGTTGTATTTAAAGTTGATAACGTAGAAATGAGAGAAGAATATCAGCTTGCATACAGAACGGAGGAGGAGATGAAAGAAAATTCCACGATATACCAGCAAGCTAAATCCGCAATATCAAAGGATTTAGGCACAAGACGATGCTGTGTTGATATAGTTAAGATAATGAGAATACATAATGATTTAATTGTTGAGGAATAAGTTATGAGCAAACAAGTCTTAGATATTTCACAGATGCAACACCTTAAAGAGTTGGGAGTTGATGATAGTAATGCCAGTGTATATTGGCATAGAATACTTCGTTTAAACACGGGTAAGGTAGTAACAGATTGGTTTAAGTCGTTCAATAAGTCAGAGTTGTGTTTGGATTCGATGAAGGTTGAAACAGTACCTACGTTTACTTTAGATGATATTTTTGATTTGATACCAAGTGAAATTATGAAAGATGAAACAACAAGCACGCTTGATATATTAAAAACATCACAAATATATATTGTATGTTTTTGGAGCGGAGAACCTTTGTTCAGATGCGATAATAGTATTTTAATTGACGCAGCCTACGAAATACTGTGTTGGTGCGCTGAAAATGGATATGTAGATACAAAAAAGTAAATAATATGGAAAAGAAAATGGTTATAGTGCCGTTTGAAGTAGAATTGGCAAAGAAAATTACTAATAATGAGTGTGAGGGGAAAATTATAACACGTGATGGACGTAGTGTGAGAATTCTTTGCTTTGATAGAAAAAGCGAAGCACCTATTGTATCACTTGTGTTAGTAGATGGAAATGAAGAAGGATTTCATCCATATACATTAGATGGAAGATGGAAACATGAAAAAGAAGACAAATTTGACCTCATGCTTGAAATCCCCGAATACATGACGTTTAAGGATGGTGATGTAATTGCTTTTGGTCATACAGAAAAATCTATTGCTATCGGAATATTCCACAGGAATAAAAATTATAAAAGTCATGAATGTTATGTAAAGTTGGATTGGTCTGGAGGTTTGGTTTACGATGTAGATCCACTTACTTATAATAATGCAAGATTTGCAACCGAAGAAGAAAAACAAAAACTGATTGACGCACTGAAGGAAAGCAAAGATCCTGAAGCGAAAGAATGTTTGAAAATGTTAGGTATTGAAGTAAAGACGAAGTGTGAATTTAAGCCTAAAGATTGGATATTAATAAGAGATAATTCCGAGGACATGTGGTGTCTGGATATATATTCTCATAAAGTTTGGGATAAGGATGAGAAATGTTATCATTATTATTGTGTAGGCGGTTGGAGTTATCAGTGCATACCTTACAACGACCAAACCGCACACTTATTAGGAACTACAGATAATTGGGAGGAATAGGTATGAAGAAGATAATGTTCAACGATAAGTACGGACTTACAAAAGCCGTACTTGAAGGAAGAAAGACGCAGACAAGGAGAATTATTACTCATCCAAAGACATTTCATGGTAAAGATGTATGCGGATTCTATGTTTGTAAAAGGGCTTCAGATGGTGTTGTAACGGACGTTTGTATGTACGATGAGGATGAAAGTTTTATTGATGAGGGTCAGATTTTGCCAAAGTATGAGATTGGCGAAATCGTAGCTGTTGCGCAAAGTTACAAAACGATAGATGATTACTATAAATCGGCATATTCCTACAATCATTCAGCACATGGCATGACAGTATGTGAGTTTGATGGTGTATCGGATAAAGACGTTCACGAGTGGAATATGATTGCTGTCAATTACAGAGGTAAAAAAGTTTGGACTAACAAATTATATGTAAAGCCAGAGTTAATGCTTCACTTTATTCGTATTACCAATGTACGTATAGAACTACTGAAAGACATAAGCGATGAGGATTGTTTGGTAGAAGGAATAATAAAAGGAAAATGCGGTAGCGCAGATACTCACTTTATGGATGCTTACTATGTTCCAAACGAAATACAGCCATACTGCACACCTAAAGAAGCCTATGCAGAATTAATAGACAAAGTAAGCGGGAAAGGAACATGGGAAAGCAACCCATACGTATTTGTTTATGACTTTGAACTTATAAAATAATTGAATTATGGAATTTAAAGTTGGTGATATAGTAAAGGTAAAAGATATTGAGGATTTGATTAAAAGAGGTAGATGTGACGAAAAGACTGCACGTCATATTTCAGGTGTAAAGTTTATAATTAATGCGTTTGTCGTAAAATCAAATCAATATGAACTTAAAGACAAAACTGGTTATACAGTATATTGTTATGAATATGAAATTGAAAAATGCGAGAATATCGAAAATGAAAGCATCAAGAACGACCGTAAAGACGAAAAGATAATGATGGATCTTCTTCCATGGCCGGAGCTTGAAGAAATAGCGAAAGTATATACTGCAGGAGCCAAGAAATACGGACCCAACAAGTGGCAGAACTTACCTGACGGATACCAGAGATACAAGGGTGCAATGCTCAGGCACCTGACGGAAGTTGAGAAAGGAAATGAAATTGACCAGGAAACAGGGTGTCTGCATATAGCTCAGGTGGCATGGAACGCTATTGCAATGCTCCATTGTAAAATGAAAGAAATGAAACCACATTCATAAAAAATTCCTGAAAACGCAAATGACATTGATAAGTAATAAGTTAATTTGCTTCTATGGAAAATATAAAGATACAATTCAAGGGAATAACCCGTAACACTGACGATGGAATAAGTGCTGACGGTGAATGCATGGAGCTTATTAATGCTCGCGTGAACAATTCAAGTATAGAACCGATTGGTAAACCGATAATGCTAAAGCAGACTGCACACACGTATTCCAAGATATACCATCATTCTATAGCTAAAAGGTATATAGGAATAACCGAGTCCGGCCAGATGTACGAAATGCCGGAGGATCTTTCATCAGAAACTATAATGACCGGTGATTTGAAGGCAAAAAGCATAGAATTTATAGGAAATACAATATCGGTAATAACAGATGAAGGTATAAGGTATATCCTTTTCAGGAACGGTTCATATATTTATCTTGGTGAAATTCCTGACGTACCTGAGTTTGGAATTGATAAGGAAGTGAAAGCTGTTTCCGTTGATATAGATGAAATATCAGATAACGATGATGAAGTAAGGTATGGTAACTTCACTAAAGTTCTTAGCGAAGCTAATGAAAACGGGTGTTACTGCTATTCTGCTGCGTTTTGCGCGGCTTTCAGGCTGTTTGACGGAAGTTATATCAAGTCAACTGAAATACAGATTATATTCCTTGATTCTGATGATTCAGTGACTATTACTTATGGAGACAGGAATAACCCCCAGAATATTGAATTGTCCGGAGGTTATTCAAATCAGTTTTTTGCTCAAACAAATTCGAATGGAGTTATGCAGGCACATATACTTTGCTTTAAGCCTTCATTCTTTTTTGAAGAATATGATCTTTCCGCATGGAGCGATATTATAATAGGAATAGAAATATTTTCCACTGATAATTTTAGGACAAGACTGCAGAAAGACTATGTCGGAATTTATATATCACAGTTTGAGATGAACTGCAAGAAACCGATTGAAAGGGCGAATAATATCAGCCTGATGTATAATATTACATCGTTGAAACTTGGTGAAACAAAAAAATCTGTTGATATTGACGTTTCTATAGATAACCTTGCAACCCTTCCGCACATGGTTGACAGTTTTAACACGCATCATTCAATATTGCCAAAATCGTCTTATTCATATAACAACAGGCTTCATCTTATCGGAATAAAGAGAACTCTTTCAAGTGGTGTAAGAGTGTCTTCTACCGCAAAGGAATATCAATTCCTGATACACATATACATTCATGCTTCAGACGGTGATAAAGTTATAGAGAAATGGGAAATAGGTCAATACATAAGGACATTCATCATGTACCCTGACAGCAGGGCATACAAGATGATCATATATAGATATGAATATAATGTTCCGGTTGTAGGAATCCAGATTGATTTGAAAAAAAGCGATTACTTTGATTTTTCATTTTATTGTAAGGAATATGAATATGGAAGAGGAAGCGTTAAAAAAAAGACAGGGTTCTTTGACGTTATAAAGATAAGCGATTTTGAAAGCATGGAAGTTGGAGAAACAACAGACAACATGGATTACGAAAAAGGAAATGTAATGTATGTTTCAAACCTGAACAATCCGTTTTTCTTTCCTGCTGACCAGGTTTATCAGTTTAATACTGATATTGTCGGAGTACAGTCAAACGTCGTGGCCCTATCTCAAGGACAGTTCGGCCAGTTCCCTCTTTACGTATTCACCAAAGACGGTATATACGCCATGAATGTAGGAAGCGGAGAAGTCGCATATTCAAATCAGACACCTGTTACGCGTGACGTGTGCAACAATCCGGATTCTATATGCGGACTTGATACTATGGTCGCATTTTCAACCGACCGCGGTCTTATGGTAATTAACGGAACTGTTACAGAGCTAATCTCGGAAAAGATATACGGATTCCTTCCTTCATGTTCCGTATCTTCACCTATAATAGTTAAGATACTAAATGTAGCTTCTCTGGGTGACGATATATCAAGCGTTGTGTTCCCTGACTATATCGAAGAAGCAAAGATAGGATACAACTATGAGGCAAAGGAAATTGTTGTTGCCAACATGAACTTTCCTTATTCATACGTTTATTCTTTGAAAACCGGTGAATGGCATAAAATATCACAGAAGATATATTCATTCGTCAACTCCTACCCTTACACGTGGGCTGTAAGCGGGAACCAGATACTTGACCTTAACAACACCCATAGAAGCGTGTCTACCATAGCACTTATAAGCAGGCCTATCAAGATGGGTACTCTTACACACAAGCGAATACTTCAGACAGCTTTAAGGGGAATAGTAAAAAGAAGCCTTTCCGACCTTTACATAAAAGGCGAGCCGGTAATGTTCAGAGGTGACACGGTAGATATATTTTCTGACGTAGGAATGTATGTACTTGCTTCAAATGACGCTGAACACTTTGAACTTGTTGCTAAAAAGGAAAAGATGGCTGATATAAGGGACCTGGTTACAAAGATGAACAAGAGCAGGCCATACAAATACTTCTTGGTGTGTCTTGTAGGAGGTGTGAGGACTGACGTATCAATCAACTACATAGAAATGAATGTGGATGAAAGCTTTACGAACAGGCTCAGATAGAAAAAAGAAAAGGGAAGTTTTTAGCTTCCCTTTCTTATATTCCCATGTTTGCGGCCCTTCTTCTTACTTTAGGTGCCAGAGCGCATATACAGTCCTTCACGTTTTCAAGAGCGTTTAAAACTCCTTCAGGACTTATGCCGTATCCGTTGTCGAAAAGCCATCTGAATGATATGTATTCAACAAGATAATCAGATACAAGGCTGTCAAGAGATTTTGATATTTCTTCCTTTTTGGCTCTTTCGCTTATAATCTCTATTGATTTGTCTGTGACAATCACCTTAAACAGCTTTTTCTGTGCGTAAAAGTTTATTTCATTTAATGCAGCCTCAAAATAGTCTAGGAGAATGTCTGAATTGTCCTTACATGCCTGTACAATGCTGTCATGGGTATTATTCTTTTTAAGGGCTTCTCCTATATAGTATGTTTTTGTATATACTTTATTCAATATTGATTCCTTGTCCATGATTATCTTTCCGGCTTTTTATGTTCGTGTAGAAACTTTGTTATATTATTGGCATTTACAATTACCTTGTCCGCATAATATTTTACATCTTCCTTATTGGTTATTGAATACCATCTCTGGCATATCGAATTGGAAACATAGTTTTTTATGCACTGTTCCAAAGATGGAAGTAATGATTCTTTCCAGTTTGATGGAAGTTTAAGTTCAATTGTAATATTATCTGCGTCAAAAGAAAGTGAACCATATGATGAAACAATATCATTCAATTCAGACACTGATTCTTTCATAAATGATTCAATTATTTTTATTTCGTCTTTTGAAAGTGAAATTCTGTCGATGTCTCCAATTGCTTTCCCTGTATGTGATGTGATTACATAAACATCATCATATATTTTGCTTGATTCTATTGTTATGTTTACATCCATTTTTTCTGATTAAAAGAATTTAGGCCATTGCATATATTTAAGTATCATTCTGTGCTTATGTGGATTTTTCCATTCGTTAAATTAGTGATATATGCAATGTTCGTAAAAAATCTTGACATATACAAGTAAAATGAAGTAAATTAGAATTCAATTACACGGTTCTTTCATTTAAAATCGATTTGATACGCTTTGTGGCAGCCGGAGGGGGCCACGGGCGTGAAGCACGATCTGGGGGGAGGTGGGAAATTTTGCCTCCTGATTTTCGTCTTACGGGAGAGGGAGTCCTTGTTTTTCCATCCCTGCGGGAAACCTGCTTCTGGGAATCTCTACGTTGACAGACAAGAGGTCATAGACTTCCTGCCCCCGTTTGCCGGATATGACGGCTTTCAATACGTTCAGCATCCCAACTCCTTTCTGCAATGGTCGCACAAAAATTTCTTTGCCACCGGAAACATCTTCTGACCGACATAGCCGGAAAGATATTGCGCTTCCTCCCCGTAAGGGTCAATGCCGAATGCCTGTGAGATATGGCGGCACAGATGCCCTTTCTCGTGGTCAAGCGAGTTCTGGAACTGAGCAGGGGTAGAGGTGAGTGAAATCACCATTACCGTTTCATGACCCCGGAAACTCGAATAGGTCAGTCCGGTATTCAGATTACCCTCTGTCAGATTGCGATACGCCTGTTTCAACGAATCTCCACGGCAACCGCAATCATAAAGGTCTTTCATTATCCTTTCAGTCCAGTAAGTGGTAACGGCATAATAGACCCTGACATGCCAGTCCCCGTATTTCGGTATGTAGAAGTCCTGTACAATCATAGCACGTCATCCCAGATTACCGGCGTTCCTTTCCCTATGCAGGTCGCAATAAACTCGTCAAAAGCCCTGCAAGGGTCTCCGTCCACATCATCAAGATAAAGTTTTACATGCAGGCAGAGGTGGGCTTCATCCGTAATTGACTTCTTGTAGAAGTCCGCCTTGAGCATGTTTGCCACATAGCACACGTCATAGCCTTTGTCATGCTCCACGGAAATGCCGTTCTTTTTCATCATTTCGTCCACTTCATCCTTGCTCCATGCCTCCAGTTTCTTTTCCTTGCCGGTGGCATCGTCTTTCACCTTCATTTTCGACACAGCCCATTCGCATAGTTTCTTGCTGAAATGAAAGCCGTAGTTTTCAAGATATTCCTTCATGCCGGAAGGGAACTTGCTGTATGTATCCAATCTCTGTTCCATGATTCTCAATTTACGTTATTCCCAAAAGAGGGGATTTCTCCCCTCTGTCTTGATTCAGCCGGTTAATAGAACTGCCCGTTCGCACGGCGGCGTCTGCGTTCGCCCATTTCATCCTCTTCACGCATACCCATCATAGGGTATTCGGGATAATAAGGCGGCATTATGCGGCGTTCGCCCATACCGGAACGTTCGCCATAATTACGCTCGCCATAACCTCTGTTCCCGTAACCGCTTCCGCTACTGCTACCTTCACGGAAACCCATGCCTCCCTGTATTTCACGCATGGCCTTTTCGTAGCCGTGCCTGCAGCCTTCATGGTAGGCTTCTTCGGCTGCATCCCTCATTCCGAAGCCGCGTCCGTAATCGTCGCGTTCTTCTTCCAATACGCTCCACATTCCCATAATTATTTCTTTGTTTTAGTTTCAGAACCAAGCCCCAACTGCTCCATAAGCTGTTTGTTCAACACCATAAGGTCTGCCATATTCCGGCTCATTTCAGCCATCTGCCCTTTCAGGTCGGTAATCTCCTTGTCCTGCTGCTGTTTGGCCGCAAATTCGGGGTTCAGCATATTAAGCATCTTGTCACAAGAGGCTATGACGTTCTGATGGTATTCAACGCTGTTAAGCAGTTCGATACTCTTCTGCTTCATCATAGCCACCTCGTTGTTCATTGCGTCACGCGAACAGGATATGACGATATTCCCGTTCTGTCCAAAGTCCGCTATCTCCATTCCAGCCGGGAGATTCTGGAAGTTCGTGTTCTGTCCGTTGATATTGACGGTTACATCAACCACCATTTCCATTGTCGGCATCTGCCCGATGGGCGGATTCATGGGATATTTCGGACGAGGTGCGGAAACACTTATCACCGAGCCGTATTCAATGAAAGGACTGTTCTCCTTATGAAGTATATACAACTGGCTGTTTGTTCTTAGATTCTGAAACATGATTGTTTGACTTTAATGTGGGAGGCTTGAAAACGCAGCCCCCCACTTTGTTATTTACTTGCTCTTAAACGAAGCGGTTTCCGCAGACGGTGCAGATGCGGCAGACGGCCTGTACCCTCCATTCACAAGATATAGTTCGTTTGTGTACTTGTTGTAATGGATTTCATACACGCCCTTACCCGAAAGGTTGGCCACCGTCACAGGCTCGTTGTCATGAGCCATCAGCGGACGTGTGTCACCGTTGGTGCCTATCAGGATGGGCAGCGTCGGCGAAGTACCTGCCGGGATGTCCTGACGGAGACTGACATAGAATCCCCCTACATAGTTCCTGCCATAGAAGGCATGGTTCGGAAGCTCCAGCGTCACATTCTCCGTACCCACATTCACCGCCAAAGTAGGCAGGGTATTGTAGTTCACCCTTCCAAGTCCCGGAAAGCCGAATGGAAATCCTGTAAAAAAGTTAGGCCACATAGTTTACCTCCTTTCCTACATTATCCCCAATAACCGCCATTACATCCGTAGCCGCCACGGCCATAGAAAGCCGCATCTCCTGCGTATGCTCCGTAAGCTGCCGCACGGAAACAGTCCGTATTGATTGCTGTCAAATTAGGGTATGGCACACTCACTGTGTTTGGCAATTTACACTTGATTCCGTCCACATCGCTCTGTAAAGCTTGTAAACCTGCCGCCAACGGTGCAATCTGCTGACTGAAAGTATTCAGGATGGTTGCATTCTGGTTACGCTGAGAAATTTCAGCCTGCAAAGTGGATTTCTCGGCTGTCAGTGCCGCAATCTTGTCCTGCAGTGCCTGATTCTGCATTGCATCCAATTTGGCAAGGATTGCATTTGTGTTTGCGGTAGCACCGTCACGCAATGACAACGCATTGTTGTTCATCGTGGTGGTAAGCGCATTCATTGATTCGCAATTCTGCAGCCGTCCTTCATAGCCCTGTCTCTCAATGGCTGTCTGCGTCTTGCAGCAACAATCGGCAAGCTGGGTAAGGATTGACTGGTTCCCGCTTTGCATGGCATTAATAATCTGGTTAGTTGACAGCCCCACCTGATTACCAACCTGCGTGATGCTGTTCTGCACGTTGCACAAGGCAGTCTGCATCTGCTGCGTAGAGCAGCCAAACGAAGAAGAAAGCTGGGATATGGCATTTCCGTTGCCCTGAATGGCCTGCATCAGCAGTTCACGTCCTGCGTTTCCCGCCAGTTCTGCCGGAAGGCCGCTGCATCCGTTTCCGCCACGTCCGCCGAACAGACCGCCTCCATTACCGTTCCATCCGAAAATGGAAGCAATCACCACCAGCCAGATGATAGACCACCATCCGTCCTGTCCTCCAAATCCATTGCGGTTGCCCATTAATGCAAGCAGGGTAGGGTCAAGGCTGCGTCCTCCGCCAAGCATGCCCGGAAGTAAGGCGGTAATGTCAAGTTTGCTTCCGCCGCCATTGCCTCCATCGCTGTTAAAAACATAGGTTCTTTCCATGATGTATTTGTATTTTGTATCGTTACAACCAATATCGGCTGCATGACAAAGTTATCAATAAGCCGAATGATGGAAGAATTTACATTTCATAGAAAAAGGAAGTAATTTCACCGATTCAGGAAGGTGTCGTATGATTGAGTATGAATGATATGGTTCTGATGCTTAGTTTTGTCTTTTCCCTGATTTTCTCATAGACATACCCTTTTGAAACGGCATTGGCAAGTTCTCCCAAGTCGTTCATTATCTGTTTGTAAAGAAGATGTATTTCATTATCACGGACTGATGTGCTTTCACGTCTCTTTGATTTTTCCGACAATTTCATAAGTGTATTACTTTTTTTGATTAACTTTGCCCCTGCCAAATGATAGGATACAATAATAAAAAACAGTTCGCGTTGAAGATATTCAAGCCTCCAACGTGCGAACTGTTATGTTTGTATCTTATTATTTGGCGATAATTAAGAAACGTTGGGGGCTTTTCTTTTATCTCTAAAGCCCCGGAAAAGAGAAGTTTGTTATCAATAAAAGTTTAGAGTCCTGCTTCTACCCAAGACGAAATCAAGCTACTTCATAGATATACCTCCTTTCTAAAAACTCCACAAATTATAATTAATTGTTACTGCCAAAACTGGTGAAAAACCATGCTTCCCTACGCCATACCCAGCACTCAGACCAATCCCCCATTCCCTCTTTTTATGGTATATATCCCTGTAAATATATTTAGTCTGATATACCGTTTTGGGATATACCCGCAGTTCATCCAACCGTGGATCTACACCGCTGACCCTTGCGTAGTAATTGCTGTCCTGATACTCCTTGTATTCACGTAAGTGCCAGCAACTGTCGCCCACATGGATTGTGTCCGTATTGTCTACCCATGCGAGATAAGGCTGCGGAGACAGAATGTACATCGTATCCACATCGACCTTTGTAACTACATTGATTGATGTGATAGTATCAGTCTTTCCAACGACATTTCCAGTCGGCGAACGACTGCACCAGCCTAAACCGAATGCCAGTACGGCGATTGAAAAATATGGCAGATATTTCATAAATTAAGACATAAAAAAGCGGTGAACCATTGGAACACCGCTTTATATAAATTCTAGAAACGATTAGGACAGCATATTATAAATAATCTTGCTATTTGTTCTTTTTCTTTACAGTATATGGGGTCGTGCTTTGCATACCATCAATATGTTCAAACAATTGAGGCTCGACATTGGCTCCCATTGGGTCTAAAATAAAATCTATCCCTTCCCTGCGAGCCAATTTAGCCGCCGGAACAAAGTCTGAGTCGCCAGAAAACAAAACGATGGTATCAACAAAGCCTTTCAAAGCCAAAGATGCTATGTCTGTACCGATTTTCATATCAATACCCTTTTGTTTTACATCCAGATACACGTCACCTTCACATAAATCATCAATAGATTTTTTGCCAGACAAAAGGTCTTTTACCGTATTTGAACGTATCATCCAGTTATGGTTATCCTTTAACGAACCCATCCTCAATGCGACTTTACGTTTCTTTTTCAGCGTATTAATCAAATCCATCTTAAAATGATATTCCTCTGTCTTGCTAAAATCAATGGCTTTTTTCGTTACAGGATTATGGGCTTTCTTGTCTAATGGATAACAATCATAATAAAATATACGATAAAGAGTATTTTTGCCTCCCACATGCTTCATTGCCATCGTATAAAGCATTTCGGCAACTTCTTCACCAGTCTTTTTCTTATTCTTGTTATATAATGCATTGAATCTTTTGACGAAAAAACCGCCATCAATCAGAACCGCCACTTTTACAGGCGGGAAATTACTTTCTTTTTTTGACATAAATCTGTGGATAAAAAAACAAAAGCCCAAGGGTAGGCACATCCATTATTCGACAAGCAGCAATAGCAGGCTTTCGGATGTGCGTAGCCATGAGCATAATTCTGATGCAAAGATAAATATTTTATATCAAACAACAACAATTATATTATACTTTTGTGCCTTTTATGTCGTATAACATTCTCATGCGGTGTTCCAACAAGTCAAAGAACGCTTTTAAGTTTCACAGTTTTATTATTACACAAGCAAATCTTTGTATTCCTCTTTTGCATCAAAGCAAGGACACATCTTTGTCCATTCTTCAGGTTCAACGATACCATCACCGTCCAGGTCAGGCGATGTGTCACGATGGCCCAATACTTCCTTTATATCTGGATACTGCTTAATCAGTTTAGCAATAAGTTCACGCATCGCTTTCTTCTGTTCCGGCGTTCTGGTATCGTCAGGTTTCCCATGTTCATCCAACCCACCGATGTAACATATACCAATGCTGTGTTTGTTGTAGCTTACACCGGAGAATCCCTTGCTATTGCAGTGTGCCCCGGCAATGGTGAGCGAACGGCCAGCTTCTACCGTACCATCCAGCCGGATAACGTAGTTGTACCCGATACACTGAAAGCCACGGGATACGTGCATCTGATTAATCTCCTTTTTACCTATGTCCTGCCCAGCTTTTGTGGCCGAGCAGTGAATTACGATTGCATCAATCTTATTCATTTTCTCTCCTCCTTAGTTACTTCTTCAATGATTTCTCCAGCCGTAGCATATTTCTTCTTGATATAGCCGACCAGCAGCCGCTTAATCGAAGCCTTGTTCTTGATTCCGTGAATTTCACATACATGTTCCATGATTGAGTCAAATTCAAATACAATAGCTATTCCAAGTCCGCACATTGACGATACCGTATAAGAACAAATACCTACAGGCTGGAGAATAGCAACACCAAAACCGAATCCCAGCACCAGATACGAATTATATTCGATGAACTTGCACATAGTCCGGCGGCCTGCTCTTGAAAAACGGAAATCCTCTCCTCGCTTGACCACGCTGTCAATGATACCCAGGATAAAATCCGCTATAATCATGACCACAATGAAGACCAGCATCCAGCGAAGCTCAAAGACAACGCTTCTTATCTCTCCTGCAAAGGAGTAAGCCCCGGCAACCAGCAGCTGAGGGGCTATGATGTTAAGCAGCTTCTCCATCAGCTCACATGTTTATCGCTCCATCCTTTGGCCAGCCAGCCCAGATACACACCGAACAGGAAAGCTCCCGTGCTTACGATACTCGCCCAGAAAGGCACATACTGGTAATAGGCCAGCAAACCCACAATCACGGCTATTACAATAGCCAGCAAAATCAATTTCTTTTTCATAATAAATTTGGATTTTTAAAATTAAAACTATACTGATAACTGGTAGAGAAACACTCCTGCTGCCACCGCCATAAATACCCAGATACAGCCGAGCATGGCGGCCAGGATGTCCTTCCAGTCAAATCTCGCATCAAGATATTCCTTTACGGTTGAAACAAGGAACACCGCAACAGCCCCAATTACAGGATATGTCAATATATCCCATCCGATAATTCCATCTTGAATAATAGCCACCAACGAAATCAGCGCGCAAACCGATGAGCCTGTTACGTGGTGCAGAATTTTGTCCGTTCCGAATCTTTTCAATAGGTTATCTGTCAATTTCATAGATTAATAATTAATAGTATTACTACCCGGAAAAGCAGGCAAAGTATATACGGGTAGAGTATATACAAACCTCTCAATATATTTCTCATAATTAAAGGTTACCGAGTTATTCTACGAAGATATAGTTTTTCCGTTCAACAACTGGGGAAAATCAGTTGCCGCTCTTATTGATAATACTTGTCCTCCCTTCTCATTTGGATGGAGTTCGTCATCAGATAATAACCCCGGTTTCCACTCTGAACTTTCAAAACTTAATTGAACAGCATCCGCAAAATCAATTAATTTGTAGCTTTGTTCTTCTGATAATGTTCTTACATATCTGTTTTTATATGTATTAATATATCCCTCTTTGACAGCATTAGGTATTGTACATAGTATCAGTTCTATTCCTTTTTCATTACATATCTGTATTACCTCATCTAATGCCAATTTCCAATTTGCATTATAAATATCTCCAGTATCCTTATCATTCATACCCATCGCCCACACTAAGTATTTTGGAGTAGCATATTTGAGATGTGTTTTTAAAACTGTAAGCTGAGACAAACTTCCTGCACCACCATGAGAATCAAGAAGGAATGTATCATAACCAATCTTATAAAGATTATAGGCCCATCCCCAGTTTACCCAACCGCCATAGCTGTCTTGTATAAGCCATATATCTTTATTATAATCAATATTTACTTGCGAAAACGATAATAATGTTCCTGTGGTACCAACAGATTCAAAAAAAGCCGAATCATAACCAGGATTCATTATCTCTTTTTCCAACTTATATCTACCTGAATCGGAATACAAGAAAAGTTGAGAATACCCACCAACATTTCTTATATCAAATCCAAGAAATGTGCTAATAGTCAATCCGTGAGGGTATAGAGTATCATCAGTACCGTTACGACTTCTGGTTAATTTCACATTGGTATTATCTACTTCAATAATAAATCCTTGTTCACTCGTATCTTTACCAAATCTAACTTTTTCAAATTTTGTGAAATTAATATATCCGCATATTGAATAGTTTTTTCGAATATTATTATACTCCAATTCAACTCTTTTCCCATCGGTTATTTCCTCATTTTGCAGGTTCATAAAACCTATTCTAACAGTAGAACTACCACCCTGTGATTTTTTCAAGTCCGCAATATCTTGTTCATTTTTGCTTACTCTATTGGTTAATAAGATGTTTCCGGCTTTTAACCCTGCAACTTCTTCTATCAATCCTTTTTGCGAAGATTGCTTAATGACGAGCGAAAATGTTTCCTTAGTAGCTGTGTTTTGGTTTGTATAAATATATCCGTCATTTTCAACGACTAAACTATAATTTTCCAAAGAACCTGTGCCCTTAACATCGCTTATCTGTCTTACAATTTTATTATTATCTGTAAGTGCCCATGGTGTAATGTTGGTATTATTTGTAGAACTCAGTTCAATTACTTGACCTGCTTTTACATCGGTAACATAACCAGAATAATTAGATATTTCTAATGGAACTTCTGGAGCCTTGCTTCCAATTTCTATATTCAAAGCATAATAAGATGAATCATTGGTCAGCTCGGCTGAAGTTACATTTTTTACAATCTCTTCTTCACTACCTGTATTGATTATTTTATTTAATTCATCAATACTTTTGCTATTATCAGAAACTTTTTTATTCAATCCATCAGTA